>TARA_B110001450_G_scaffold236802_1_pt1 | contig 10419 bp, 21 predicted proteins | sample TARA_B110001450 | Tara Oceans TARA_B110001450 (sample SAMEA4396538) | marine metagenome | biome: Polar Biome; feature: [SRF] surface water layer (ENVO:00010504); material: water (ENVO:00002006), including particulate matter (ENVO:01000060) such as... | depth 5 m | reverse complement strand
GCGGCCGCACCGTGGGTGCCGGCGTCGTCGCTAAAATCGTCGAGTAACGGCAAGCAATAGCACCAAGGGGCGTTGTTGGCCCCTTTTTTGTCCCTTGCGCGGCGCTCGAAGCTACGCTGGTGGTGGTCTTTTACCGCAGCGCCGCTCGAGATAGAAATAAATCCGCCTCGGCGGGTAAATGACTTGACAGATATCGGTCGCAGCACTAGAATTCGCGCTCGTTTTTCACGGCTGTCGACAGGCGTACGTGGTTTTAAATAGTAGTTTGATTGGAGTTGCTCGGACATGCAAAACCAGAGTATTCGGATACGCCTGAAGGCTTTTGATCACAAGTTGATCGATACTTCGACGCAAGAAATAGTTGAAACGGCAAGGCGGACGGGTGCCCAGATTCGCGGTCCTATCCCACTGCCGACCCGACGCGAGAAGTTCACAATACTAATTTCTCCGCACGTCAATAAAGATGCGCGTGATCAGTATGAGATTCGCACCCACAAACGTCTTTTAGATATCGTCGAGCCGACCGAAAAGACCGTCGATGCGTTGATGAAGTTAAACTTAGCAGCAGGCGTTGAAGTACAAATCAGCCTGAGCTAGCAGTACAGCGGCGACAAGCGCCGTTTAACGACAGTGTAACGCTTTGAAATAAGCGGCCGTAGCGGGTAACAGCCCCGTACACTCGAGAGGTTATACAATGAGAATAGGTCTAGTTGGCCGCAAGTGCGGTATGACGCGCGTGTTCACTGAAGATGGTGCGTCCATCCCAGTGACCGTGGTCGAGGCAACCCCAAACCGCGTTACCCAAGTCAAATCTGACGAAGTGGATGGCTATTCCGCCATTCAGATCACTACCGGTGAGAAAAAATCATCCCGTGTTAGCAAGCCCAAGGCGGGTCAATTCGCCAAGGCGGGTGCTGAAGCCGGACGTGGTCAGTGGGAATTCCGCACCGATGGCTCTAGCGAGGCATTTGAAGTCGGCGCGGCCTTGACGGTCGATCGTTTTGCTGCCGGGCAATTTGTCGATGTCACCGGCACTTCAAAAGGTAAAGGCTTTCAGGGCGGCGTGAAGCGCTGGAATTTTGCTATGCAAGATGCAACGCACGGCAACTCGATTTCCCACCGAGCGCCGGGTTCCATCGGTCAGAATCAGACCCCGGGTCGAGTATTCAAGGGCAAGAAAATGGCCGGCCACATGGGTGCTGAGCGCGTGACCACGCAAAATTTAGAGATCATCCGAGTCGATGCAGCGCGCAACCTGCTGTTGATCAAAGGTGCCGTTCCCGGCGCCCCGGGCGGTGATGTACTTGTTCGCCCAGCGGTCAAAGGTTAAGGAGAGCGTCGATGGAATTAGCAATAGCGACACCCCAAGGCAGCAGTGGAACCGTCGAGGTTTCAGAGAGCGCCTTTGGCAAAGAATTTAATCAAGATTTAGTGCACCAAGCGGTCGTGGCGTTTTTGGCCGGTGCTAGGCAGGGAACTCGGGCGCAAAAAAACCGCTCCGCAGTGTCCGGCGGCGGCAAGAAGCCCTTCCGTCAAAAGGGGACTGGCCGCGCACGTGCAGGCACCATTCGCAGCCCTTTATGGCGCTCGGGCGGGATAACATTTGCAGCCCAGCCGCAAGATCACAGCCAGAAGTTAAATCGTAAAATGTACCGCGCGGCAATGCGTTCGATCTTGTCTGAGTTGGCGCGGCAAGAGCGCTTGGTGGTGGTCGAAGAGTTTGCTGTCGATGCCCCTAAGACCAAGAGTTTGATTGCCAAGTTGGCCGAATACGACGTTACTGCGGCACTGATCGTGACTGAAGAAGTAGACGAGAATCTCTATCTGGCGTCGAGAAATTTACACCGTGTCGATGTTTGCGATGCCGCAGGCGCCGACCCAGTTAGCTTGATCAACTCAGCAGTGGTGATGGTGACCGTCGCGTCACTGAAAAAGTTTGAGGAGATTCTGGTATGAACCAAGAGCGAATTTACAGTGTGATCCTCGGCCCTCACGTCACTGAAAAGTCGGCGTCCGGTGGCGGTGAAACCAGTCAAGTGGTGTTTAAGGTGGCACGCGATGCCAACAAGCTAGAGATCAAAAAGGCTGTAGAGACATTGTTTGAAGTGGTTGTCGAGGACGTGCGCGTACTGGCGGTCAAGGGCAAGACCCGGCAGACCCGCAACGGCGTCGGCAAGCGTAGCGATTGGAAGAAAGCCTATGTGCGTCTCGCTGCCGGCAGTGATATTGATTTTGCGGTAGTGGAATAAGGGGAACGTAATGCCAGTTATCAAGAGAAAGCCAACCTCGCCAGGACGCCGCTTCGTCGTCAGCGTGGTCAACCCCGAGTTGCACAAAGGTGCGCCGCATGGGCCGTTGTTGGCGCCTAAAAAGCGTACTGGTGGTCGTAATTCCAGCGGTCGTATTACCACCCGTCACGTCGGTGGTGGGCACAAGCAGCACTACAGAATCATAGATTTTAAGCGCAACAAAGATGGCATTCCGGCGTTGGTTGAGCGACTCGAATACGATCCTAACCGCAGTGCCAATATCGCGCTGGTATGTTATGCGGACGGCGAGCGACGTTACATCATTGCACCTAAGGGTGTTAGTGCGGGTGACCGCTTGATGTCTGGCGCAGATGCTCCGATCAAGGTCGGCAATACACTGCCAATTCGCAACATTCCGGTCGGGTCGGTGATCCATTGTGTCGAGATGAAACCTGGCAAGGGTGCGCAGATAGCGCGCAGTGCTGCCGCCTCCGTGCAATTGGTTGCTCGCGAGGGTACCTACGCGACGCTGCGGTTGCGCAGCGGCGAGATGCGCAAGGTATTGTCCGATTGTCGCGGTACGATTGGCGAAGTTTCCAATAGTGAACATAGCTTGCGCTCGCTTGGTAAGGCGGGGGCTGCGCGCTGGCGTGGCGTGCGTCCGACGGTGCGCGGCGTAGCAATGAATCCGGTCGATCACCCGCATGGAGGTGGCGAAGGCCGTACCTCGGGCGGTCGTCATCCGGTATCCCCGTGGGGCATGCCAACCAAGGGATACAAGACGCGCAAGAACAAGCGCACCGATAAATATATCCTTCGTCGTCGCAAATAGACGTCGATTCGCAAAATATTAGAAGAGGAGTGCCAAGGTGCCACGCTCGCTGAAGAAAGGACCATTTGTAGACCTTCACCTAGTTAAGAAGGTCGAGGCCGCTGTTGCGACCAAAGATCGACGACCGATCAAGACCTGGTCGCGTCGGTCGATGATACTGCCCGACATGGTTGGGCTAACGATTGCCATTCACAACGGTCGACAGCACATTCCAGTGCTGATCAACGAAGAGATGGTAGGGCATAAATTAGGCGAATTTTCGCCAACGCGCACCTATCGTGGGCACGCGGCTGACAAGAAGTCCAAGCGCTAAGCGCGGCGACGGCTGAAAGAGGATTGATACGGTGGAAGTAGCAGCAGTTTTAAAAGGGGCCAAAATTTCAGCGCAGAAAGTGCGTCTGGTTGCGGACCAGGTGCGCGGCAAGCCGGTTGAAGAGGCTCTGGATATACTTCAGTTCAGCGGACGAAAGGGCGCTGACATCATGAAGAAAGTGCTCGAGTCGGCGATTGCTAATGCCGAGCACAACGCCGGAGCAGACGTCGATGAGCTTTTCGTGACAACCGTGTTTGTCGACGAGGGCGTGACGATGAAACGCATTAAACCAAGAGCTAAAGGGCGCGCTGATAGAATACTAAAGCGCAGCTGCCATATTACAGTCAAAGTTGCTGAGAAGTAGAGCAGAGGTTCGGGAGACCACTCAATGGGCCAAAAAGTACATCCAACCGGTATTCGTCTGGGCATCGTTAAGAAGCACAGCTCGACTTGGTACGCAGGCAATAAAGATTACGCTGAAAAGCTGTATCAAGATCTGACTGTGCGCGATTTTATTCGCAAGCGCTTGGCGCATGCGTCTGTCAGTCGGGTTGATATAGAGCGCCCATCGGATAGCGCTCGGATCACAATTCACACAGCACGGCCGGGAATTGTTATCGGTAAAAAGGGCGAAGATGTTGAGCGTCTGCGCAACGAAGTCGCCAAGCAGATGAATTGCGCGGTGCACATCAATATCGAAGAGATCCGCAAGCCCGATCTCGACGCGTCGCTGACGGCCCAAAACGTCGCGCAGCAACTCGAGCGCCGGGTGATGTTTCGTAGAGCGATGAAGCGCGCGGTACAAAACGCTATGCGCGGTGGTGCGCTAGGGGTAAAAATTCAGGTTGGCGGTCGACTTAACGGCGCGGAGATTGCGCGTTCAGAGTGGTACCGGGAAGGGCGAGTGCCGTTGCACACGCTGCGCGCAGATATCGATTATGCGACGGCTGAAGGAAACACAACGTATGGCGTGATCGGCGTCAAAGTGTGGATCTTTAAAGGCGAAGTTCTCGGTGGCGAGCAGCAGGAAGCGCCTGCCAGCAAAGAAAAAAGTAACAGGAAATAAGCGAGAAGGGTAACGCGACATGTTGCAACCAAAACGTACAAAATTTCGCAAGATGCACAAGGGCCGCAACCGAGGTTTGGCTCTGCGTGGCAGTAAGGTTAGCTTTGGCGAGTTCGGTTTAAAAGCGACGGGTCGCGGCCGCTTGACGGCGCGTCAGATCGAAGCGGCGCGACGAGCTATTTCTCGGCACATCAAGCGTGGTGGGAAAATCTGGATTCGAGTGTTTCCGGACAAGCCAATTACCCAAAAGCCGCTAGAGGTTCGCATGGGCAAGGGCAAGGGTAATGTAGAATACTGGGTAGCGCTGATCCAGCCGGGTCGGGTTATCTATGAAATGGAGGGCGTTAGCGAACAGCTGGCGCGCGAGGCGTTCGCACTGGCCGCAGCCAAGCTGCCCATAGCGACTACATTTGTTAAACGTTCGGTGATGTGATTATGAAAGCTAGCGAATTGCGCGAAAAGTCGACTGACGAGCTGAAAGAGGCGTTGAGCGCCGAGCACAAACAGCAGTTTAAACTGCGAATGCAGTTGGCGACGGGGCAGTTGTCGGAGACCCATCTGGTCAAGTTGGCGCGCCGCAACGCTGCAAAGATTAAAACAGTGCTGAACCAGAAAGCCGGAGAGTGAAGATGTCCGAAAGCAAAACAAACACGCGTAATCTGACTGGCAGGATCACCAGTGACAAGATGGATAAGACCATCACGGTCATGGTTGAGCGCCGCGTCAAGCACCCGGTATACGGTAAGATTTTGACCAAGTCGTCAAAGATCAAAGCTCACGATGAGAGCAATGACGCGCAAATGGGCGATCTGGTGACGATTGCTGAGTGTCGACCTATATCCAAGCACAAGTCTTGGGTGCTGGTAAATGTGGATGAGCGAGCAACCGTCTAGTAACACTGCGGTACGCCTAAGTGACAGGGTAAGAAAATGATTCAAACAGAAAGTTATCTCGATGTGGCAGACAACAGCGGTGCACGGCGTGTGATGTGTATCAAGGTGCTCGGCGGTTCGCACCGGCGCTACGCCCGGGTGGGCGATATCATCAAAGTGACGGTCAAAGAGGCGATTCCTCGCGGCAAAGTCAAGAAGGGCCAAGTGATGAGTGCCGTAGTGGTGCGCACCAAAAAGGGTTTGCGTCGTCAGGATGGTAGTTTGATCAAGTTTGATGACAATGCGGCGGTGCTGTTAAACGCCAGTATGGCGCCAGTGGGAACGCGCATTTTTGGGCCAGTAACCCGCGAGCTGCGAACCGAGCGCTTTATGCGTATCATTTCGCTCGCTCCGGAAGTGCTCTAGGAGAGGATGTAGATATGGCGATGTCAAAAATTAAGCGCGACGACGAAGTGATCGTCATTGCGGGCAAGGACAAGGGCAAGCGCGGGAAGGTGGTCAAGGTTTTGGAAAAAAACCGCTTGATCGTGGCCGGCGTGCAGATGATCAAAAAGCATCAGAAGCCCAATCCGCAAGCGGGTGTTCCAGGTGGGATTATTGAGCGTGAAGCGCCCATCCAGGTCTCTAATGTGGCGATCTTTAACGCTGCAACGAGCAAGGCAGACCGCGTCGGGTTTAAATTTCAAGACGATAAAAAGATTCGTGTCTTCAAGTCTAACGGCGAAGCCGTAGACGCCTAAGGTAACAGGGAAATAACATGGCCAGGCTGCAACAACTATATAAAAACGAATTGGTAGCAAAGCTGAAGTCAGAGTTGTCGTTAGGCAACGTGATGGAAGTTCCGCGGATTACCAAGATCACGCTCAACATGGGTGTCGGCGAAGCGATTGGCGACAAAAAGTCGCTCGAGAGCGCGGTGGCTGACTTGACCCTGATCGCTGGGCAAAAGCCGGTGATAAACAATGCGCGCAAGTCGATCGCTGGATTCAAGGTTCGCCAGGGTTGGCCAATTGGCACCAAGGTCACGTTGCGCAGCGAGCGCATGTACGAATTTTTGGAGCGCTTGGTGGGTATAGCGATTCCACGGATACGCGATTTTCGCGGCATTAGCCCGAAGCAGTTCGACGGTCGTGGCAATTTTTCGATGGGGGTCAACGAACAAATTATCTTCCCCGAGATCGATTATGAGAAGATTGACAAGTTGCGCGGAATGGACATCACCATTACCACGACGGCACGCAATGACGACGAAGGGCGGGCGCTTTTGAGAGCCTTCAACTTCCCTCTAAAAGGTTAAACGAAATGGCAAAAGTATCGATGGTAGAGCGCGAGAAACGTCGTGCCAAAACAGTCGCAAAGTACGCCGAAAAACGCGCTGAGTTGAAGGCTGCGATTCGCAACGTCGAATTGTCTGACGAAGAGCGGTGGGATGCGCAGTTGAAATTCCAACAGTTGCCGCGTGACGCCAGTCCAGTGCGCCAGCAAAATCGCTGTCGCATAACCGGCCGTCCCCACGGTGTTTACAGAAAGTTTGGCCTGTGCCGAAATAAACTTCGCGAAGCAGCGATGCGCGGTGAAGTTCCCGGACTTGTTAAGTCTAGCTGGTAGGGTTGAGGAGCGTTATTTTATGAGTATGCAAGATCCAGTTTCAGATATGTTGACGCGCATCCGCAACGCGCACCACCGCAGCAAGCCCGACGTCAGTATGCCGTCGTCAAAGCTTAAGGTCTCGTTGGCCCAGGTGTTGCAGAGCGAAGGCTACATCGATGGTTACAGTGTCAGTGACGAAGTAAAGCCGTCTTTGACGCTGGCGCTAAAGTACTTCGAGGGCAAGCCGGTTATTGCCGAGATTGACCGCATAAGCAAGCCGAGTCTCAGGCGCTATAGCGGCAGCGGTGATTTGCCAAAGGTCCGCAGTGGTCTGGGCGTGGCGATTATTTCTACCAGTCAGGGTGTTATGACTGATCGTGCTGCGCGCGCTGCCGGTATTGGTGGCGAAGTGCTTTGCACGGTATTTTAATAGGATTGAACGATGTCTAGAGTTGCAAAAAACCCCATTGAGGTACCCAGCGGTGTGCAAGTGACGCTGAGTAGCGGAGAGATTGCGGTAAAAGGTGCCAAGGGCACGCTGTCGATGCCGATAAACGCCGAAGTATCGGTGGTCGAGGAGAGCGGGGTATTAACCTTTGCCGCGCGCTCGTCGGGCAACTTTGCCAATGCCATGTCTGGCACCACGCGCGCTCTGGTCAATAATATGGTGACTGGTGTCACCGTCGGCTTCGAGAAAAAGTTAGAACTGGTGGGCGTCGGTTATCGCGCCCAAGTACAGGGCAGCAATATTAATTTAACGCTGGGGTTCTCGCATCCAGTGGTGTATGCATTGCCCGAGGGTGTGACGGCCGAGACGCCCAGCCAGACCGAGGTAGTGTTAAAGTCTTCGGACAAGCAAAAACTGGGTCAGGCCGCCGCAGAGATTCGCGCGTTCCGGCCACCTGAGCCTTATAAAGGCAAGGGTGTGCGGATAGATGGTGAGCGCATAAGACGCAAAGAAGCTAAGAAAAAGTAACAGGGTGAGATGATGAGCGACAAAAAAGTTTCCCGCCAACGCCGAGCTCGGCGAGTGCGAATGAAGATCCGCGAATTAGGTGCGACGCGCCTGTGTGTCAATCGTACTCCGCGGCATATTTATGCGCAGATCATAGGCGCCGATGGCGACCGTGTGGTGGCCAGTGCATCGACACTGGAGAAAGAGTTGCGTTCGGGTAGCACCGGTAACGCCGAAGCGGCCGCTGTGGTTGGCAAGTTAGTTGCCGAGCGAGCAGTCGCCGCTGGGGTTAGCAAAGTGGCGTTCGATCGTAGCGGTTTCAAATATCATGGCCGGATCAAGGCCTTGGCAGACGCCGCGCGTGACGCCGGCCTTGAATTTTAATAGGTAGATAAGGTATGGCTTTCACAGATCAAAAAGATTCTGCAGCTGAAGGAATGATGGAGAAGCTGGTACAGGTCAATCGCGTTGCGAAGACCGTAAAAGGTGGTCGCATATTTGCCTTTACTGCGTTGACGGTGGTCGGCGATGGCAAAGGCAAGGTCGGTTTCGGCCGCGGTAAAGCGCGCGAGGTACCACAGGCGATACAAAAGGCGATGGAAGCGGCGCGCCGCAACATGATCGACGTGTCATTGGATGGTACGACCATTCAGTATCCGATCAAGGGTATCCACGCTGCGTCTAAGATATACATGCAACCGGCGTCCGAAGGTACGGGTGTTATTGCCGGTGGCGCAATGCGCGCGGTGTTGGAATTGGCCGGGGTGCAGAACGTTCTAGCTAAGTGCTATGGCTCTACCAATCCGGTCAACGTGGTACGCGCAACTTTTAATGCGCTGCAAAACATGCGCTCGCCGGACGACGTGGCAGCCAAGCGTGGTAAGTCAGTAGAAGAGATTCTTAACTAGAGGCCGGAGATTCTCGGCGCGGTGGAAAAACATCATGGCAAAAGAAAAAACAATCAAAGTGACTCTTACCAAGAGCACCATTGGGCGATTGAAGAACCATAAGGCGTGTGTCACAGGCCTAGGTTTGCGCCGCATTGGGCACAGCGTGCAGGTCGAGGATACCCCGTCGGTGCGCGGCATGATCAATAAAGTCAACTATATGTTGCAGGTAGAGGAAGCGTAGCATGCGTATGAATACTTTGAGCCCGGCACCGGGTCGTGTAAAAGTCGGCAAGCGCGTCGGTCGCGGTATGGGCAGTGGCATGGGCAAGACCTGCGGTCGGGGCCATAAGGGCCAGAAGTCTCGGAACGGTGGGTCGGTGCGGCCTGGTTTTGAAGGCGGGCAGATGCCATTGCAAAAGCGCTTGCCAAAGTACGGGTTTACCTCGCGCTTGGCTGCGGTTACCGCGGAAATTCGCCTGTCGGAGCTCAACCTGATTGCCGGTGATGTGGTCGATATCGAATCACTGCGCGCTGCAGGTCTGATCAACAACAGCATTCGTCGCGCTAAGGTGTTTGCCTCTGGAGAGGTCAACAAGGCGCTAACACTGCGCGGTGTTGGCGCAACTAAAGGCGCGTTGGCGGCGATTCAAGCGGCTGGCGGAAGCTTAGCAGACGCATAAATAGCAGACGCGTAAAAAGAGAAGAACTATGGCCATGGCAGGTGCAGCAGCGTTGGGTAATCAGAAGGGCTTGGGTGAGCTTTGGGCTCGTTTGCGCTTTCTTTTTATGGCGATTATCATCTATCGCATTGGTACTCATATACCGGTGCCTGGATTCGATCCAGATCGCCTAGCGGAGCTGTTCAACCAAAATCAGGGGACTTTCCTCGGCCTGTTTAATATGTTTTCTGGCGGTGCCTTGGAGCGCATGAGCATTTTGGCGCTCGGCGTGATGCCCTATATTTCTGCCTCGATCATCATGCAGCTATTAGCAGCCACCGTGCCGGCGCTTGAGCAGCTTAAGAAAGAGGGCGACGCGGGTCGCCGCAAAATCAACCAGTACACTCGCTACGGCACGGTCGGTTTGGCGCTGGTGCAAGGCACGGCGATGTCGGTTGGCTTTGCGTCTCAGGGTCTCGCTTACGAGATCAACACGCTGTTTTATATGGTGGCGATTTCATCACTGGTTGCTGGTGCAGTATTTTTGATGTGGTTGGGCGAACAGATTACCGAGCGCGGTATTGGCAACGGTATTTCGATGTTGATTTTTGCCGGCATTGTCGCCGGTATCCCCGGTGCCATCGGTCAGGCGCTAGAGTCGGCGCGCCAGGGCGATATTAACCCTATTATGCTGGTATTCGTGTTGATCATTGCCATTGCAGTGGTCTACTTTGTGGTCTTTATCGAGCGCGGGCAGCGTCGTTTAACCGTCAATTATGCCCAGCGTCAAGGTCGGCAAGCGTACAACGCTCAGGCGTCGCACCTGCCCCTCAAAGTTAATATGGCGGGGGTTATCCCAGCTATTTTCGCCAGCAGTATGTTGCTTTTCCCAACCTCGATAAGCCAGTGGTTTGGACAGGGCGCGAATGCACCGGCGTGGCTTCAAGATCTGGCCATATTGATCGGCCCGGG
>TARA_B110001450_G_scaffold45573_3_pt1 | contig 10431 bp, 13 predicted proteins | sample TARA_B110001450 | Tara Oceans TARA_B110001450 (sample SAMEA4396538) | marine metagenome | biome: Polar Biome; feature: [SRF] surface water layer (ENVO:00010504); material: water (ENVO:00002006), including particulate matter (ENVO:01000060) such as... | depth 5 m | reverse complement strand
AAAATAAATAAAATAAATAATATAAAAAATTGATATTAATTTTTTTTATATTATTTTAGTAAGTAACATATAGATAAATGGGAGCAGGAATTTTACCAGTAGCATTACATAAAGGAGTATTATTTTTATTAATGGGACAAGAACGAAAGAATGGATTATGGTGTGATTTTGGTGGGACACCAAATAAAAAAGAAAAACCATTTGATACTGCAATCAGAGAAGGAGGAGAAGAATTAAATGGGTTTTTAGGAGTAAATGAAAAACTAGAAAATATAGTAAATCCGAATATGGTTTTATCTATATGTTTTGAAAGATATACAACATATATTTTTAAAACAGATTATGATGAAAATATGTGTTATTATTTTAATAATGTAAATAATTTTGCAGAAATAGAATTAAAAGAAACAATTGCAAGCTATCATAATGGTTTATTTGAAAAAACTCAAATTAAATGGATGAAAATAGATGATTTAAAAACACCAGAAGAGCGTGAAATTTTTAGACCTTGGTATATTCCAATTGTGGAATCAATTGTTAAAAATGAGAAATTTATTATTAAAGAAATTAAAAACATTCAAAAAAGAGACAGCAAAGAACGTAAAAAAACAAATAAAACATTAAAACAAAAAAATGCTTATCAGCTATTAGAATTAACATAGCATAGCATAGCATAGCATAGCATAGCATAGCATAGCATAGCATAGCATGGCATATGGTGTCATATTAAAATATTACATAACAAAATTATAAAATAAAAAATCAATACATTTATTTTTTTGTTATTTTATAGTTATTTAAATTATTAATGTTTAATAAATATGAATAATTTAAATATTGCAATTACAAACAAAGAGGATAGTATAAATTACGGAATAATATATACTCCAAATAATTTAGTAAATAATTTATTGGATTTAATACCAGAAAAATATTTTAAAGATCCCAATTTAAAATGGTTAGATATAGGTGCTGGAAACGGTGCATTTAGCCTTAATATTTTCAATCGTCTTAATAATAATTTATCTAATAAACAACATATAATTGAAAATATGTTATATATGGTTGAAATATATCCAGACCATATAAAGGAATTAAAAAATTTATTTACAAAAAATGCAAATATAATAGACCAAGATTTTTTAGCATTAGACACAACAAAAGAAAACAATTATTTAAATTTTGATTTTATAGTAGGTAATCCACCATATAATATAAATGGTAAATTAAAAACACCAACAAATAGTAATATAAAAAAAACGGACGATGGAAAACAAGTATATGTAGAATTTATTAAAAAAAGTTTAAGTTTATTAAAACCAGATGGGTTTTTATCTTGTATTATACCTTCATTATGGTTAAAACCAGATAAAGCAGGTTTATATAATATTTTGACAAATAAAAAAATAATAAAATTAGTATGTCTCTCAACAAGTCAAACACAAAAAGCATTTAATTATAACGCACAGACACCGACTTGCTATTTTTTAATACAAAATACAAATATTGGAGAGAAGAATAAAATAATAAATATTTATGATGATTTAAATGAAAAGTTTATAAATTATAATTTAAAACCAGAATTTCCAATACCGATAAATGGTATAAATATAATAAATAAATTATTAATATTTGTAAATAGTTATGGTTCATTAAAAATATATAAATCATCTACTAGTTCAAAAAATTCTATTTTTAGTAATGAATTTGGAGAGAAGTCAATACATAGTAATATAAAAACAACTGTTCTCTCAAATAATAATCCAACATTAGTAATAAATTATTCAAATAACACACAACAATATAGTAATGAAGCTAAATTAATAATGGCACATAAAATGTATGGTTTTCCTTATTATGATATTTCGGGAATTTATGGAATAAGTTCGAGAGATAACTATATAATTTTAGAAAAGGATTATAATAAAAATGACTTGCTGCAAATCCAGGCTTTTCTCTCAACAAAAACAGCATTGTTTTTATTTTCTACAACAAATTATAGAATGCGATACTTAGAACGTTATGCTTTCCAGTTTATACCAAATATTACTAAAATAGAAAATTTTCCAAATTTATTAAATGTTAGTAGAGAGAAAAGAGATAATCTTATATATTCTTTTTTTAGTTTCTCTCAAGATGAAAAAATAAAAATAGAAAAATTTCACAAAAATTATAATTTTTTCATTTAAATCATTTTAATTCTATATCTTCCATTTGTTCTTCTAACATTTCAATCATAATACTATTTGCCCAGGTAATATATGAATGATCTAACAAATGGCCATAATCTTTAATGGCGTTTTTTATAGTATTAATATTACCAGTATCAATTGCTGTTTCCACTTCAAAATGAAACACATCCGCTATAGTATCATTAGGATTATCATTTAAACTGAAATCGGCATATGGAACAAAATTTTCTTCATAATTAACACCAATATCACACATAACTTCATCCATCGTTGAACTATATATTAATGTAGCCTCGGAAATGCTTTTATTCATTAATATACAACTATATATTTTATATCAATTTTATATACAATATAAAAAAAATTGATATAATAAATTTAATATAATAAAATTAATAATTCAAATATATAAAACTAATAAATATGATTAAATCCCTTAAGTTTATTAACAACCCAAATAATTGTAGAGCAATAAGTGTAGCAATAAATTACAAATATAATACAGAACATTTTGATATGTTATTAGATAACACAAATGAAATCAAATATAGTAAAAATCTAAAATATTTTTATGAAGAAAAAAAACCATTTTATATAAAAAAACATTTACAAAATATTATTAAAAATGATTTATGTAGTATTTGCCATGTTTGCAAAGGTAGTGGATGGATAACAAATAATAATATAAATAACGTATTTAATTTTGGTTATGAAAAATGTAAATTATGCAATGGTAGTGGATTTTGTTAAATAAATATCAGTTTTAAATACTAATTTCTTGATGTACAATTGTATTCTTATTTTCTATATTTTCTATATTTTCTATATTTTCTAAATAATTATCTTCATAAACATAAGAGTTCAATAATGTTTGACTATTTAAATAATTATTTTCAATATGAGTTTGTATTTCTTTAAAAATATTATATTTTTTACATATATTAATATACATAATATTAATATTAACCAAAAAATTATTATCATAATTATCGGATATTTTTTTAAATAAATATTTATGAAAATATTTTTTAAGTAATATATTACAAATAAATAACTCAAGAAAAGCGGGTTTTAATATTAAATTATTTTTATAGCAAAATTGATATGTTTTAATTAACCAATCATCCGTGTAAGGAATCGTTTTAATCATATAATTTTTATAATCATTTATTATAAATTCCTTTTTTACATTTTTATTATTTATACAAGACTCATAAACAGATTCTCCAATTCCTTCTAGATTATTTAAATCAAAATTTAAAATAGTTTTTTTACATAATTCTTGTATATCATTTTTAATAATATAACCAAAATCATAAATAACTAATTGATAAAAATCTTTATATTTTTTTACTTTCCAATTAGAGTCATGCAAGTCGGCATGAAAATAATCGCAATTTTGAAAAGTATCTTTATAAAATAAATTTAATAATGTACAAATTTTTTGCTTTTCAAAATTAGATATTTGTAAGTCATGCATAAATTCTCCATCTACATATTCCATTAATAAAAAGTTATGATTACTTACAATAGGTTCTGGTATAACAATATATGGATTAGTTATATAAGTTTTATAAAAATATTGCATATTTTTATATTCATTATTCATATTAACTTGTAATTTTAAATTACTAAAAAAACTATTAAAATCAAAAATAGTATCATATTTTTTCAAAAAACTTATATTTGAGACTAAAAATTTATAGCCATTAATAAAACTAATTGGAAAAAATAGTTGATAATACACTTCTGGATGTATAACTTTTAATGCATACATTTTTTGATTACTAATACTTTTATTAATTTCATTTTGTAAAAAATTAAATTCATTTCCTATAATATTAGTATTTAATTTGACTTTATATACCTGAGCAATGGAGCCTGATTTAACAGAAAAATCTTCATCAATAATTAATATTTCATCAAATTTATAACCAAATTCTTTATAAAACATTTTTTTTGTATAATTCAAATTATGAATACTACAATTTTCATAAAATTTTTTAAACATATTTAAAATATAATGATTACTATCATCTTCTAATAATTCAATATTTATAATTACCCACTGAACAAATTTTATTAATACACAACCATTTAAATTAATACTATAATATAGTGATTTAATCAATCCATTATTAATATTATTAGTTAATTTATAACAAATTAAATTACTAGTTAATGAAAACAAAAATAAATTAAAATATACAAAATATTTTAAATAAATAAAAAAATCTATAAAAAAATTAATAAAGCAAAACGTATAAAAATTTAATTTATAAGATAAATTAGTCATTAAAATATAATATATTTTATTATATTTTAATTAATAGTTTAATATTTAATTAGTTAATAAATATTAAAAGTATTTCAAAATAATAAAGTAATTAAAATAAGTATTATAATATGAATATTGTAGATGATATCAAAACAATAGCATTTACTTATATTGAAAAATGTTATCAAAAATATTTACATAATAATAGTTTATTATTAATAAAAGAAGAAAATTTAAACACTATTATAAATGAAATATATAATAATGAATCAAAAGAATTAAAACATACTATACGCTCAGAATTAAAAGAAAAATATAAAGAAGCTTATCCAAGTGCCAGTGTGGAAAATATAATATTAGATATTTTTCAAGATAAAACATTCAATATTCAAAAAACAATAGATGAAATAGCATTTATACAAAAAAAAAATATTAAAATTTTAACTATTCCATTGATTAACCAAAGCCTGAATTTAAATATAAGTTTAATTGATGATTTTGTATTAATAAATTCAATCAAATCAAAAGCCAATATAGAAAGTTCTACATTAGAATTATATGATATTATAGAAAATTATAAATTTTTATATTCAATCAATAATGTAATATTAAATGAAGTAGAAAATAATGAAAAAATTAATATTATTAAAAATCTTATAGAAGAACAAAAAAAAGAAAATAAAAATGAAATCAATATAGAATTATATTATTTAAAAAATAACAAAAAAATTGAAATCCAAACAAAAGAATAAATTAAATAAGAAAGTAAGGAATTAAAATTAATATGGATATTTTTGTAACGCGTTTTAATAGTGTTACATTACAAGAAAATAAAGATTGGTCAAAGAATAATAATTTTAAAGGATGTATTTATGGTACTCCAATTAAAATAAGTGAATCTTGTTTACCAGAAACAGAAATAATTGTAATAGAAATGAATAATACAAAAAATAAGATAGAAGGATTGGGATTTATTAATAATAAATTATTAAAAGAAGATAAAAAAAAATATAAAATTTATAGTGATAATAATTATAATCGTTTTATTTATAGTTCAAATAAACACATAAATAATTCGCAGTTTTCAAAAGATGATGAAATTAATATAAAAAATTTAGAAAAATTATTATTTAAAACACACAATCATTGTAAGCGAGGACAAGGCATTCAAAGATTACCCAAACATATTAATAATAATAATGAATTTAATTATAAAGAATTTTTAAACTCAATTTATAAAAGATATATTATAAATAGAGATATAGATAGAGATATAGATATTTCTAAAATGAAAATAATGTAATAAACAATATACAATTAATATAATTAATATAAATATATTATTATATTAATTATGAATAATTCAAATTTCAATACTAATATAGATGATTATAATATAGATGATTTATTAAATTTATTAGAACTAAACGACCCATCAAAAGAAGAAATAATAGAAAAAATAGAAATTTTAAATAATAATTATTTCAATGAACCACAACATAACGATATTAGAAGTTTTTTTTTTGCTGCTCAGAATAAACTGTTAAATGATTTTACAATTGAAAATAATTATATAAATAATGATATTTTTTCAAATACAAATGATGATTTTTTAATAGAACCTATGGCAAATTTAAATAGCGTAAGTGAAACTACAAATACTTTAAATAATTCAATTAAAAATAGTAATTTTGTAGAAGATAATATTGCAAATGATGATTTAGATAACAATCCAGATAATAATCCCGACCTAGATGATAGCGAATTATTAGGCAATTCTAATTTAAATGAAGTTTTATTTAACGCAGATGAAGATAATAAAATAGATAATATAAAAATTAATAAAGAAATAGTAGAAAATTATGAATTATATAATCATTTACATTTTAATACATTATATCGTGCAAAAGATAATCCAATATTAGAAACACCTGTTCCAAGCACAAATAGTGATTTTATATTATCAAGTCCAATAACAAATGTAAGTCAAATAAAATTAGCAGCATTAACAATAAAGAAACCATTACTTATAAGTGAAGCAAAATTTAATAATAAATTTACTATCAAAAAATATAATAATGCAAATATTTGTGATTTTTCATATATTTTAACAATAAATAATGGATACTATGAAGAAGCAGAAGATTTAGTAAGATATATAACTAGAACATTACAAAGTTATATAGATGTAACAAATGTAAGTGGAGAAAAATTCATAAAAGCACTTAATTTTTCTATAGATAATAATTCAAAAAAAATTAAATTTGAATTAAACTATAATGATATAAGCAATACTGATTTTAATTATTATAATATTGATTTTGCATCTCATTATGTTCCATATTATTCATTAGCAACAATAATGGGTTTTGTTTATAATAAATCTTCGACTTATTATAACTCTATAAATGATATTTCTAATATTCCACAAAACAACACAACTATAATATCACCATTTAGTTTTTGTAATATTGGAAATAGAGAATTATTTTTTTGTTTTGATGAATATCAATCAAATATAATTGAAACACATAAACTTTTTTTAAATAATAACATGTCTACATTTAAAATTTTAGGAAAAATAAATGTAGCAAATGCATCATCAAAAAGTAATTATTATGTAAATGAACAATTTACTTCAAATAATAGCCGAACAGATACAATACGAAAATATAATGGACTAATAAATTTATTGAATTTTAATATCAAGATTATAGACTATTATGGTAACATTGTTAATACAGATATAAACGAAGATTTTACATTTACACTTGAAGCAAGAATAAATAGAACACGTTTAAAAAATGAATAAAAAATGAATAAAAAATGAAAAAAAAAAATGAAAAAAAAAATGAATAAAAAAAATAAATTCTTATATTAATGGTTAATAATAAAACTAGAAAGACACAAAAAAAATATAAAAATAAAACAAAAAATAAAAATCCAAAATTATTATTATTTTCTACTTGCAAAAAAGATAACAAATTTCTTTACAATGCAACAAAAATAATAAACAAAAAATTTAAAAATACCAACAATCTAAAAATAGCAATAATAATTACCGCTTGTTATGGTTTTAGAAATAAATCAAGAACCAAACTTTATGAAGATTGTATTAAAAAAGTAAAATCTATGAATTTAGATAAATTAAATATTCCTTATACTTTAATTGATTGTTCAAGTAAAAATAATTTAAAAAAATTCAAAGAAACTCTTAATAATAGTCAAATAATATTTGCATTAGGTGGTGATACTTTTTATTTAAATTATCATCTTAAAAAATCAAAAATGGATAAATTAATTATTAATAAACTAAAAAATAGTAATAGTTTATATATGGGGTGTTCTGCTGGGGCAATTTTAACAGGACAAACAATTTATCCAGCTTCAATATTACGATTTAATCAAAAATCAAATAAATTTCATATACATAATACATTTAAACCAAAATTTTTAACAAAAAAGAAAAATCAAAAAGGATTAAAATTATTGAAAAATATGGATTTTATACCACATTGCACATTAAATAATAAAAAAAAAATATTAAATTTAAAAGAAAGTAAAAAAATTTATTGTTTACCTGAAAATAATATTTTTATTAAATAATTTTAATTTTATTTAAAAAATACATAAATAAAATTAAATTTAAAATTTAAAATTTAAAATTTTAAACATTAGAATCAGCCAAATCCTCTTCATTTACAGATACCAATCCAATTTCACGTACAGAAACAGATTCTGGTTTTTTAAATACTGTAATTACAAATTTATCTTCAGCAACATCGGGAATACATTGGTTGGGGTCAGTAAATTTCTTTTTAAATAATGTAACTGAACTTCCTCCAATAGGAGGAGCTTCTTGTTGTAATCTTTCATATTCTTTTAATGCCCAAGCACTTAAAACATCAGCAGGGTCGCGGTCTTCGCGACTCATACCCATTTGTAAAACCATATATCTATAAAACGAACCAAATTGTTTTGAAACACTAGCATGATCAGCTGCTTTTTCTTCAGCATTATAAAATTTTTTGAAAGATTGGATTAATGTTGAAACCAAACCAACACCACCAACGCCCATTAAAATAGCATTTTTGGTATTTTCATCACTCACGCTTGTCGCAATCAATGTAACAGTAGATGCAACTCCTGTTACAACAATTCCAGTAATACTTAATTGATTAGAAAATTTTTTCCATATTCCACCTGAATGAGAATGCATAAAACGTAAGCCAGCGGCTTTTTCCCCCCATTGTTTCATTAATAATTCCATATTTTCAGACCAAGAATCAGCATTAACTTTTTTACGGAGGTCTCCTAGACGAGCAGATGCTAATGCTTCTTGTTCTCCTGCGCCGAAATTTTCAGCAGACATTTATAATAAAACAAAATATTTTTTACATAAATTTTATTTAATTTATTTAATTTATTTAATTTATTTAATTTATTTAATTTTATTTAATTTTATTTAATTTTATTTAATTTTATTTAATTTATTTTATATTATTATACTATGATTTGTGGAACAACTTGTATAATTGCTTTGGTATTTTTAATTGCAAATATATATACAATATTATCTTGTGCAAATGATAAAAAAGATAAACAAAATTTTTTAAATGTATTAAGTAATGAGCAAAAAAATACCTATGAAAAAATAATAAATGAACGCAAAACTATTTATTATATTGGTTATATATTTGGTATTTTACTTGCAATATTTGCAATATTTATAATAAAAAAAGTATTAAAAATACGTTTTAATAATATGTCATTAGTTTGCTTAGTTGGTTCTATAGTTTTTGTTACAAATTATTTATTTTATATATTATATCCTAAATCTGATTATATGTTATTACATTTATCAGATAAAAGACAAATAACCGAATGGTTAAAAATATATAGAAAAATGCAATATAAATTTCATTTAGGTTTTGTATTTGGTATAATAGCCGTAATCGTTTTTTGTATAAGTTTGCGTTAAAAAATAAAATTATAAATTAATTTAAAACAATAATAAAATTAAAAAATTTATTATTAATATATGTACGTTATTAATAATAAATTCTTACTTCATCAACTTTTATGGGTTTTAAAAGAAGAAAATAATTTCTATAATAACTTTAATGAAAAAAATGATTATAATAGTATAATAAATTATGTAAATTATATTGAAACTATATATAAATTAATTCAAACTTTGGAAAAATAATAATTTAAAAATAATATTTTTTAAATTTTCATTAAACTAAAAACTTCGTTACCACAACTATATTCATAATTTACAATTATTAGTCCAACTCTTTTAATTAATTCTTTAATTTCATCCAATTTAAAAATATAATAATAACGCTCATAAACTTTACCATAACTATTCCATAATACAATATTATTACCATAATTATTAAAAGTGCGTCGTGTTTTTTGTGGTTGATTAATAGACCAAGTAGAAATTAAAATTTTTCCACCTGGTTTAACAAGTCGTTTCATTTCTAATAATGATTGAATTCTATTTTCCATACTTGACAAATGATGAAATACAGCAATACAAATAATTGCATCAGCAGTATTATTATTAAGAGGAATTTTAGTAATATTTGAATTAATAACACTTAAATTTTTACTTTTACAAATAGATACAAAACTTTCACAATTATCAATACCAATAAATTTTAAACTTCCATGATCCATATTTCGCCCATTTCCACACCCTAAATCATATACAATAGAATCTGTTTTTAAAGAATCTAAGAAATCTATTACCCAAGACCATTTATAACTACGAGTATTTGAAAAATGCGGTGCAATTTCTTCATAAACTTCTTTTACATAAGTTGTTTCTAAATTATTATTACTATTTTCTGTTAAAACCGATTCCATAAATTACTATAGATTTATTGTATATTAAAATCATTAAAATTTTTATATCAATTTTATATTTATTTTATTTTGAAGTAAATATAA
>TARA_B110001450_G_scaffold55_1_pt1 | contig 10452 bp, 10 predicted proteins | sample TARA_B110001450 | Tara Oceans TARA_B110001450 (sample SAMEA4396538) | marine metagenome | biome: Polar Biome; feature: [SRF] surface water layer (ENVO:00010504); material: water (ENVO:00002006), including particulate matter (ENVO:01000060) such as... | depth 5 m | reverse complement strand
ACCCTCTCCGAAGTGTTCCGGTTGTCGGGATGGAGCCGAGAGGAGGACGAGGACGGGAAAGGCGAAGGCGGGTAGCGAATTGGGTAGCGAATTTAGTCATTAGGCGGCTCGTTTTTTATGACTCTCGGTAGTAAGACTCTTATCAGTCGACGACGATGGATAGATGCGAGTATCTCATCACCACCACGACTTTTCCTGTTGCTTACGTAACTTCTCCGCCATGGACGCGAAGTCATCCGCGTCGGACTGCATCCGCTCAGTCTTGTCCTGGATGCCCTTCAAGCGTTCGCCCCGCTCCGCGAGTTTGTCTCTGGTCGCTTCCAGGTTGGAAGTCATTCCGTCGGCCTCATCCGCTTTCTTCCGTCCGATGCCGTACTTGGCGCGAATGTCCGCCGCGGTGTTCAGCTTGGGCGCGGTGGGGTAGGACGCGTTCGAAGATGAACCGACGCCGGAAGATGAACCGCCGCCGCCGCTGCCCGAGCCGAACAGAGCCGCGCGGTCCGCGTCGTCCTCGTTGGACGATTTTCCGGACGATCCAGAAGTGGCCCGGATGAGATTCGAACCCGCGGCGGCTTTATTCGAACGCGGTGCATCGCGAGGGGCAACCTCTCTCTCCGGGACGATCTCTGGCGGCGCGTCGGGTGTCTCGAGGCACTCCGGCTCGGCGAATAAAAACGCGAGATCCATAGGGCCTTTTTCGATACCCGACTCGTCGCCGGGATATGAACCGTCACCGGCTGCGGATGACATGCGCGTCTTGATCTTCTCCTTCGCCTGAACCATCGCAACGGCGGCCTTTTCCTTGGTTCGTCGCATCACGGACCCGAACGACGCCATCGCGGCGCGTCCGTCGCCCTTCAAAAAGTGGTTCACAGATTTGGATAAATCGTTGTTTGTGCCCTGGGTTCGATTCCCGGGTGGATCGCCCTTACGTTGTTTCTCTGGGGTTCCCTCGGGCGAGAACGGGGACGGCGCGCTCCCCGTAGCCAACTCCCTCGTACTCGCGTCTTGATCGGAAACCGCGTGACTTGTTCTCGACGCGGATTTAGCGGCGGATTCCGCCGCCGCCGCCGCCGCCGCGAGTTCATCATCGTAAAGAACTAACCCGCTCTCCGGCTTCGCCTTGGCGCCGCAGGAGCTCCTCGGCGCGATCGCCAGCTTGGCCACGGACACGCCCCCGCCCGCGATCGCGAACACCGCGCCGTCCACGCAGAACCCCGCGGCGTCTATGGCGGACAGCGGCGGCACCGGACCGATGGACCGCAGCGGTGTGAGCCCGGGGAGGGACCAGGTGAGTAGCCGGCCGTGCGAAGACACGGCTACGAAGGCGGCGGGCCATGAGGGAGAACGCGTCGATTGGGATCCCGATGACACGTCGTCGTCGTCGTCGTCGTCCGCCACGCGGGGCACGACGAGCGCTGCGGCGACGAGGGGTTCGTCGGGTGTCGCCTTCTTCACGGTGTGTCTCTCTCCTTTAAGAACCCCAAACGCGGGGTACACTCGGAGCGCCGTCGCGGACGCCACCCCGACGAACGCGACGTGTGTGGCCGATGCGTCGGTTTGAGTCGCCCCACCACGCGCCGTTTCATCTTCCGTATGCGCATCTTCCGAATCGTCCCCGAGAGTAACGTTGAACCACAGACGCGAGTGGTGAACGCGCGCGTGGAGCGCGTCGTCGGCGCCGCCTGTAAACAAAACACGTCGTCACTCTAATTGCCCGTACGAGAATCAAAATAAACTTACCGGTCATGACAGAAGCGGCCACTGTACCACTGACAGTCAGCGGCGCGACGGCCAACGCGATGGACGGCGTCTTCGGCGACGTCGTCTTGTGACACTTGCCCAGCGCGGTGTCCAGAAAGACAACCGCGGACTTGGTGCTCGCGACGCATAAAACCTCGGCGCCGGGGAACCGCGAGGGTGGGAACGACTTGTCCGCTTCTCGGGACGTCTCCGCTTCTTCACCCACGCCTTTGCCCTCTTCGCCCTCTTCTGTATCCCCACCGATCGTACCGCTCCCTTCCGTATGATCCAAGTTCTTATCGATCTTAGGACCCGTTCCGAGAATGGGCGGACAAAGAGTCATGGACCCGACGCCCTCCCCGTCCCCGGTGAACACCCGCGTGTTGGTCAGCATCAGCCCGTTCGTGAGATCCGTGAGGCTGACCACACCTGAGGCGTCGCCCACGCAAAGCAGCGAACAAGTCGCGTCCGTCACAATAGACGTGACCGCCGCGACGTGCACACCGAGCTCGCCCACCAACTGGTACCCTCGCGATTCGGTACCCGACTCGTCACCGGGGGGATGTGAACCGCCACCGCCGGCGGAGGCCAGGTCCAGTCCGCTGTCCAGCTGCCGGATTAAACCCTTTTGTTCGCCGCTCTCAAACGGCGAACGCTCTTTATTTTTTTGTGTATTCCCTCCGGAGGACTCGAGCGCCGCGACGTGGACCTGTGAACAAAAGACGACGTCAGTCAAATTGCACATATGAGAGTTAAAATAAACTCACCTCCACCGACCCGCACGCGCGTCCAACTACCAGCAGCGAGCCGCCGCATGCCACGTGGCACCGCGTCACCGCCCTGTCCGCCGCCGTCGTTCCCGCGTTGGGCCCCGGCGCGAGTGGATCGCAGAGCTCGACGAGTCGCCCTGGTTTGAGCTCGTCTGAAAAAACGCGAATCTTCCAATCGGACCCCGAGGGAATCGCGAGCAGGTGCATCAGTCGTTCCCGCCGCGTGGCCCACTTGGCACCCGCGTCGTCCACGTGCCCGCCCGTGATTGGCCACTCGTGTCCCCACGCATCCCGATCCGCGTGAGCCCGGTGTAAACCCGAATCAATATTCAAACCCGAATTCGTCGATGATTTTCTTCGCAAAGACAGATGAGGAGACGCGACGGCACACGCCGGCGCGCACGTACCGCTCAGGCCAGGTAGCGGGTCCAGCACCTCAGCGCACGGGAGCTTCGCGGCGGACACCACGACAGCCGCGACGGCGGCGGCCGCGGCGGCGTCGTAGTGCTCCGAACGTTCGTCGATGGACACCGACCCGGGAATCGCGTCCCCGCCGACGGGATTACACCTGTAATAAGAGTTGAACAAAACACGGCGTCAGTAAACAAATTGCCAATACGGACAAACGGAAGGGTGCCGAGGGTGCCGACACAGCTGTATAAACTCTTACCCGAGGGAACGCAAGTCGTGTACGTGGATCTGACCGCCTTCGGACAGCACGCACGCGGCGGTGACACACTCCGGTCGTCCCACCCGCGTGATCAGCACCCCGTCCAGCACCGGACCGAACCACGGCAGCGAGTGCATCGGTGACGCATCGGGACCCACGGGCGCGAACGAGGGTGCCGACCCGGGTGCCGAGGGTGCCGACACAGCTGTGCGTACGAGTGAAGGATTTAATCCTGCGCTCTCGCCGCCGCTTTCCGAAACTTTGAAGGGCACCGCTCTGGCCGGGTCCATGCCGGCGCCGACAACCTCGCCGCCCACGCACAGCACCGCACCCTGGACAGATGCACCCCCATCGGACCGCACGGGCGATACGAATCTGCCCGATGCGACGGCGCAGATCCGTCGCAGCGGTTCAAACGCCGGTGCCGGTCCATCCTCCTCCGTTAATTCCGCGTTTCCATCCATCGTGCAATTGCCGCCCCCCTCCGAACCCCCCGGAAAGCACTGCGACGTCACCACGATGGCCAACACGGGCGCCTTGGGGTACACCGTCGGCACCCCATACGTCACCAACCGCCCGTCATCGTGCGCCACCACCACGGACCGCCCACTCGCACCCAGCCACTGAACGCATCCTCCGCCGGACTCTGCAAAGATTCCGCATAATTTCACTCGTGTCGTCGCCGCCGGTCGACGCGCGTGGAGGTCCCAGAGGGACATGGAGCCGTCTTCGTAGGCGATGAGGATGTTGGTGGACTCCGCGCCGGGCTGGGGCTTTATCGCGACGACGGCTGGGGCGTTGGATGTTGACTCGGATGAGTCGATTCGGCCGAACGCGGCTGCGTGCGTGACTGTACACAAAACACGACGTCAGCACGCACTCTAATTGCCCATACGGGAGATAAAACAAATGAACTCACCTTTGTAAGATCTGGGCGCGAGTGTGCCGGCTCCGTCGGGGCCGTGTTGCACCGCGGCGACGCGTACGCACCCGGTGGATTCGCCCACCATCACGAACGGCGAATCGCGAAGCCCGACGACGCACGTCGCGTCTTTCATCCACCGCGTGGACGCCAGGCATCGCTGCGAGTGCAAGTCCAGGACGTCGATGCCGCTCTCCGAACTGAGCCGAACGATCCGCCCGACGCCCGCGATGAACTCGACGCTCCTCGCGGGCTCGACGTGCGTTGGGGTGGCGAGCAGCGCCTCCGCGCCGTCGGCGCAGATGATCTTCACGCCGGTGTCCACGCCGACCGCCAATATCCGCTGCGTTGGCTCGTAGGCGAGGCATGTGGCGCTGTGAACCCCCCCGTGCTCCGAAACGACTCGTGGGTCCACCTCCATGGCACCCATAGACTTGGCGAGCTCATCCACGTTGGGTACCGCGTTCAGTGCTTCGGTGACCGCCTTGGTGAGCTTGGTGAGCTTGAACATGGCGCTAGTATCGGGCGTGTGGACGGCAAGATCCCGCCGGACCCACCCACTTCTCTGTCCTCGCCGTTCGTTGTTGCATCGGAGAAAACAAACACTTATTCGAATATCGTCCGAGGTGGGAAGCAGCTCGCAGTCTCACTCGCAGTCACGAAAGAGGAACCTAACACCTGGGCACCGAAAAATAGCATAAATGTAAATAAACCGCCGCAGCCGCCTTCCGTGACGCACACCTCGAGCGCGCTCGCCGGTTCCCCGGTAACGCCCACACCACGTCTACCCAAGCGCTCGTATCGAGCAGCGGGACGCATCGTCTACTACACAGGTACGACCCCAGGCGCGTGTATTGCCACACCATGTTCAACACAGCGCAATTGGGCGGCGCCGGGAAGATCCTCGGCACAATTGCGGCCCGATCCTATAAGACGGACACCGGCGCCCAACGCAGACGACGAAACCCACCCTTCCATTACACACGACTCCCACACTCTAACACGTCGATCCCACACCACTATCCGACCACACCACAGAAGCAGCGTGCGCACCGAGCGACCGGACCCTTCACTCCGAATCGCCGCCCGCCCATCACTAAAAGCGCACCGCCGACAAATCAGCGGACGCATCGCAGTCACCACCGAAGGCACCACCGAACTCCATACCACGATGTCAGCTCCATCCACCGCCCCAAAGGACAGCGACATGGTCGTGCTCAAACCCGACAAGATCGGAGACGCCGACTTCGCAAACTACTTTTGCACATACGGATACCTCTACCACCAGAAAGACATGCTCGAGGACCAAAAACGAATGACGGCTTACCACGACTCTGTCCGATTAAACCCGAAGCAGTTCAAAGATAAAGTGGTACTGGACGTGGGGACCGGAAGCGGTATCCTGGCCATCTGGGCGGCGCAGTGCGGTGCACGGAAAGTGTACGCGGTTGAGGCGACGTACATGGCGGTCCACGCCAGGAAGCTCGTCGCAGCAAACGGGTTAGAAAACGTGGTCGAGGTGAGTTTATTTCTATTTGTTTATTTGTATTTCCGTACTATCATATGGGCAATTATACTGACATCGTGTTTTTTTCCCCGAACAGATCATCCAATCCACGGTTGAAGAGGTTGAGCTGCCGGAGAAGGTTGACGTGATCATCTCCGAGTGGATGGGGTACTTCCTCCTGCGCGAGTCCATGTTCGATTCCGTGATTGTCGCGCGGGACAAGTGGCTCAAACCCGGCGGTTGCATGTTTCCCTCACACGCCACAATGTCAATCGCGCCCATTCGCACGGGTGCCAGTGTGCAAAAGGCGGCGGACTACGAGGATTCCTGCCGCGGGTGGGACGAGTTCGTGGACGACACCAAGGACCACTACGGCGTGGACATGAGCGCCTTGACGAACACGTTCGACGCGGAGCAGCGCGAGTTTTTCCTCAACACCAGCTCGTGGGTGGACATTCACCCGTCTCAGCTGCTGGGGAAGGCCAGCGTCATCTGCGACTGGGATTTGCACACCGTGACGCTGGAGGACATCAAGAACCTGGACGTGCCTTTCGACTTAAGGGTCACCGAGAACGGCCCGTCGGGTCCTTCGGAGGTTGGGGCTTTCGCCGGCTGGTTCGACGTCTCTTTCAAGGGTTCCAAGGTTAGTTTCTTTTCCCTATTTCCGTGTGTATAGTCTTTTTATTTCCGTCACACGGGCAATTGTACTGACGGGAGAACCTATTTACTATTCACAGGAGAACCCGAACGAGACGGACGTGGAGCTGACCACCGCGCCGGACGCCAACGGCGCCACGCACTGGGGCCAACAGGCGTTCTACCTCTCCCCTGGCATCTCCGCCGCCGACGGCGCCGTCATCGAGGGCCGGCTCGAGATGCAACGGAAGAAAGAAAACCAAAGGCTCTACGACGTTCGACTCACGTGGCGCCAAGGCGACGGCGAGAAGATGAACGACGCCGTGGGCGAGCGCCAAAACGTGTGGCACATCGAGTGATACGAACGTCAACAGCTGTCCATGACGCAGTTGACCGCAGTTGACCGTGTGTTTCCGTTTGTTTCCCTTAGGCTTTTACGACTTTTAGGCACCGCACCCTTTCAATTGATTTGCTACATTCTTTTCATTTTTCATCGTCTACTCGTGACGTGACGCGTATCGTTCGTTCGCTATTCATTCGTACGCCTCCGTATGAAGCTATATATCCACTGAACGTGTGGGTGCGGTCTATTTGCTCTCGTGCATCACGCGCTCCGCCCGTGCGTCTTCGTCCGCCGCGTTTCGCGCAGTCACGTACTCAGCCGCAATCTCTCTTCTCAACTCGGCCTCAACCTGCGCCCGGAGCTCCTCCTTGAGCTGGGCGCGGATCTGCTCCCGCATCGCTTCGATGTCATCCGGGACGGCGGCGGCGGTGTGCGCGATCGGTCCCGGTGGCGGAGAGCTCGGTGGCGGAGTGGTGACCGGGCGCTGAGTCACCGGCTGCGTGGGCGGCGGCGCCGGGGAGGGCAGAGCCGCGAGCTGGGGAACAAACAACCCCGGCTCCGGCTCCGGCTGCGGCTGCGGCGCGGCGTCAACCGGGGGAGGCGACGACCCGCGCTCCTCCTCCTCTGTGGTATCTTTCAGCGGATCCCTCGCCGGCTCCTCCACGCGCGGTGACCCTACCTCATGAGACGCCGCCGTCGCCGCGTCTACCCCCCCGAGCAGGTGCTCAGCCCGCCACTTGTGCGTCTTTGGAGCCCGGCCCGCCTCTCCCGGTACGTTCTCCATACCCGTCCGTGCCCGTCGCTTGCCACCCGTCCGTGCCCGCGTGAACGGCCTGCACCAGAACATCCCCACCGACACTAATTGCTCACCCGAGGAGAACCGATTCGAACCGTTTGGCGCCGCGTCTTCGGAAAGAAATTCTTCAATTTCCTTCTCGCTCCGCAACACGTACGAGCGGCTACCCTGGGTGTCATCGGGAGTCCTGTAGTAGCAATCAGCCGCCATTGAACCGTTAGCGTTGGGCTTGGCCCGGATCGTTTCCCACCGCCGCCAGCCGGTCGGGACGCGAGGGACGCACCGGCAGAGCTGGGTGGGCGGAGGCGGATCGCCGTCGTTCACCACGGGTCGGAGCAAGTGTTCAACGTGTTCAACGTGTTCAACGCCGTCGATTGTACACAGTTGTGCGTCCTCTTCCGACGAATTCGCGTCGAGGTCGAGTTCGGGAGGGGCCGTCGTCGCGAGTTTCTCTCGGAGCGACTTTTCTTTTTCCTCGAGCGCTTCTCGAGCATATCGCGTCTCTCCGTCCGCCCGTGTTTGGAGCGGGCGTTTCATCACGAACGTGAGCTTCGGCGGGACCTTCGCGGGTCGTTCCTCAGCTTCGGGCGCCTCCTCGTGAATACCGGGCTCAGCTTCGGGCGGAGAGATTAAACCCGAAGCAGGCGTTCGGTCGCCGGACTCGGACGCCTCCGCCGCCGCGACCATCGCCTCGAGCGTAAACGCTTCGCTCCCGCCGTCGCTCCCTTCCCTGGGAGCTTCGATTAAACCCGCGGGTGTGACCGGGTTCGACACAGCTGTGTTAAGAGTACCGGCATCGGCACCCCGCTGGGCACCCTGGGAGTCACCCTGGGAAGTCGGCACCCTGAGCTCCTCCTCGACTTCGCCTTCGACTAAATGCTCGTAAGTACCACCAGTCGCCAACGCCGTCGCCGCCGCCGCGAGCGCGTCCACCGCACTCGCCACCCTTCCGACCACCCCGCCCGTGTTCACGCGACTCGCAGCCTCCACCGCGGCGCCCCGGAGCTCCTCCGTCGTCGCCATCGGCTCTTCTTTAGGTGTCGGTTCACATCCCCAACCGAGCGTATTACCTCGGTTGGGGCCCCACACGTGCGTTTCCACCTGTAAACAAAACACGACGTCATTCTAATTGCTCACACGAGAATAAAAATAAACTCACCAGCTCGGGCGCCCAACCGCTCAGAGTGAGCCGCCTGGCCCGCGACGCCGCGCGCCTGGCGTCCAGTTCAGTCATGAACTCGTCGTGCGTGTCTGTCTCGTCGTCCATATCATCCTTGGCGATCCTTCGACGCCGTTGGGTACTCGTATGAGCATTTAGTGTCTCGGTTCCGCGCCGGCTTCCCGAGTGAGCGTCGCCGAGGTTTCTCCACCCGGCGCAGCCCTGGCACTGCGCCCACCTGGGTCGGCGCCCGTCGGGATCGAACCCGCGCACGAAGAACGCGGCGCTGGCGTCCTGCGTCAGCGGACAATCTTCCCCGAACGACAGCCACGCACCCACCCTGGACGTGTTCACTATTGGAGCGGTAGAGAGCGCGAGTTTCTCTCGGAGCGATTTTGATTTTTCCTCGAGCGCGCCTCGAGCCGCGGTGACCTTTTCCTCGAGCCTGGCGAGCTCCTCGTCGTCCACGTCATCATCCGAGGTGTCTTCCATCGTTCCTAAACCATCCATGACGCCCGGGTCCATGACGTCATCGTCTCCGCTGACCAGGCAGACCCGAGGATGGTAGCCGCTGGCGACGGCGTTGAGACTGACGACTTTCCGGTTGACGGCTCGACGCATCTCGACGTCGTCCGGAAAGTCGGTCGTCGTCGTCGTCGTCGTCGTACCCCGTTTACCCGCGAGGATCGTGGTGTCGCAGTGGGGGCAGACGCGCGTCGCGGAGCCGACGATGCCGTCGCACGTCGCGCAGAGCTTCCGCCCCTTGCCGAGGACGCCGGGGCTTCTACCATCGCGTAGGGTTGAACCACCTAACGGAAGGTTGCCATCGTCAACAACGCGAAGGTGTCTTTCCCACTGCAGCATCCCGGTCTTCTCGTAGTTTTTACGCATGGCGAACGAGGCGGAGGTCTGGCCGCTGAGGTCCTTGCCGTTCGCGGCGTACCTGCACACGCGCATCCAGAGCTTCTGTTCGCACACAGCGTCGTATCCACCCAGCGCCCGGACTTTGCTGAACACCGCGCGGAAAGGCAGCGGGGACCCGAGGAAGATGGGCGAGTACAGATCGTGTCGGGACCTGAACGTGAGGAAACGCGCGAGGTCGTCCCTGAAGGACCGCTCGTCGTCGTCGAGGAACTCGTCGTGGCCGCCCGCGGATCGTTTGGACACGGTCTTCGTTTCGGCGATCTGCGGGACCGCCCCGAGCGCCGGCTGGAGCGCCGGCTGGAGCCCACCCGCCCCGGGTTCTTCGTGCTCCGGCGGGGTCGTGGGTCCACGCCCGGCCTCCGGTGCGGGCGCCAGCGACCGCACCTTGAGCTTCATCTTCGCGCCTCGATCGAACACCCCCTCTCAGATCGGCGTCGTCATGACATGACGGCTATGTGCAAAGTAAGAAAATTCGATGAATGCCCTGCCCGGTGTGCGGTGCGTCTCTCGGTCCGCGGTATACTCCGTCTCGAGTCTCTCCGTACGGGGTACGCACTGAGCCGACTTGCGCGATCGAGCCCGGCGTGTACGCGATGGACCGGGTACCGCGCCACCTTCGAGTGGTCGGGTGAAACGACGACGGTTGGATCATCAAATCCTCGGGAAAGGCAACGAAGAAGGTGATGACGAGTTCGCCGGATTGACGGTCGCCACAATTCGGGCGCGGCGAGGTCATGGCGGGCGACGCGGCGGACCCGGACTGCGACAAGCCCGTGTGCGCGGTCAAGGACGACATGTTCGCTATGATGCGACGCACCGCATCGAAGGGCGCCGGATCAACCAAGGGCGGTGACGCGTCGTCATCGGGACGAAGCGGTTCAGGTGACGGTGTCGTGAGCTCCGAAGGGGCTCAGCCTGAATGCCCGGTCGATAAGGAGGAGTTGGGGCGCGGCACGTGGGCGCTGCTGCACACGATGGCCGC
>TARA_B110001450_G_scaffold199897_1_pt1 | contig 10488 bp, 9 predicted proteins | sample TARA_B110001450 | Tara Oceans TARA_B110001450 (sample SAMEA4396538) | marine metagenome | biome: Polar Biome; feature: [SRF] surface water layer (ENVO:00010504); material: water (ENVO:00002006), including particulate matter (ENVO:01000060) such as... | depth 5 m | reverse complement strand
ATTTTTGGATTTTATTTTAATTTGAAGATTAATAAAATAAAAAAATTAATTTTTATTTTATTAACTATAATTATTACTTACGAATATGCTCTAATTTCAGGTCTTCAAGAAATTCTAATTTTCTCTCTAATATTGATAGCTTCTAAATTTGCTTACTATTTATTTTCTGAAAAAAATATAATTAATCAAACAAATTTAATATTTTATATCTTATTAATTACTAATGCTTGTTGTTGGATTAAAAATGAAGGTTTCATTTTTATCTTAATATTTAATTTTTCTTTATTATTCACTACAATTAGCACCAATATAAAAATAAAATTAGTTTTAGGTACTTTATTTATTTTATTTATCAGATTATTTTATTTATTTAATCTTAAAATAGGTTTTGAAAGTTCTCAATTTGAAAGTACTTTTTCGTTATCTAATTACAATTTTTTTCAAATGATAAATGACTTGAAGGTGATTTTATTTTATTTTGTTGTGTATTTAATCGAAACCCCAATTTTTTTAGTTTGTATACCTCTTATGTTTTGGGTACTTTTCTATAAAAAAAAAAATTATACTCTTAATAAATTTATAATTTTATTTTCAGTATTAAACTTTTTATTCTTAATTTTTGCATTTTTGTTTAATCTTGAGAATGTTGAGTGGCAAGTGCGTGTTGGATTAAAAAGGGTTATGTTTGAAACTGCAGGATTCTATTTACTGCCTATTTTACAAATTCTAAAAAATAAAAATAAAACTTATGAATAAGAAACTAAAATCTAAATTAATTTAAATAATATTTAATAATTAACCTAAGTATATTTAAATCTAAAATATTTAATGAAAAACATTATAAAAAACAATATTCCTGAAATTTTAATTGGTTTATATCCTTTTTCACTTTTACTTGGAACATTAATCTCAGAATCAATTAATATAATATTAATATTATTTTTTGCTTTTAATATTTTTATTAAAAAAAATGATACAAAAATTTTTTTAGATAAAATAATTTATATTTTATTTTTTATTTGGCTTTATTTATTAATAAATTTATTAAATTCTACTGACATAGGATTAAGTTTTTCAAGGTGCGTATATTTTATAAGATTCCCAATTCTTATTTTAGCAATATCTTATTTCTTAAATAATAGTAAAGAATTAAAAATTATTTTTAGTCTTTGGGTTATAACCCTGATTATTATTATATTTGATTTATATTTTCAAAATCTTTTTGGTTTTAACACAGTAGGTTATGTAAGTCCGATGCCCGGAAGACTTCCTGGCTTTTTGAAAGATGAATTAAAAATTGCACATTTGTTAATTGGATTTTTTATTCCCAGTTTAGCCTACTTAATTTCTAATAAAATTAGTTTAATTTCTAATAAAAAAAATCTTTTTTTTTTAATTATTATTTTAATTATTTATCTACTAATAATTTTACTTATCAATGAAAGAGCTAATGCCATAAGAGCAATTTTTATAATCACATTTTTTTTAATGATGAATAATTTCATAAAAACAAGTTATAAATTTTTATCCATGTTAATATTTATTGTCACAATTTCATTAACTATTTCTTTTAATTCAAATATTAAGCAAAGATTTTTTACTGAAATCACTAACATGAATACACATGCTAAGAATTTACCACAATATATATTACTATCTAATTATGGGCCTCATTATTTGTCAGGGTATGAAGTTTTTAAAAAATACCCAATATTTGGTTCAGGCCTAAAAACTTTTAGAGTAGAATGTAAAAACATTAATATAAAAAAATATTATACTCAGCGTAACTTAGATACTATTACTAATATTTATCACAATAAATGCACAACACATCCACATCAAACTTATATTGAATTATTATCTGAAACTGGATTTGTTGGATTTTTTTCTTTTTTTTCTTTTTTTATTTATTTTTTATTTCGAGGATTTAAAGTTTATTTAAAAAATCAAAATCCAATATTATTAGGTTGTTGCTTGTTTATTATTTCTGAATTTATACCACTATTACCTTCAGGTAGTTTTTTTACCAGTTTTAGTGCTACTATATTTTGGATTAATGTATCAGTAGCATATTCATTAATTAAAAAATATGAATAATTTATTATTTTTAAAATATTAAATAAATTTATTGATAGTAAAAAATTCCGACATATCTCTATATAGGACGTTTGCGTAACATTAAATTAATTATTAATTTATTATATAAATAAACATAAAATATTACATTTACTGATATTATTAATAAGATAATTTTTGTATTAGTTATGTAGTTTAGACTTAGCAAAAAAGTACATAAATTATAAGCAGTAATAATTGCTCCTGTTAAATTATTAGGGTTTGATACTCTATTTTTTTTTAGATAAAGAAATATTAGTTGATGTAAATGAAGATTATCTGCACTAGATATTTTCTTTTTTTGGTAAATTTTTCTAATTATGGAAAATAAATTTTCAAAACATGGATACCACAAAAGTAATATTATGAAATATGGTGATATAAAATTATTTTCATTTACAAATTTGATAAGGTAAATAGCTGTAAAAAATGATAAAAGATAAGCCCCACCATCTCCTAATTGAGTTTTATTAAAATAATTAAGAATATATAAAAAAAGTAATACTAAAATTAATTTGATTAAAAAATCATTATAAATAATTATGTTTTGTGAGTATGTAATATAAATTAACAATGAATAAACAACAATATAATATCCAATTGTATTTAAATTTACCCCATCAATAAAATTTGTTCCATTTATAAGAACTGTAATACAAAATATTGTAAATAAAATTGATATATATTCATAATTACTAAATAACTCATCCATAAAATCAATTCTAGTTTCAATTATAAAGATCCCATTAATGTTTATAAAAAGTAGAGTTGTAATAAATTGTATTATGAGCCTAGTTAGAGGAGAAAAATTTTTAAAAACATCAGATAAAATACCAGTTAAAAAAATCATTGATATAAGTAATGTCGACAATAAATTAAATTGGTAATTAAAAAAAATTATAAAGCTTATTAAAATATAACCTGATGTAACAGGTATTTTTTTGTTAGAAGTTGTTAATTTTTTATGTTTTGAAAATTTAAGATTATCTAATAATATTTTTTTTTTAATTATTGTTTCATTAAGAACAAATGATAAAAAAATGAATATAGATAAATATAACATAAATTAATTTAAACTCTTATCATATTTTGCTAAAAAAGATTTTTTTATGAAATTACAAGATAATATGAAAACTCTATATAAAGAATTTACAATATTAAATTTTTCTTTTTTGTGATAAATATTAAATGCATCATATAATTTTTGCATAGTGTTTGATGATAGTGAATTTTTAACTTTCCTCCATGATGTTAAGGATCTATTATAGCCATAAATATCAACTTTTTTTGATATTTTTAACCACAAAGAATAATCTTCTTTGGTTCTATTAGATGAAAAACCATATTTTAGAAATAAACTTTTTTTGATCATTACTGTAGACAGACCAATATTACAATCATTCAAAAGATCACTATAAGATGTTTTAATTTTAATAGGTCTCTCTAAGAGTTTTATATTGTTTTCATCTATTATTGAGTATTTTGTATAAGAAATATCAATTTTATTTTTTAACATAAAAGTCATTTGATTTTTTAATTTATGTCTTTTCCACAAGTCATCACTATCTATGAATGCTAAATATCTTCCTTTAGCTATTTTAGCTCCTTTATTTCTAGATGGACCTGCTCCTATATTTTTCTTATTAATTATTAGTTTAATTTTTTTTTTATTTTTAATTAATCTTTTTAACAACAACAATTCATTTTTATTATTATCATCAAAAACAATTATAATTTCAAAATTTCTGTAAGTTTGACCTAAAACTGAATTTAACGTTTTTGAAAAAAATTTATTACTTCTGAAGTAGGGAATTATAACTGAAATAGTTTTCATTTATTATCTATATGTTTAATAAAATTTTATTTAGGTTAATAAAATGGCTAAAGATTGTAAATTTTCTAGTTTTCTTTAATGCATTTAATCTAATTTTTTTTATTTGATCTTGATTTGCATTCATAAATTTTTCAAATTGAATTATAAAATCAATTAAATCATTACTTTTAAATAAGATTCCACAATCATCATTAATAAATTCTTTAGGTCCATTCTCACAATCACTTGATATAATTATAGAACGACAAAAAGCAGCTTCAATAATTACAAAACCAGGATCCTCCCACAATGATGATAAAATAAATGCATCAGAATTATTCATATATTTAAAAACATTTTTTTCGAATCCTAAAAGATGAATATCATGATTTTCATTTTTTAAAATATTTTTTGATATTTCGTTTTTCAGTTCACCATCACCTGCTATTAATAATTTTTTATTTTGAATATGTCTTTTTTTAATATTTGAAAATGCTTTTACTAAAAAATTAAAATTTTTTTGTTTGGTAAGTCTGCCTGCAGAAAAATAAAAATTTTTTTCTTTAACATTTTCTTTTTTTAATAAATTAGCTTCTTTTACATTTAATATTGGGTCGAAAAGAGTAACTATTTTTTCTTTTTCAATAAAATTATATTTTATTAAATAATTTTTTGTAAGATTTGTTGGACATGTAATCCTAAAAATTTTTTTTGAACATAACTTCCAAAAAAATAGTCTAATCAAATTCATTTTAGGTAAACCAGAAATTCTTAAAATACATTTGGTTTTAAAATTAAATATTAAAAAAAGCAACAATGGCAATGAGGTTAAAAGGTGAATTATTATAAAATCTGGTTTTTCTTTTTCTAAATATTTTTTTAAGGGAAAAAAACATTTCATAAAAATATAAATCATTGAAAGTCTAGTTTTTAAAAATCCAGTACCTGGTAACTTTCGATTTAACAAATTATGATTTAAATCATGAATTTTAACATTGATATTTTTGGGTTTTGATTTTTGAAATTCACCAACTGTATTTAATAAAGTAACGTTATACTTGTTTGAATATCTAGAAAGTGATTCTGCAGAATTTATAACAGCTTTTAATGTTGCAATATTTGATAAAATGGGTGACCAATAAGAAATATTTTTCACTATATTTTGTTTGATTTATTAAACATTAATAAACATATATATCATCTTGAATAAATAAATGAATAAACAATTAATAATCTTTAATCCATCCATTGAGGATGGTGGTGTTGAGAAGAATCTCTTTTTAATCACTAATCACTTTGCCAAAAAAAAATTAAAAATTACCCTAATTTCAGCTGATATTAATAAAAAAAAAGAATTCAATAAAAATGTTAATTTTATTCATCCAAAAAAAATTAATTTTAAAAAATCTGGAAGAATAAAAAAATATTTTTTCTGTTTACTTTTACTAATAAAAGAAATTTTTAAAAGAAAAGAAGTTATTGTTTTCTCATTTCAAGCAAATATATATTCTTTAGTCATTTGTTTACTTTTTAAAAAAAAGATAATTGTTAGATTAAATACTGCTCCACAAGGCTGGGACCATAATCTACTTAAAAGTAAAATTTACAAATTTTTTATTAAAAAAGCAGATGGTGTTATTGTCAATAGTAATAAATTTAAAATCGAAGTTAAAAAAAGATATAATATAAATTCAATATGTATCTTAAATCCTTTTGACTTTAACAAAATTTTAAAATTTGCAAATAAAAAAGTTCCTCATTTTTTTCCTAAGAATTGTTTAAAAATAATTAATATTGGTAGAATGACTATCCAGAAAGATCAAATTTTATTACTTAAGGCTATAAATTTAATTAAAGATATTCTGAATGTATATCTGATAATAATTGGTAAAGGCAGAGAATATGACCGATTAAATAAATTTATTAAAGAACATAACTTAAAAGATAATGTAAAACTTTTAGGGTATAAAAAAAATCCTTTTCCATATATCAAACACTCTGATATTTTTGTTTTATCATCAAAGTATGAAGGATCACCAAATGTTTTGGTTGAAGCACTAATACTAAAAAAATTAATTATTTCCACAGACTGCCCTACAGGACCAAAAGAAATTTTAAAGAATGGAAAATATGGTGAACTTTTTAAAGTTGGTGATTATAAAAAACTGTCTGAATTATTAATTAAATATAAAAAATATAAATTTAATAAAAAAAATACTTATAATCATTTAAACATTTATAAAAAACAGATTAATTGTGAAAAATACTATATTTACATTAAAAAATTTATTTAAAGTATTAATAAGTTAACTATTAATTAAGATTGATTGTAAATTTTTAATATAATCATTTCTTAAATTAATCTGTTTTTTTTTAATTTTTTTTAGATCTACTTTTTTATCATTTTTTTTAGAGTTACTTTTTAATAAATTGGCCAATTTTTTATGATCATTTGGATTAAAAAAATTAAAATTTTTTTGATTTTGTTCTTTGTGGACTGGTATATTTGATAATATTACTTTCTTTCCCAGTAATGAAGCCTGGTCTGCTGAATTCCCCCAACCTTCACTTTTTGATGGGTTTAAAACTGCCAATGAATGATACATCAAACTACATAAATCAACAAAAGAAACTATACCAAGAATCTTAAATTTTTTTTGAAGACTATTATCTTTAATATATTTTTCTAATTTTGAAAAATGATTAATTTTTCTATGATCGTAGCACATGCCTGTAGACACAATTTGAAAATCTTGATTTTCAATTATTTTTAAAGCTTTTAAAACTACTATATGGTTTTTATGAACCCAATAATGATTTGGTAATAAAAAAAAACTTTTATCTATATTGTATTTTTTTTGTAAGAAATTTAGTGATTTAATATTTTTAAAGGGCTCAACATAGTTTGTATGTTTTAATATAACACTTTTTTTATAACAATTATAATTAATTTTTTTTAAATCTTTTTGAACACTTTTACTACTAACAATAATTTTAGTAGAATGTTTTAATGCTAAAGCTATATTTAACTTTCTAAAAATTCTATCTTTATATGTAAAGTTTTCAGGAAAATGAATTTCTTGAAAATCAGGAAACCAAGGAAAACTTTTTATTTTACTCTTGTTTCCGGTAAATCCTGAGTGTGATAAAATTGAAATATTATTTTTTTTTAGAAATTTTTCTAGTAAAAAATTCTTTCCAAAAATAATTATTAAAATTTTATTAATTATTCTAATAAATTTATTATTATTAGAGACTAGCTTTGTTGATATTGATTTAAATTTTTTAAAACTATTTTCTTTTTTGAGCCTACTTAAGTTGTCTGTAATTAATACTGGTTCTATATTTTTTTTAGGATAACTGGATATATAATTAAATAAGTTAACAAAATGGTTATATCCTCCAATCCAATTATTTTTTCTAAAATTTATTATAAAACCAACTCTAATCACTATTACTTATTATTTTTAAAAATTTTTTTATAAAATATTAAAGTCATATTTTTTGTTATTTCGTCTTAAAAATTTAGCTGGATTCCCAACAACAACTTCATTTGGTTTTACATTTTTAGTTACTACTGAGCCAGCTCCAACTATAGCATTTTTTCCTATTTTAATGTCTGGTAAAATAGTTGCATTTGCTCCTACAGATGCATAATCTTCAATTATGACTCTTCCAGCAACATAACATGATCCCATTAAATGTACTCCATTACCAATTACACATTCATGATCAACAATAGAGTTAACATTTAAATAACAATCATCACCAATTTTTGAAAATTTATGAACAACAACATTTGGCATAGCCAAAGTTCCATTGCCAATTTTTACGCTTTTATCTATTATAGAATTTCTGCTAATAAGTGAAAATTGCTTAAGTTTTTTTTCTCTCAAAATTTTTGAGATATGGTGTCTTAATTTTCCATCCATCATACCAATACAAACAAAAAAAGAATTTGATTTTTCTATGAATTTATTTAAATCCTTTTTTTTATTAGAAAATGTAGCTTTTGTTTTAAATGATATTTTTTTTATATATTCATCAAATATATATTTTGGCTTAATACCAATGTCATTTAGCATCTCATTAACAATTAATGCTGTTGATTTTCCACCGTATAAAAGTATTTTACTATTTTTTTTAAGCATATTTAAATCAAAGTATGTGTATTAATTAAATTAAATTCATTAAATATAATAGATTTTTAATTATGTATTTGACGTAATATTAACATATATTTTATAAAAAGACCCTAAATAAACTAATTAAAAAAAGAAAACTTCTAAAGTGATAAAATTGATTAAAAATTTTTTAAGAAATAGTATTTACAATAATAGATCTGGAATCTCTAAAGAGTTGAAAAATAAATCATTTTTAAAAAAAAATGATTTAAAATATTTCATTAAAAGCTTTGGAAGTAAGAACCCAGATAAGAAATTTTATATTATTCAGAGATTTGTGGGAGGAGGAATGTTCTCAAACTTAAATTACATTATTCACCATCTAAAGTTAGCTATAGATTTACATTGTATACCAATCATAGATATGGAGAATTTTCCAACAAAATATAATGAGAAATATAAAATTAACAATACAAAAAATGCTTGGGAATATTATTTTTATCCAATCAATAAATATAAATTATCAGATGTATATAAAAGTAAATTTGTAATAATTTCTGATGTAAAAACAAGACGTTTAAAAGAATTTGATTCTTTCGAAGCGCTAAAAAAAAAACATTTTCAAATCTACAATAAATTCATAAAGATCAGATCAGATATTTTAAGTGATGTTGAAAAATTTTATAAAACTAATTTAAAAAAAAAAAAAGTTTTAGGTGTTCATTTCAGAGGAACTGATATGAAAACTCAAGAACGTCATCCCTTTCCAGCAACAACCAAACAAATTATTTATTTAATTGAAAAAGCATTAAAAAAAGAAAAATTTAATAAGATTTTTCTCGTAACTGAAGAGCTTAATTATCAAAAAATATTAAAAAAAAAATATGGAAATAAGATATGCTTTTATAATTCATTCAGATCTAATAACCCAGATATTTTTGGAGATTATAAAAGGAAAAATCATAGATATTTAATTGGCAGAGAAAATATTATAGATATGCTCCTACTCTCAAGAGTAAAAAAAATTATTTGTACGAATTCGCATTTACCAGATGCTAGTAAATTTATAAGTAATTTTAAAAAAATTAATTTAGTTAAAATTGAAAATGGAAATAATTCAGAAAATATATTAGTTGCCCAATTCTTATGGTACATAAAAAAAAACATACCTAATTTTTTAGGTGGTTTTAGAATAAAAAAATAATTTTATATTTTATAATTCAATATATTTATCATCTTTACTATAAAGAATTTTTCCTCTTCCAAAGTGTATATTCATCATTAATCTATATTTTTTTTTGGGCAACTCACCTTTGTGAATGCCGTAACCATCAACAAAAAAAACTGATCCAAAACTACCAATAAATTTTTTTACTTTGCTATAATTATTTGTAATATCTTTATCTGAATAGAGTCTACAAAGTTTATTAGAAAACTTTTTATGCTTATGAGTTCCTGGTACAAAAACATGAGGTCCATTGTCTAAATCAACATCGCTTAAGTATATATACATTTTAAAAAATTTTGTAAAATCATTGTCCCAATGAAAATACTGTGCATTTTTATATTTTTCTTGCTCAGAAATTTCTAGAGAATTTGATATAAAAAAAGTTGCATTGATTGAAATTTTATTAGTATTCAAATATTTTATTGCTAGATTTAAAATTTCTGGAGCCGTTATAAATTCGGTCAATTTATTGCTTTCATTTAAATTTATTGTAGTTGTTAATCTACTTATGCCTATGTTTCTAAGTCTTAAAATATAGCTTTCAATATCTTCATTTTTTCCTTTTTTTAATTGATCTATATTTTTTGAATGATTGATTTTATTTAAATCAAAATTCTCAGATTGTAATGCCAATTGTAATAAGTCTTTTTTAAAATCTTTATCAAGTTTATATATATTCGAATGACCATTCAAATTTAAATCTTCAACAATATTTTTAAATTTGAAATTATTATTTTCAAAAAACAGTGATGTTAATTGATTATAATTATCATTTTTTTTTACTTTAATCTGGTTTCTAATTCCTTCAAAAGAATAAAAAAATTTAATAATAAATATTTTAATAATGATAAAATAATTATTTAATTTTATAAGTTTAAAATATTTACAGACTTTGTGTGTATCTCTTAATGCATCTAAAAATAATTTAGAAATAAAAATTGTTCTGTTCATTAAAATATAATAGTAATTTAATTATGAATAGCATTAACAAAAATATTAATAAACTTAGACTAGAAATACCAATACTCATAATTGCATTTAATAGACCAAAACTTACAAAAAAACTTCTAAAATCTATAGAGTTATTGAAGCCAAGCAAAATTTATGTGGCTGCTGATGGCCCAAGAAATAATAACATAAACGATCTTGATTCGTGCAATTATACAAGAAAACTATTTGAGACAGAAATCAATTGGGAATGTGAACTA
>TARA_B110001450_G_scaffold148702_1_pt1 | contig 10495 bp, 11 predicted proteins | sample TARA_B110001450 | Tara Oceans TARA_B110001450 (sample SAMEA4396538) | marine metagenome | biome: Polar Biome; feature: [SRF] surface water layer (ENVO:00010504); material: water (ENVO:00002006), including particulate matter (ENVO:01000060) such as... | depth 5 m | reverse complement strand
GCTGAAGATTTAAGAATTGATTATTCTATTTTAGAACAACATGCTGAATCGTATAGAAAAATTAGAAATACATTTAGGTATTTATTAGGAAATTTAAATGATGAATTTGTAGAAATCGATATGAACAAATTAGATTTAAACCAATTACCAGAATTAGAGCAATATATGCTTAACAAATTATATAAATTGAATCAAAATTATAAAAATTACTTTAAAACTTATGACTTTCACAACCTTTACAAGGAGCTTTTAAATTTTTGTACAGTAGATTTATCTGCTTTTTATTTTGATATTAGAAAAGACTCTTTGTATTGTGATGACAAAAACTCCAAAAAAAGAAAAAGTTGTATCATGTTACTAAATATTATCTTGAATTCATTACTAAAGTGGTTTGCACCAATATTATCATTTACTACTGAAGAAATTTTTAGATTAACAAAAAATGATAAGAAAAGCATTCATTTAGAAAAATTTATTGAATTTCCGGAATCTTTTTTAAATAAAGAACTAAATGAAAAATGGATAGATTTAAAAAAAATTAGAGATGTTTGTAATATTAGTATTGAAGCTAAAAGAGCAAGCAAGGAAATCGGTTCTAGTCTTGAGGCAAGTCTGAAAATAAATTTAAACGAAAAACTGTTTGAAATTTCAAAGAATGTAGATTTTTCAGAATTATGCATTACATCTACTGCTAGTATTGAGAAAGTCAAAACAGATGATGTTTCTGCATTAACTACTAAAGCAGAAGGTAGTAAATGTCCAGTGTGCTGGAAAATTAACAAAAATGGGTGTGAAAGACATCCAGTGTAAATGAATACAAATGTTTAAATTTAAATTAAAAAATATAATTATAGATTTATTCATTATCACCTTTCTTTTTATTACCGATAGAATTTTTAAAATTTACATATTAGAGATAGCCGAAATAAAAGGTGAGGTAGACATTTATATAAACTCATACCTAAATTTTTATCTTATATGGAATAAAGGAATAGCTTTTGGTATATTTTCATTTGAACAAAATTTAATATATTACTTAATAAGTTTTATTATTTTCATAATATGTATTGTACTGACAGTCATGATTACCAGAACTAATAAAATGAAAAAATACTATCTAATTTTAATATTAGGAGGTGCTCTAGGCAATCTTTTTGATCGAGTTTATTATTCAGCAGTGCCTGATTTTATAGATATTCATTTAAATGACTTTCACTGGTTTATTTTTAATGTAGCTGATATATTTATTACAATTGGTGTGATATGCCTTATTTTAGATGAATTATTTTTTTATAAAAAAACTGATGAGATTAAGTAAATATTTTATTACAATTATATTATGTGTTTTTTTTATTTCGGGTTGTAACTCTGTAAAAGAAACTATGTCTGGCAAAAAAAAAGCTAATAGTGATGAATTTTTGGTTAAAAAAAAAAATCCATTAGTTTTACCACCTAATTTTAATGAACTGCCTATGCCAGAAGAAAAAACCATTGGAGATGATGATCAAAATAAAGATCTGGATTTTTCAGAGGTTTTAAAAGATCCAAAAAATAAAAAAAAAGTAAATAAGAAAAAAAATAACTCTCTGGAAAAATCTATTTCAAAAATATTAAATAGTAATTAATGTTATCCAAAAACATAAAATTTAAAAATTTTAATAAAAAGATTAATAGTAGAAAATTAAAAAATGATTTAAAAAAAATTTTAAGTGAAGATAGTGAGATTCTAAATTCCCTCAGACCAACATACAAATATCATTACAGTAGAAAACTAATAAAAAAATATAAAAAAAAAAATTTCATATCCATTATTGGTATGGGTGGCTCTATAATGGGAACACAAGCAATATATGATTTTTTAAAACACAAAATTAAAAAAAAAATTAATTTTTATGATAATTTGGAGTCACATTTAAAAGTTAATCAAAAAAGTATAAACGTAATTGTTTCAAAATCAGGCAATACTCTTGAAACGATAACAAATACAAACCTTTTATTAAAAAAAAAACAAAAAAATATTTTTATAACGGAGTCAAAGAATAGCTATTTAAGATCCCTGGCATTAAAAATTAAAGCAGAAATAATAGACCATAATAATTTTATTGGTGGAAGGTATTCAGTTTTGTCAGAAGTAGGCATGTTACCAGCAGAATTAATGGGATTAAATGCCATTAAATTTAAACAATTAAATAATCTAATTAAAAATAAAAATTTTATTAATTCATTAATTTCAAATGTGAGCAGCACATTATCATTTATCAAAAATAAAAAATTTAACTCAATAATTTTAAATTATGATAGTTATTCAGATAATTTATTTAAGTGGTATCAACAATTGTTAGCAGAAAGCTTAGGAAAAAAGGGAAAAGGTATATTGCCAACAATTTCATCAATGCCCAAAGATAATCATAGCCTAATGCAATTATATTTAGATGGACCTAAAAATAATTTTTTTACTTTTTTTTATGCAAAAGAAAAAGACACATTAAAAATTAATAATAAAGAAATTATTAAATCTCACAAATATTTACAAAATAAGACTTTAGAAAAAATAAAATTTTCTCAAAAAATAGCCACAGAAAATGTTTTTTCAAGAAAAAAAATACCCTTTAGAAGCTTTGAGATTTTAAATAAAGATGAAAAATCACTGGGTGATTTATTTTGTTTCTTTATTTTAGAAACTATATTGCTAGGAAGAGCACTAAATGTGAATCCATATGACCAACCCTCAGTTGAATTAATTAAAAAAGAAACTAAAAAGATTTTAATTTAGTTAAATTTACCAAAAATAAGTTTTGAAATCCCATAATTTTTTTCTTCTAAAATTTTAAAAAAATCGCCGAATTCTTCTTTTTCATTTTTATGTCTATGAATAACTATTATACCATTTCCATTTAATATTTTTGATTGAAATATTTTTTTTAATAGTTTAGATAAAATTTTTTCTTTATATGGAGGGTCTATAAAAATAATATTAAATTCTTTGTTAAAAATGTTAAAATCTAAAATCTCAAGTATATCTTTTTCAATAATCTTAGTTTTCTCTGTACAATCAAAATTCAATATATTTTTTTCTAAAATAGGTAATACTTTTTTGTAGTTTTCAACAAATGTTACAAATGATGCTTCTCTAGATAAGCATTCCAGCCCAAACGATCCCACCCCAGAAAATAAATCTAAAATATTCGAAGCTTTTAAATTTATATTGAGTTTATTTGAGTGCAACAAAATATTAAACAAGGACTCTTTAGTTAAATCCTTAAGTGGTCTAGTAGATTTGTCTTTAGGCTTAAGAATTTTTTTACCTTTAAAATTTCCAGATATTATTCTCATTCATTAATCACTTTATGACCAATGTCTTTTCTAAAAAATCCATTATCCCAATTTAATGAATTTAAAATATTATGTATTTTATTTCTACTTTCTTTAAAGCTATTTGATAAACAAACGAAGTTTAATACTCTTCCACCTACAGAACAAACTTCATCTTTTATTATTTTTGTCCCAGCATGGAAGCAATACATATTATCATTGAGTTTGATTTGATCTAAATTTTTTATTGGAATATTTTTTTTGAATTCGTCTGGATACCCTCTTGAACACAATACTACACTTAAACTTTTTTCATTATGCCAATTTATTTTTGTTTTATTTAAAGAGCCTTCACAACAAGATATAATTATTTCTAATAAATCCGAATTAAGTTTTGGCAAAATAGTTTGACATTCTGGATCACCCATCCTCACGTTATATTCAATCAAATAAGGTTCATCATCAACAATCATAAGGCCTGCATACAAGAATCCTTTGTAAGTGGTACCAAGTTTTTTTAATCCTTTTATTGTGGGTTTAATTATTTTATCTAGTATTTTTTCTTCTAATAAATCATTCATTAATCTAGAGGGAGAGTAAGCACCCATGCCACCAGTATTTTTTCCAACATCTCCTTCGAGTACTCTTTTATGATCTTGAGCAGTTCCAAAAAATTTTATTGTTTTGCCATCACTTATAATGAAATAACTCATTTCTTCACCTTCAAGAAACTCTTCTATTAGTAAATTTTTAGCTTCTCCAAATTTGCCTTCAAATATTTCGTTAATTGCCTCTTGTGCTGTGTCTTTTTTTTCACATATAAAAACACCTTTTCCAGAGGCTAAACCATCTGCTTTTACAACCAAAGGATAAGTGGAATTTTCTATAAATGTATTTGCATCTTTTTTGTTAAAAAAAATACCAAATTTTGCAGTTGGAATTTTATATTCATTACAAAGATTTTTTGTAAAAATTTTAGAACCTTCAAGTTGTGCAGCTATTTTATTTGGACCAAAAACTTTTATCTTATTTCTTTCCAAAAAATCTACAATTCCATCTACAAGTGGTTTTTCAGGACCTACAATTATTAGATCTATTTTTTTTAAAGCAATAAATTCCTTAAGTTCATCAAAATTATTTAAATTTATTATAATATTTTCTGCTATTTTTGCTGTTCCGGCATTCCCTGGAAAACAATATATTTCCTTGATCTTAGTAGATTTTTTTAAAGAATGGCATATTGCATGCTCACGACCTCCACTTCCTATTATTCCAACTTTCATGTATTAATATATAAACTAAAAATGAATAAAAAATTAGCAAAATTAAAATATTTAGCAAACAATTTTCAAATTATTGAAAATGGAGATCATGTCTTATGTGCAATTTCAGGAAAACTCATTAGACTAGAAGAATTAAATTATTGGAATGTTGAATTACAAGAAGCTTACTATTCATATAAAGAAGCTTTTTTAAAAAGAGAAGAATTAGAAAAAAAATAAATTTATTTCCATCTATTGTGAGACCATATCCATTGGTCTGGGTTTTTTATAATCATTTTTTCTACAATATGATTTAAAGCAACAGTTATATCCCCTGTCGATTGATTATTTGAGTAACTAATAGGTTCATTAATTGTTAATCTAAAATTAATCTTATTAATTCTTTCAATATAAATAGGAACAATTTTACAGTTAAATTTTTTAACAAATTGAGCTGGTATTGTAGTTGTATGAGCTCCTTGTTTAAAAAAATCTGATCTTGGGCCTTGAGAAACTCTTTGATCTACCATTAAAGCGATAGAGTAATCTTTTTTAAAATAAGAAAGCAATTGTCTGGTTCCGGCAACACCTTTTTTGATTTGTTCTTTACAAATATATTTTTTTCTAATTTTTTCCATTATAAAGTTTAAAAATTTATTATTTAGAGGTCTGTAAAGTGCAGCTAAATTAATGCCTGACTTTTCTATATGCATAGCCATTAACTCAAAATTATTAAAATGACCTGAAATAAATATTACTGGTTTTTTGCTTTTCTTAATATTCTCTAAAATGTCTTGACCAATAATTTCTATATTATCTTGATATTTTGATTTTCTAAAATCTTTTAAAAAAACGTATTCTGATAATATTCGTCCATAATTTCCCCACATGTTATTAATTATTTTGTCAATTTCATTAGAGCCAATATTCGGAAATGCTTTGAGAATATTTTTTTCGATTAACTCTCTTGATCTAAAAAAAGGTCCAAAAAATTTTAAAAGATTACTTGATAAGTTTGATGCAATTTTTAAACCTAAAATTTTATAAATAATAAAGAAAAAAACAATGATTAAAAATTGAATAAAATATTTTATTGTGTTCATATTTTTGATTTTATAAAAGATATTAATTCATTTTGCTCTTTAATAACTATATCAATTTCCAAGAAATTTATTTTATCTGAATCTTCTTGTGAAATTTTTGTAAAGTCTTTTTCTGTCGTTATAATTTTAGCATTTAAACGATCGGCAATTATTTTTATTTCTTCAATATCCTCTTTTTTGTACTTATAGTGATCAGGAAAATTTATCTCTTTTATTATTTTAAGTTTATTTTTCAGCAAAGTTTTTTTAAAACTACTTGGATCACCAATTCCAGAAAAAATTAAATAATTATCTTCAGTATTGAATTTATTAATATTAGTTGGTTTATAGTATGTTTCAAAAATTTTTATATCACTATTAATTTTTTGAATTGAATGTATAATAGAAAAATTATCTTCTTCATTACCATTTAAAAAAATAGCATCATATTTTGAAATATTTTTTAGTTTTTCTCTAAGTGGTCCAGATGGTATTAAAAATCCATTCCCAATCCAACTATTATTATTAAAACAAACAAAACTAAGGTCATAATTTAAATAATTATCCTGTAATCCGTCATCAAATATTGCAATATCAATATTGTCTTTTATTGCATCATTTAGTGCATCGACTCTATTTTTTTTACAATATAAGTTTGTTTTTGTGGATAGCAATTTTTGTTCATCAATTTGATTTTTATAAAACTTTTTAATAGAAGCAGTTTTAAAATTTAACTTTTGTAAAATTTGGTTTAATTTAATAGTTAAGGGAGTTTTGGCTGTACCACCAACATATATATTTCCTAAACAAATAGTTTTAATGTTCTTGTTTTTTACCTTTTTTTTAAAGCTTAAGAAGTAGTTATTTATGATTATGGGTATAGTGAAAGGGAGCAATAAGTATGATAAATAATTTGGGTTTTTAAAATCCCAAAATTTAGGTTTACTTATTTTCATTTTAAATAACTTTTTCAAGTTCAGACATTGTTTTGTTAAGAATTTTTTGACCCATACGTTTTATTTTATTTCCAGTATATTTTGATCTTATATTTTTTTTAAATAATTCATTAATTTTTTTTATGAGCTGGCTCTGATTACTTACTTTGAATGAAATTTTACTTTTATCCAAGAGATTGTAAATTTCAGGAAAGTTTGAAACTTTGGGTCCATGAATTATATTACAATTATATCTTGCGGGCTCCAATGGGTTTTGCCCACCAGATACTGACAATGACTTTCCAAGAAAAACAATTTTACAAATTTTGAAAAATGGCTTTGTTTCTCCATAAGTATCGACAATATAAACTTGAGTATCTTTTGGTATTTTCTTATCCAAGCTATGAAGAAATGTTTTTAATCCTAATTTCGACAATGTATCAATTATTTTTTCTGTTCTTTGAATATTTCTTGGTATTATAATTGTAATTAAATTATCAAATTTTTTTGCTATAGCTTTATGTGCATTGGCTGCAATAAACTCTTCTCCATCGTGTGTACTTGCTGCACACCAATATTTTTTATTTTTTAAAAATTTTTTTAAATTTCGATTAATAATTTCTTTTGAATCAAGAACACTTTCAGAAAATTTTAAATTACCAAGTTTTTTTATTTTTTTGACTTCAAATTTATTTAAATATTTTAATGTTTCCTCATTTTGTGGATAAACAAAATTAAAGCTTTGAAAAAGTTTTTTTGAAAAAGTACCAAACCATTTCCATCTTTTAAATGTTTTTTTGGTTATTCTGGCATTTAGAAGAACATGATTAATATTATTTTTTTTTAAGTTGGTGAGCATGTTTGGCCAAATTTCAGAATCAATAAAAATTGCTAAATTTGGTTTCCAATAATTTATAAATTTTTTACTTAGATAGTTGGTATCTAGAGGAAAAAATTGATGAACTGTTTTTTTAAATTTAAATTTAGTAAAAATTTTTGCTGAACTTAGAGTTGAAGTGGTGACAAGAATTTGATTTATATTTTTTTTTTTTTCTAGTTTTTCGATAAGCGGTATAACACTCACTAATTCACCAACGCTAGCACCATGAAACCATACCAACTTTCCTTTATTTCTTTTTTTAGAAAAAAGAGTGAATTTTTCCTTGAATCTTGTGAAATGTTCTTTTTTTTTAATTAATCGAATTAATACTATTAAAGGTGAAAAAACTAAAACTAAGTTAATTAACAGTCTATAAATTAAAATCATTAACTTTTTTTTAATTGTTTTTCATAAAAATTTTTATATATTTCAGAATTTAAAAGAAGATCTTCGTGTGATCCATTTGTAACAATTTTTCCTTCTTTTACGACATATATCATATTGGCATTAAGAATTGTCGAAAGTCGGTGTGCTATCACAACTGTTGTTTTGTTTTTTGTTAATAAACTTATGGCATTTTGTATTTTTTCTTCAGTATCAGAGTCTAATGATGAAGTTGCCTCATCTAAAAGAATAATAGAACTTTTCTTTAACATCGCTCTAGCAATTGATAGCCGTTGTTTTTCCCCACCAGATAGTCTAACACCGTTTTCTCCAATAATTGTTTCATAACCATTTGGTAAATTTTGTATAAACTCATCAGCATAAGAATTTTTTGCTGCTAACATTATCTCTTCATTAGATGCCTCAAGCTTTGCATAAGCAATATTGTTTTTAACTGTATCATCAAATAATGTTGTTTCTTGACTAACTAATGAGATATTTTTTCTTAAAGAATAAATATTTACTTCATGTATTGATTGATTATCAATTAGTATCTTTCCTGAACTAGGGTCATAAAACCTTGGGATCAGATTAAGTATTGTTGATTTTCCAGCACCACTTAAACCAACCAAAGCAGTCATTTTTCCACCTTTAATATTTAAATTGGCAGATTTTAAAACTTTCTTTTCATCGTCTCCGTATTTAAAATTAATTTCTTTAAAGACTATATCTCCGTCCTTAACAATAATATTTGGAAATTTTGGATTATCTTTAACTTCATTAACTAGGTCTACAATGGGCAGCACTCTCTTTGCTCCTGTTACACCTTGGTTAATAGCTATATTAAGTCCGGCAAGAGATTTTACAGGTTGATAAGCAAGCATCATTGCTGCAAGAAAAGAAAAAAAATTATTAATTTGTAGTTCTCCCTTTTCAATTAAAATTCCAGAATAAAAAAGAAGTGCCGCTATCATTATTCCAGTCAAAGATTCCATTACAGGTGTGTTTCTGTTAAAGATGACCATCATTTTAACCACTCTATCTTTTAACTCATCAAGGTTTTTACTGGATCTCTGATTTTCATGATCTTCTCTCTGAAAAATTTTTATTAGTTTATGATTTTTAAAAATTTCTACCAATCTCGTTGTAAATACACCTGACTGGTCCATTGTTCTAACAGTAGCCTTGTTCATTCTTCTGCCTAGTGATCTGGCTACAAAAGATGCAAGTGGAATCATTATTATTGCAATCATTGATAATTTCCAATTCTGATAAAACATTACTAAAAGTAAACCAATTAAACTCATACTATCTTTAAATACATTGAGAAGAGCAAGACTGACTAAATTAACTAACATATTTACATCATTAGTAAGATTTGAAATAAATTTTCCAGTATGTGCACTGTCTATAAAATTTGTATCTGACGAAATTAATGACCTAAGCATATCTTTTTGCACATCGGCCTTAAGTTCTTGTGAAACAGCAATCATTATTATTTTTGCTAAGTAGAGAGATATTCCTTTTGTAAAAAATGCTAAAATAATTAAAATAGGAATTATATATAATAGAGCTTTATCTTTTTCGATAAAAATTTTTTCAATAGCTGGGTCCAGTAAGTATGCAATACCTGATGTGCTTCCAGCAACTAAAACTGCAAAGAAAATAGCAATAACAATTTTTTTCAAATGTTTTGATGTATAGTCTTTATATAATCTTTTAATAATATCTAGATCACTCATCATTAAAATATTTTTCCTATTAAAACATTTGTTAAAATTAACAAACCAAAAAAATTATTACTTTTAAAAATATTTAAACAATTTAATGGGTCTTCAACTCTTAAATTTTTTATTTGATAAAAAAACATATGAATGATTGGTAAAAATAAAAAAGTAAAAAAAGGATATTTAAATTTCATAAATAAACCAACAGCCAATAATGCTATTATAAACATTGAGTAACATATTATTAAAAATAATCTTGGATTTCTTTTAAACTTTATTGATGTTGATTTCACTCCTATAATTTCATCGTCCTTAATGTCTTGAAACCCATAAATCGTATCGAAACCTAATGTCCAGAATATGGCACCTATATAAAAAATTATTGGTAATATCTCTATTTGATTTGTAATACAAACCCATCCAAGAACCAAACCATAGTTAAAGGTAATTCCCAAAAATAATTGAGGCCAGTGTGTATACCTTTTCATTAAAGGATAACTAAATGCCAAAGGCATGGAACCTAATGCTAAAATAATAGTAAAGGTATTGAAGTTTAACAAAACTAATAGAGCAGAGAGACACAATAAAATAACATAAGTTAAAGCAATCTTTATAGAAATTTTTTCAGAAGCTATAGGTCTGTTTTTTGTTCTCAGAACTTTCTTGTCAAACTCTTTATCCATTATATCATTTGTAATACATCCAGCAGAACGCATTAAAACAGAACCTAGAAAAAATAAAGTTAAGTAAAAAAAATAAGTATCGAAACTATTTGAAAAATCATATGCAAGTGTTAATCCCCATGCACATGGCCAAAATAACAACATATATCCAATGGGCTTTTTTAATCTTGTTAGTTCTATAATGAGATTTAATTGTTTCATAATAATTTACTTGTAAATAGCAAAGGCTA
>TARA_B110001450_G_scaffold182301_1_pt1 | contig 10502 bp, 10 predicted proteins | sample TARA_B110001450 | Tara Oceans TARA_B110001450 (sample SAMEA4396538) | marine metagenome | biome: Polar Biome; feature: [SRF] surface water layer (ENVO:00010504); material: water (ENVO:00002006), including particulate matter (ENVO:01000060) such as... | depth 5 m | reverse complement strand
CTAGTCGTCAGATTTAATTTAATTTAAATTAAATGTTGGTGCCAACATTTTTTAACAGGTTAAAATTTCCAGGTATTTAAGTTATCGGGTATAAGGTATTAAATGATAAAGTGGGGTTATTTTGATGATGATGAAACCAGAAGTCTTCTTACGCGATGCTGTCCATGTGGCAAAGCACCTACGTTTTGGACCATCAATTGGACCGCCGCGTTGCTACACTTGGTCAACACTATACTTACGTTTGCTTTCTGGGCGGTTGCGGAAGAGTCAGACCGCAATGCTACGTATAAACTCTCTGAGACGTACGCCCCATGGGTGAACATCACAGGCATGAACACTACCGATTTAATAAACGGGTGTCCGAAAAGCGACGCTAGTCGTATATTCCCCATTTCGGAGGAATTCTGCGTCGAGAGGCGTATATCGTATACGAGCGACTTGTCTCTGTGGTGGCTGATTATTGCGTTCCACTTTCTGTCGTTCTTGTTTCAAACGCTGGCCATGGCAGAGTGGGACGTGTCTGTGTGCAAAACCAATTTCGTGCGTGAAAATTACGCTATAGAGGTGGAAGAGCACGGTACGAACGTGTTACGCATGATTGAGTATTCGATATCGGCGACACTCATGCAGATTTCGATTGCTCTAATTCTCGGTATTTGGGAACGGCTTGTGATAGGTGGTGTGGCTGCGTTGACGGTCGTGACGATGCTGTGTGGCCTTATTGCGGAGCAACTCAAGTACGACCGGAAAGACATGGCTTGGACGGCGCATTTCACGGGTTGGGTATCTATGAGCGCTGTGTGGCTCATACTCGGTCGCCAGTTCGGGTACACCATTGAAATGGCAAACGAAATGGCTAAAAAGGCGGGCGAAGAACCAAATCTGCCTCCGGACTTCGTGTACGCGATTGTGGTCGTGATTGGTCTCTTGTATACGGGTTTTGGTTTCATTCAGTTGGTCCAATTGTGGCGTTCGACGGCCGTGCCTGATGCGAAATTGAATCGCGGTGTCGAGATGGCGTATTGTCTGAATTCGTTGATATCGAAGACTTTTTTGGGATGGATTATCTTCTCGTCTGCGCTGAGTGGTATGGCCGAAAGTTAACAATTGTAGTCAAATATATATTGCTTTTCATTAAAAATTAAGTTAGCTCTTTTGTTTGGTTGTATTTTGTGTTACACTGAGGACTTCGCCGACATATAAACCATTCTGCTTTTTTACAGTATAAGTACACCTGTTTTTGTTATAGTCCTGATGGCCACGTTGCATCAGTATGTAGAACCACCAAACATAGCGTCCGGGATAGACGAGATCTCGGTGGACCTGAACAAAGTGGATTATAAACAGGAATTGCTTAGTGCGATAGAAAACAATGACACATCGTGGGTCGAGTATTATTTGAGGGAGTTTCCGTCAGTCATAAATGAATTCTTTATTGTGTTGGACAACACTAGTGGAGACATATTTAAAAAACTTGATGCGAATTGGACACGGTGGGTCGATAAAAACAGGGATATGCATTTACTCAACCCTCTTTTGATGGCATGCTATCTAGGCCATGTAGATACTGCGAAAACATTAATCAACCGAGGTGCAGATGTGAACAAAACCATACACAAATTCCGTCATTATGGAGACCGTATATATGTCGTAGAATTCGGCGCACCCAATGGCACTCATCCTCCAGAGGACTTGGATGAATGTGATGAACCTGAACTATACGGCATGGCTCCGCTCAACGTAGCATCATACGAAATGAGACCAACTGTGATCGAATACCTATTAGGCATAGTTTCTGTCGATATAGAAGCAATAAATGCAAGGGGTTGGACCCCAGTCTACACATGTACACGAACTGGTTCGGATCCTATATCCGAACTGGAAGTCTACTGTAAATGTACTGAAAGAGTGTATTTGGGGCATTTTTTGGACGAGTGCAACGGTTATAACACTTTAACCCAACTTCTTCACGATGGTCCGGGGAAAGAAGATGGTCTCAAAATACTACTATCCTCAACACAATTTTCCGACTACGTACCAACTCTTCGCGACGTATTAGGCTGTTTTGACCAAATATGGCCAGATACTGGACTCGTTATGCGTTGGCTATTGTTCAAAATATGGTGTACAAGCCCCGATTTTCGTCTGCCAAACAGCTACATGTCTGACATGGGACCTTTTCAAGAAGAATATTTAGATAGGTTCGAGCATTATAAAAGGAAGTATACGCGAACTAGTCGAATCCAAGGACGTTCAATGCATGTTAACAACCGTATACGCAGTAATTTAATACCCGAGCAACTGTCCGCCCAAAGACAAAGAATGACAGTTGCTCAGCTATTAGGGGGAAGCGCTACCCGTAGAAGGAGATCTGTCGACGAGAGTAAAATGGGCAATTTGCCGGCAGATCCTTTGCGTCACATTGCAGAATTCCTAGGCAGACCAGCACACGAACTTTTTCTATTTTGTGTTCAAGAAGAAGAGATGGCATCTGACGACTTAGCTTCTGAGTCGCCAGGAGAGCCAGGAGCATAAAGCGTTTAATCTGATTCTCTAATTCTAACCCTATGATAACTGACAGTCAAGCGATTATTCTGACCAGTCAACGCCGCCATGGTTTTAATGATAAGGGTTGGGATGTTTATGATGACTTGACATCCACGATAGGGGTTCGGGCGAGCTCCGTATATAAAGGTGCGACTTCGTCGAGAGATGACAAAGGCGGCCAAAAAGGATTACGCCTACCGTTCGACTTGGAAGCATACATTTTCACGCGCGCGCAATTTAGCGCATCGCGGCGGGCTCACGAAAAAAGAGATGATGAAAAAGTACGGACGGTTTCCGAAGAAGAACGAGTGGTGGGGACAAGACGATAGCTACCTAGTGTGGAAAGAGGCCTGGGTGAAAGCCAACCCAATTCCATCGGAATTAAATTGAACTCATGAAATCACACATTTATATTGAAATGCAATATTCAGAATGAATATATGTAACATATATTTTAGAAGTAAAAAAATAGTATAAATACTATTTTATTCTGTAGTAATGGATATCCTTCCTACTCTAGATTTTGAAGCAGTTGCTGATAATACTGGCATGATGGAGGAGGACGACCCTGGGGAGTTTGTACCGTGTCATTTTTCTGACGACGAGGAGGAGTCGCACGATTTGGATTGTCAGTGTGCGCTGTGTCAATACGGGGACGGTGGTTCTGGTGAGGCTCACTCTGTGATTCAGCGCATGCAGGAGATTGATTCGCAAATGGTGGGCAAGGTCCGCGACGAGGAGATTTATAATTTACAGGCCGACTTGTACCGAACACACGTCAAAGAGCCTCTCGAACGTCAAGGTATAGAGGCACCTAACGTGACGGCGGAGACGTGCAAAGCGCATTTCAGTAAACATCGTATGAATATGAAGCGCATGATTGGGTCTGAGATCTCGTTTGTCAATTCGATGCAGAAACACGTGCGCCGTGAGAATATTTTGTCGCGGAACAACGTGACAGGCCGTACAAAGGTAGATAACGGCTCTATTAAACAGTGGATTGCGTTGTCGAAGCATAAGCTGGATTTGATTAAATATTATAAGGGTCCTTTGTCTAAGGAAGCTGCCGCGAAGACCAAGTCTATTAAGCCGTATTCGTTTTCATAATTTTTTTTTTTGAAGGGGATTGTTCTTCCACAAACGACAGAACAGCAGTATAAATAGGGTTGTCATTTTTTGCAATTACAAATGGTCTCCATCGCATCTCTCAGTGGTACTCCAGGACTTGGAAACGTGAACTCGAATCCCCCGTTCTCATTCAAGTCGTCTTCCGCGGTCAGGTCAGATTATGGGTCTAAGCCTTCTGTTTCGGCTCTCATGAACCCAACGTTACACAACAACGTGCCAGAGACTATGGTAAACTCCACGGCTCGCGTGCCTCTTTTCGTGCGTCCGTTTACGCGGGGGTTTGAAAAGGCGTACTCTGAAGGCGACGTCTTGTTCGTGCAGCGCGGTGATGAGCGCGCTGCTCAAACGATGTCACACGGTTCGCACAACGTGGTTGCGAATATCCCAGTCATGAATCATCTTCTGCGCACGACGCTGGTCGGCGGCACCGGCGCGGATGCCGAGCAGCTGCGGTACAATACGGTCGAAAAGGTATTGAACAATTTCAACTACTTTGGCATTCTTAACAATGACATGGATACGGGTTCGAAATGGCAGCGTCTGCTGAACGTCAACGTGCGTGGGCGTTCTCGTGTGGCCCGCATGTGGAAGCCCCCCGAAGGCCGCCTGAAGCGCGGTGACCAGTTGTGGTTGGCGTTTATGAAACGTGAGACTGGCGCCAAAATCCAAACATTTCGCGGACCAAGCGGTGTACGCGAAGCTGTGCCGCGAAACACTCAATACATCGAAGTCGTGGCCACATTGGATTGCTGTCCGGAATTCGAAACGGCGCAATACTTGATTCCCGTTGGCATTGTATCCCAGGTTACGATGAAAACACCGTCGCGCGTTCAGCTGAACGACGCTCGTTACGTTACAGAAAAATGTAAACTGTTGGAGCGCATCGAAGTGCTCATGCGTATATAAACAAAAATGCCGTATATAAATCACTTCATATTTATTAATCACCTCATGTACCAGTCTCAGAAACGTAGACGCATCAAGCCCTTCGCGCGCCCCACTTCTTTTGATATTAATGTCGTCTTTGACATCCGTCACTACCAGTCCGTCAAGTACGGCAACGTGATTGACCCGTACTTTCCGGCACACGGCAACGACGAGGCCTACCATGTCATGGAGGGTGAACTGCTCATGACCACAAACACGCCCCAGGTGCGTCGCTACGGTGACCATCAAATGCACGTCTTCTCCTTTGCGAACGGACTCAAGGCAAACGGTGCCGTGCTCAATGCGTCGAGTGACGCCGCTCCGGAGAAATCTGCGGTTCTGGACGGACTCAAATACGCTGGCGTCGCGGTTACGGAGTTCGCGCCGGAACGCGACATCTTTGAACAGGGGTTCGTGATGACCATGGCCGGTCTGAACACGCTGTTCAACAACGGCAATTCCATCATATACCCGGGCGACGTCATTTGTGCCGACATTCCCGCCACCGCCGGAAAGGGCGCACGGAAGAACCGGGCTCTACAGACCGGCGTTCCCCGCGAAAAGCTCCAGTTTATTGTGACACCCCTTCGCGACTTGCTGGCCCAAGGCGTGTCCGAGCGTCTGGCATCCAGGTTCATTATGGGTACCGCACTGTCGTACTCGCGCCCAGGTAGTTCTGTAGACGTCGTGCTCCACAGATGCAACACTATTGTGAAACGCGAGGTCAGCGCTGTCGCCGATTTGATGGGAGCCGAGGGCAAAAAGTCCGCTACCAAGGCCACTGCAAGAAAGACGAAAGCTAAAAAGTAAATTTCCCAAAACAAGTAATTTCTATTATAAATAGACCTCTTTTATTTTTTGTAACGGATGTTATGTACTTTGTGCAGTGACGAAATTGGTCCAGCCAACGTGGCCACGTTCCCTTGTGGGCATTCCTTCCACTTGTCATGTGTTTTTGCACATACGTTCAAAACAACATGTTCTGTTTGCGATGTGACGTCTCAGAAGCTTCCTGATTTAGGCACCGACCGCGAAATAGCTATGACGGCCGACATCGAAGCCAAAATTAAACAACGTCAACTGAAACCAAATGAACCTATGTCGTTCATGCAAAAGTTGACGGCGGCTATTTCTCCGTTAACACCGAAGGCCAGAACGTTTTCGGATTATATTCACCACAACACAAAACTGTCCGTCATTCGCGAGCACGGTTTTGACGCTACCGACGCCGTACAGGAACGCATACCCTGGTCAAAAATTGACGCGCGTTATTCGGGCACTGATATACTAGACTTTGGATTTGAATGGGACCACATGGTAGATATGGGCATCGTGCCATCCCAACTGAACAAATTTACATGGACCCAACAGCAACACAAACTGCAGCTTGACGCGAAGAAATTACTGTCTATCCGTATGACGGTATCGGAACTCGCCAGATTGCGGTACACATCACACCAACTTATCGACATGGGGTTTGACTGGACCGTCATGACGCGCATGGGGGCGACAGTCGACACATGGCCCCTCTTCAAGCTCGACATTTCCGATATTAAACGCTATTGGTCTCCAAACGTAGCCCAGTGGGTTGCCTCGGGGTTTTACGACAAGGAGAGACTCGAACGTGCCGGGTGGTCCCTCGAAGATGTCTTGGAGACGCTCCCGGCCGTGACAGAACGATGCAACGGGCGCGTGTTACGTCTTGCGTTTTAGGGTTTGCCATAGAAACACAATTGAGGATGCGAAAAGGACACAAAGCCATAAAAATTCTTCCTGTACGATGTCGGCCGTCACCGTCACGTTTGTAGGTAGCGTTGTTGGAAACGTAAATACCGGGGCATCTTCGACAATATCAACTGTAGACATCTGTTGTTCAGTGGACAAACATAAATATGAGTGTTTCAATATAATGTGGATTCATTTTTTCTTCTTTTGTTGGTTTATTTTCTTCTTTTGTTGTAAGATTATTTTTTTGGGAATGGGATGTTCATACTGGCGCAACCACGGCTTGTAGCACGTGTTACAAATGGCTATCGTATCTTGCTTATGGTAATCGTCTTCGATAGGAATTGACGTCCACGAATCCTTGCCGCGAAATGTATTACAAATAAAGCACTTGACCGTCGTGTACAATGTGCCCTCTTTTAGACATTCGCCACAAGTAAACCCGTGCTCGTCGATTTGCTTATCGTTAAACGTGGTCGGATTGCCACACGAAGGACAAAACAGATACAACTTGTTGTGGAACTGAAACAAACAACCCGTCATGTTAAATTTGACGCACTCGGTGTTCGCACACAATTCGTTCTGCATGGTCTTACGTCGTGTTTTCCAATCCTTTTTGATACGTCGCTTGCGATGCTCTTCTAATTCACCACCGTCCAAGAACTCGTCTACCGCAATGCGCTTGCGTTTCTTAGTGTCAGTTTTCTCACAACGGCGCCCACAATAACACTTGAGTGTCTCGTCATCAACGATAATTTTGTGGTGACCGTTCGCAAACAGGTTACTGCATTTTGCGTCCCTTTTCACGATGAACCCCTTGAACGAGTTGCACGACAGACACACGAACACCTGCCCCACGTGCGGTTCCATGTCGTCGGAGTCTGCGAGACCATAGCGTCTGCGCAGTGCCTCGCATTGACGCGTGTAATAGTGCTCTGGTAAGGGGAATACACGTATATTCAGATGTGTCTGTTCGAACGCGTGAAAGAGCTCACGTATTGCCTCGAATTCGTAGCGCGATGAACTGTTCAGCAGCTTGCGCAGGTCGGAGCGATACGTGTTCTGACGATAATGTTTGTACATGTTTACCAATGAGTCTATCGATTTCTGTGTCACGTTGAAAAATTTAAGCCATTCAATGTGAGGGTCTCCTCTGGGGACGCGTTTCGCCATATGACGTAGCAGCAGTCGGTAGTCGCTTGGAAACTCGACGTGTGGGTTTATTTGATGGCGCTGCTCGTCAATACGTTCGCACATGGCCAGCACGTTCTGCGTAAACGTCAACCGCTGCGGTCTGTACAAGTTGCCGAGCTGTTGTTTGTTCACCTGCATCAAGTTTGACTCAATTTGTGACAGCCAGTCGCTAATCGTATTGTACTTCAAGACGTTGGTTTCGACAATTTCGCGTACAGAGTCCATCGCTGTCCAGACAGTCTTTTCAAATGTGGTCCATTTGTAAGTGTCGCACAACTCTTCGTACAGTGCGGGAATCATGCGCATGGAGTACGTCAGAAACTCCTTGATGATGTAAAACAACAAGTGTTGGTATGTCGTGAACAACCATTCTTGTAACTGCATGCGGTTTGGTTTGTCGTAAACGAAACGTTTGATGATTTTCTTACGTACTTTCCAGGACAAACGCGTCTTATCATGTTGGTACATGCCCAGTAGTGAACAGAGCAACGCGGTTCGCATGAACTCGTGGACGAGGTCGTCTGTACGGCAATAGTTCGAAATGATTTCGCGTAAATTGCGAATTTGACAGCGCTGTGGCAGGGCCTTGCACATAAGATGCACAATAGGCTGCATCTTTGGCTTGTTCTCATTCCAAAACGAACACTGGAGCTGTAGACTAATAATGTCTGGTAACGCACCCTCGTGCAATACCGTCTCCGTCCGTGGTTGGTACTTGTGAAACACGGAGCGAACATGCTCTGGAGAACAGTCCTCCAACGCACACATAAGAGGTACGTGGGCGTCATAGTAGATGTGCAGATAGAAATCGATTTCAGAAGAATGCGCACTCTCCAACAGATGCACGGTTTGATGCACGATGAGGGCCAACTTTGTGACCCACGGATGTGTGTGGTCGCCGGGCCACCACGCGTAGTCCAACGTGCGCTCTTCGACCGTCTGAAGACGCTCCCAGAACGTACCCATGAACAACCACTCATATGCAGACCCGGAGAAATGCGTTAACAGCAGTTGCTCTGGCATTTCGCGGCGCACACCGTCATAAAATTCGAACGGACATATGCGCCCGAGACCTAGTGCTTGGTCTCGGGCGCCTTCATTAAAAAATGCATCTGTTGTCCGGGGTATTTCATACGCCACTGCTCGTAGTAGCGCACGCCGTTCTGAATCTTCAAACGGTACGCGTTTTTCAAATGCAGCACCACTGGGTCCAGAATTCCCTGGAACACCGTGGGGGACGACAGAATGCAGTCTTCCATACAATACTCACCCTCCTCGCCGACAATATTGCGGTAATCCTGCAGAATGACGTTGTTCTTGACGCCCATGCCATCGGCGCGAATGTTCACGAACGCGCGCGCAATCTCGGAACGCTTGCACATGAGACACAACCGACCTTCGGATGGTAGTTTGCCTGAGCGCTTGTAATCCTCTTCCTCCGTCGGTAAGAGAAACTCGCGCAGAATAAAGGCGTTTTGCTTGACATGGGGCAAGTGCATTCCCTGACACTGGTCCCCCATGATGCACGGACGTTCCTTACGCAACGGCTCCCGCAAATACTCTTCTTCATAGGCGCGCGTCACCACCTGAATAGACACGCGCAAGTGCTCCTTGTGCTTGATGTCCTCGGGTGACAACGTGTCACACGGTTTCTGCTGTACAAGTGCACGTACATACGGAAAATCGTACGGACGCAAATGTGACAAGTCGTTACGCTTCCAGAAATCTTGGTTCTGTTGGTTGAAGAACGTCGTCTCCGCCACCATCAGTGTCTTAGGCTGTGGCACCTCCGGCTGGTTCGTCTGGAGAATGTCCGGCGTTTCTTGCTCCAACTCTTCAGCTGTAGCCGGCAACGAAGCAAATGTGTACGTATCCGTCTTCTGGCGCTTACGTTTCGTGTTCATAGTAGGCTCAAACTTGTTCCAATGTGCACATGACATTCACTATATAAGCTCGACATTTTATCTTATATAGTCGTTTTTGATCAATGAAATAGAATGGGATTTTCCGGAAAGGTTGTACATATGTGGCTGGACTTGACAAAATGAATATATTTTTCGTGGTGTCGGCGTGCATTTGGTCTTTCATTGTCGGTCGATGCATTGCCTTTGGTCCGAAATGTACTGTCTTCACATGGGTCGCCGATTTTCCACCAGACTCATGGTACTGTCTAACATCCATTCCACTGCGCATGCCACCCAAACTCGTACGCGTCATGCCTCTTCTACTGACAATATTTTCAATACCGGGATTACTACTGAACAGTACACTCGTACACAGCATTGTCGTTCTTTTCATGGTCAACGAACAAGCGTACTTACCTGTCTTTGGCACGCGCGTCTACGATTCGGTCATATACTGGCCCCTTGTCACGGCGCTTACAAATGTCGCGTTTGCACTCACGGTGCAGAACACGGTTGTAGTCATCACGCTCGGTATTAAATGTGGTATCTTTTTGTGGTTTACATGGATTGAATTCAGGTGTCGGAACAACCTTATTCGGGAAGAGTTGCCCTATGAAGAGCGTCAGCCGCGCACCGTATAAAGGTCGGTATACCAACTCACATCAACATGACCGCAAGTCTACAAAATGGTATTCGAGTCAGGTTATTTCTCATTGTAATGGCCTCCATAGGCGTTCGCATAGCACGCGAGCACAGTTCCTCATCCGTCCATAAAGCCTCGGGGCTCCTTGAAACCAATTTCTACCTGTACGGCATTCTCATGTTCTGTTCGCTGTTACCTTACAAAAATACATGGCTTCTCGCAATCGTGGCACAGGCGGCCGCCACATTTCTGGATATAGCGGCCACCGGACTCGGTATTTTGGCCACGATGCGATGTCGCACACAAACAGGGTGCATTCAAACTTTGCCAGTATCCCTCATCACGCTCGCACTGGTGGCCGCCAGTCTCGTCTTAGACGTGCTGCAAATATGGGACATATACCGTGTCATACGCGCTCCAATATTTGTGTCCTC
>TARA_B110001450_G_scaffold1004_3_pt1 | contig 10507 bp, 15 predicted proteins | sample TARA_B110001450 | Tara Oceans TARA_B110001450 (sample SAMEA4396538) | marine metagenome | biome: Polar Biome; feature: [SRF] surface water layer (ENVO:00010504); material: water (ENVO:00002006), including particulate matter (ENVO:01000060) such as... | depth 5 m | reverse complement strand
CTCTGATTGCTGCTCTGATTGCTGCTCTGGTTGCTACTCTCGTTGCTGCTCTGATTGCTACTCTGATTGCTACTCTGATTGCTGCTCTCGTTGCTACTTTGACGATTATAGTTTTGAAAAGTAACAGCTTGTATTTTTTTTTTTGCAAAATCAAAAGCCGCTTTATTTTTAGCACCTCGACTAGTAAGATTATTACATCTTAATCTTCCTAATCCCCAGATACCGCTCCTTTGAGAGGTTCTTCTTTCAGAACAATTTGGATTATTATCAAGGTTCTTATTGTTTCTATATGGCGGTCTACCATAACTCCCTACACCCTGTCTTGATATAAGACTTCCGTTAACTGCATTATCATAAGATGCTTGTAAATTTGTATTATATTTTAGTCTAGATATACGACTTCTTCCGGAAACGGCGGCATTTGTATTAAATTTTCTGTTACGAAATTTTACAACGTTTTGACTACATTTAACTGTAAATGTAGTTACTTCTAGATTACTTGGTAACGAAGGTGTAATAACATAATTATGTGAAATATCGGTAGAATTTCTAATAGCACTTCTAGAATTTTGCAAATACGTCAGGTTTCTTTTTTCATTTAATAATTTTTTACTATAAATAAAATCATTACTTCTAATACCCCCTTTATTTAAAATATTTCTAATATATGGATTGTAACATGTAGATTTATTAAAATTTTTTGCTACATTATCAACCGTGATTTTTTCGTTTGTTTTACATGGGATATTATCCGGACAAGACGTTGTTTTTCTCCAATGATTGTAAGGATTTCTATATGGTGTATCGCAGTCATTTGTTCTACCCTTATGTTCTTCCTTTTGCGCATTTAACCTAACGTGCTCTACCTTTCTTTTACTAAAATTATTATTAAATAAATTTAATTGAAAACTTGTCATATAAATAATTAATTATTATTTTTTATAAATTTTATAAAATTTATAAAAAATTAATTTTATAAAAAAATTAACAGTTAATTTTTTTTTGAGATGTATTTCCTCTTACACGTCCTCGAGCATTATTTTGAGGACAATTCTTTTCTTTATGGGTTTCATTATATATGAATCCATCATTCCGAGGTTTCCCAGCATAATATAACCCAAAACATTTAAATTCGTTACCAGAGCCACAATTTTTGGATGATTTACCCGCCCTAATAGCATCTAATTTCAATCTATCCAACCTTGAACTACTAGTAACGGCGCCTTGAACACTGAATTTTTTATTATTTGGTTTCCAAATGACTTTTTGTAAACCTGTGTTACACGTTCCATCTGTATTTTTACAATCACCACCATAACCAGAAGTACTACTTTCACCAGTTGTTTTCCATTTACTCGTTGATGGTAAATTTTTACTATATCTTTTTATTCTTAAAAAATCATTATAAGAATAATTATATTTTTTTTCATTTGAATTAGGTTGAGCATTTGACCTATATAAATGCTGTAAACTTCTAGTTGGATTAACACAGTTTTTATCGCAATTTTTTGTAACGTCTGCTTTTAAGAATCCGTTTGCTTGATTTGCTAAAACATCATCTTTTCTATTTAAAACACGTGTTCCTCTTCTTCTTAAAGTATTTGTACCATCTTCACATACGTATAATTCAGCGTGTCGTTTATCGTTTCGTCTAATACCTATATAGTCGCATTTTTTGCAATCTGTTAGTTTGAATTTTTTTGACCAATACATATATAATATTTAAAAAGAAAAAATAAACTAGTATTATATTAATGGAAATACCGATATATTTAATTTTAATTTTTTTATTTTTATGGATATTTTATAATCATTTTTTTCAAGTAGAAGGACTTGAGAATTGCAAAGAAGTAAGTTTAGGGACTAATTTTAGAAAAAAATCACCTGACCAAGTTACAAACTTGTCGAGCGAGGAAAAAGAAATATATAAATGCAAACTAATAAAATATAAAGAAAACCAAGAAAACCCAACAAATTTAAAATTAGCTTTAAGACAAACAAAAAAATTATTACCAATTATAAAAAAACCATTAACAAGTATAGAAAAAAAGTTTAATGAATTAAAAGATACACATTTTAAATGGAAATCTAGCAAGAGTACCAGGGATGATGCAATAGATAAGTTATATAAATTCGTCGATGGTGAAGAAAAATCTGGGAATAACGACCATTGCAAAGAAAAACCAGAAAGTTGCGAAGAAGTAGATGCTTGTAAAAAAGATAAAAATTTATGTAAGGGACAAGACGAAATTATACAAAATGGTGGGGCGGATGGAAAACCAATGGTAACCAGTTTTGAAAATGAGTAATTATTAATAATATTAATAATAATATTAATAATATAAATATTATTTATATGAAAATTAAAAAATATGAAAAAATTATAGTAAGTATTGTTATAATTTTATTTATTTATTTGTTAATAATTGGATGCTTTAATATAATAGAAGGGTTGTCAGACCCAGAAATAAATATGATTTATGACCAACAAGCTGATGTAAATATTATTAAAACAAAACAAGAGAATTTATTAGCAGAAATGGAAGCAATTCAAACAGAGATGAAAACATCAAATAGTTTAATGGATAAGGAAAAAAAAAAGGTTGAAGATACTTTAAAAAAAGCAGAAAAGAAAGCGGAAGAAACAGGTGTAAAAACTTAAAATCCAGTTAATGGTCTATCTTTTACCCAACTTGCTATTCTTTTATTTTCTGTAACTTTTTTTACAATTCCTGTTAATAATCTACAATCTTTATAAGAATTTGCAACACCTTCTTTATTATCAAAATATTCGCATAAAAATGAATATATTGAAATATCCGCTAAATTTAAATCATTTGTTAAATTATATTTATTTTCATTTAGAAGGTTTTCAAAATCTAATAATTTAGAAGGCAACGTTTCTGAAAACCATTTTTCAACCTCTTTGTCTTTCTTACTTTTTTGATAAGCTGATTTAAAATCTCGCAAATATTCACAATAACTATCTATCAACCCAGTTTCTTCTTCATTTTCACCCATCATGTTAAATTTATTAGCTAAATATCTTTCAATAGCCTTCGATTGACTAATTGTTTTATCATTAACAATTAAAAAAGGTACCTTTCCCATTGATTTAGATAAAGCACCTTTATTTTTATCTTCGTCGAATTCTTTTCTATTAAAATTATAAGTTTTCATATCAATAATTTCTAAAGGATATCTAAAATCCTCATAAGTTGCACCAGCAGCGGCTAATAATAATCTTGATGTTTCTGCCATACCACGTCCATTAAAATAAACTAATTTCATTATGTTTGTATTTAATTTATTTTATTTAATATCTTTTAAATAAAATATCTTAAAATCCAGCCAATTTTTTCCCCAGTTCTGTTAATTTCGGTGGATTTATTTTTGTAATTTCTGGAATACCATTGCCCCATGTATTTGGATTTTTAGAGAATAATTTTACTTTGCATGGCCAATGCGACGTCATTCTCATTTCTTCAAATGCCTTTTGCTTTTTCTTTATAGATTTTTCATTTGCAAAAAGTCTTGGTTTATAACATGTGTAAATAATTGACCGAAATTTTGGCTTGTGTCTACTTTCATTATTTAATGATTTCCTTGCTTCAACCCCACAATGAATTGTTCTACTATCCCAACATACCAAACTTCCTTTGGGACACATGATATTTTTTCTTACGCAACCTTTATTAATATAGAATTCTTGTTCGTTGTCATCCAACTTATACCAATCACCATTTGTATTATTTTTGAATTTATCTTGAAATTCTTTATGAAATTTATGACTTCCTTCCAATATAGTTAAAGTTGCGTCATTTTTTTCAACATCCAATCCCGTAACCCAACTTTGCATACATTCGAATTTATTTCTTTTAAAACTTTGGTCTGAATGCATCCATGTTTTCCTGAACCATCCGCGATTAGTATCTTCTGGCGGTATATTAAAACTTAAACCATCAAATGAAACAAGGAGTTCGTCATTTTCACATTTCCATAAATGTGAAAATATATCAACAACCTTTGGATTTTGTCTAACATCCCAACAAACTTGGGATTGTCCAATATTCCAATGTTGAAATAACATAGAATGCATAGGCATTAATTTATAAATTTCTTTCCAGGTTTCTTTATTATTTCTTTTAATTGGTTTATCCCAGCCCTGCGTTATATGTTCGAAAAAATCCCAGGTTCCTGAAACTAAATTATCACATTCTTCATCATTTAAAATTGAAGGGATAATAGCTACACCATATTCATTAAGTGTTTTAGTAAGATTTTCCTTGGTTGTTTTGTATTTTTCATACTCATAAGGTACTCTTTTATCCATTTTTTAATGTATGATTTTACAAACAAATACATTAAAAAATCAATTTAATTATAAATTTATTAACTTTTTAAATAAATTTAATAAATAAATTTAATAAATAAATTTAATAAATAAATTTAATAAATAAACGATATAATATATTTTACACATTCAAGTGGAACTTCCTTTTTTTTAGAAAGTGTAACAAAGTATTTTGATTTTAATTTATTCCAAAATTTAGCTGGGTTAATTATATTTAAGTTTACTTTATTCAATAATACTTGCCGTTTATGTGAAAATATAGGTCTAAAAATTTCGGGATTTTTTCTCATTACATATCCTGTACATAATTCTTTATTATTTATCCAAAACGCTTTTCCAGAAAAAACACTTCGGTGATGCATTTGATTCTCACCCTGATAATTCCAATATTCTGCTTTTACTATTTCCTTCATAAAAATATTTCCCCCCCAATTATTTTGTAATAAAAATTTTCTAAATTTTATGACATTCATGATTATTTGATTTATATAATTATTTGATTAATATAATTATTTGATTTATTTGATTATATATGATTATATATGATTATATATGATTATATAATCAATTTAATTTATCTTGAAAAAACAAAATGCTTGTCATTTGAACTATAGTATAAAGTTTTTCTAACGTATTCTTTATTAGTATACTTAATTGTATTAATCATATACATATGTTCTATGTTCACTTTGAATAATTCACAAATAAGCAATAGAAAAGAATCGCAACTTGATGTTAAATGTCCGCCTGGAATACCGCTTGTGTCATATTCATCTATGGCTAATAAATGTTCTTTTATTTCATTTTTGGATAGTTTTTGATTTTCCCATAAAACGTTAATCATTTCAACTTTTCTTCTTTTTAACATTGCAATTAACTCACTATTGGAGCTTTTTTTTTCGTTTATTAAATCAAAGTCATTTTTATTTAATGATTTCATAATACCATCCCAAAAACAGGTCATATAATAATCATTAAGAAAATATTTAAAACATTCTATTCCATAATTTCAATACCCAAAATTGGATTATTTTCAAAGGAGTATATAATTTCTTCATTTATATTATTATGTAAATTATCTATCAACATATTTGTTTTCATAATGAATAAATTGTAAGAAAAAGAATTTATAAAGCATATAAATGGCAATAAACATGAAAAAACGTTGAAATTATTAATTATTAGAGATATATAATAAAAAAATAAGAAAAGGACTTGTTGATATTTAATACAAACATTTAAAATTCTAACCTTCTTTTTATATTCAATGTCTTGAAGTTTTTTTCTTTTATTTAAAATTCTAATAGTTAAACATAAATAATATATAAAATTAACAAACGCAAAAATGAATACAATATAAAGAATCAGTGTATAATCATTATTTTGTTTTATATTATCATATGTATTTTTTTTCATTGTTTTTAAATCTTTTAATATTTCACAATCGGTGATAGTAAATAAATTTAATGCTTTTACAGTAAAGAAGTCATAATTATAATCAATAGAACCGTATATAACACTATAGATTATTATTAAAAAATTTCTTATAAGTATTAAAAAAAAGGTGTTTTCTTCCTTATAAATAGAGAAATTTTGATTGTTATTGATAACAAAATGGAAATTACATATTTCACATTTATCCCTTTTTTCAGGATTATTATTATTTACTATTCTCCACTGTTTAAGACAATTAATATGTATATATTTTTGTGTTCCTCTACACAGGCATGGTGAAATTAATTTATTTGAAGAAATATCATGTTGCTCAAAACATATTCTACACATTGGTTCGTCATCCTCGTCTTTTTCTTCGCCTTTTTCCTCGTCTTTTTCCTCGTCTTTTTCCTCGTCTTTTTCCTCGTCTTTGTATTCGCCTTTTTCCTCTCGTTGAACATAATTAGATATTTCAGAAATAATTTCTCTCATATCCAATCTAAAAATATTTGGATTATTTGGGAAAACTAATGTTTTTTTATTATGTTTCATATAATTATTAATTTTTAAATTTCTTGACATTTAATAATATTAATTATAAAATATTTTTTAATTATTTATTATTTTATATTATAACTGTATAATGGGAGAATATCTAGGGCCAAATTATCCATATCATAAAAATATATCCACGCCCGATGATATGGGTATGTCTACAAAAGGAGATATGAAAACTTTAGGTATAAATGCAAGAGGTCTGTTTCATTACGCCGACCTACTTACGATGGGTGCTGGTGACGCTAATAAAAAAATTAGAAACGAAAAAGATAATATTGGGTCAGAACAACCAGTAGGAGATAGAATATTTGTAAAAACCGTAGGAAAATGTAAACAAAAAGTATGGGATGAAAAACCAATCGTTGAAAAAACAGAAGAAGAAAAAGCAGAAGAGAAAAAAAATGAAGACGAAAACCCCGAAGAAGAATTAGTAGAAAGACATGTTTTTGTAGACCATATCCCCACGGGAAACATACCGGGATTAGGAAATATGGCAGCTATGAAAGGATTCATACCCGGTGTGATGGATAATATTTTTAAATTAAATCCAATTAAGATTATTAAGGCAATGGAGGAACCAGCTCACCCAGATTGTTTTGAAGTAGAATTTGAAACAATAACATATAAAGATGAAAACGTTGATGCTAAAAAGCATGAAATTTCAACAGAAAAAAGGTGGGTTAGTGTAAAAGATTTGATGGGATTGAACCCATGTACTTTTAAAAGTTTGAAAAAAAGTAGTGGATTTCCTAAAATATCAGGTATAACTGTTGGACAGGGTTTGATAGGAAACAAATTTCAACATCCAATGGGTAATACAGATACGTCCATGAAAGATGGAGCGTATTGTCATTGGACGAAGGGGCCTGAAGAAGGATTTGCAAATTTATTTAAAATGAAAAATAATACTGTTCGTAAATCCATAATAAATGTTAACAATAAACCAATCGCTAAAATTTTCAATGCTTCTTTTGGTATTTTATTAGCATATTTGCTTTATAAAGTTTTAAGAAAAGAACTCTAATTAATCATTGAATGAGATATTAAAACAGATAACAAATAAAACATTAACCCAATAAAAATATGAAAATAAGTATTTACGTTATAATTTAATCCTAAATTATTAATAATTTTTTGGTGTGGTGATATTTCACTTACTGGATAAAAACCCCAGAATATCGAATTAATAATTAATATCGAAATTACAAAAAGACTAAACATAATATTTTATTAAATTATTTTAAAATATTATTTTTACTTTATAAATCTTTACTTTCTTCTCTTAAAGACACTGATGGTTTTTTCATTAGTTCTTTTATTATATCTGGATTCATCATACCAGCTTTTTCATCTCCAGCTTTTTCATCGCCAGCTTTTCTATCGCCCGCTTTTTCATCGCCAGCTTTTCTATCACCCGCTTTTTCATCGCCAGCTTTTTCATCGCCAGCTTTTATATCTCCAGCTTTTCTATCACCCGCTTTTTCATCACCAGCTTTTTCATCAATAGCTTTGGGTACGGGGACCTTTTCTTTATCTGTATAAGGTCTTTTACAACAGGGACATACGTTTTCTTTTTCACTTTTACTAACCATAGCACCCATTAAGTTAGTAAATGTTCTTTCTACTTGGTTTTTTGCTGTTTTTTTTATGTTAACATTAACTTTATTTAAGGTGTTTGCTAATGTTTCAGTTTGTTCTTTGCTAAAATTATTTATTTGTTCCAAAACCCCTTTTGGTTTTGGACATTTTGTATTTTTTTCATTATTTTCATTTTTTTCATTATTTTCAGGTTCTTTATTATTTTCCAAAACATTTTGTGGTTTATTACCGTTGAAAAATCCTAATATATTTTCCCCCCAACCACCACCACCTGTAAATTTTTTCTTTTTTCTCCTCCTTTTTTTTTCATTTCCTTTTAATCTTTTGGTTTTTTTATTTTTTTTTATTTTTTTGAATCTTTTGGTTTTTCTTTTTACCATATATATATTTAAATTATATATTAAAAATTATAAAATATAATTAAAAGTTTAAACACGCTTATGAAGTTCTAATGCTACTAAACCCCCTGCTATTTGAGCTAAAATATAAGGCGCAGCTTCATTCATTCTCAATTTCTTTGCGGCGACCATCATCACGCTAACAGCAGGATTAAAATGTCCACCAGAAATCTTACCCCCAACCATAATAGCAACTGCTAAAGCTAAACCTATTGCTAAAGGATTTCCTACAGCAAGAATAACATATAAAAAGAAAACTGTTCCTAAAAACTCTACTAATAATTTTTGAAACATTATAATATTAATTTAGATATTAAATATTATAATTTAAAATGAAAATCTTGGAAATACAGATGTAAAATAGGTTCTTTGACCGGCATCTCCACCAGAACCACTTACATTTCCTTTTATGTTATTTAAACCCCATAACTGTGCTCTTTTACCGTTAACACTTGTTTTAACTTGTACTTTTTTAAATAATGCGACGCGACTCGAATTATCTGACGTTGGTCCAGCGTGTCCATATGATTTTTGTATTTTAATTATATTCTTAATCATTTATATTAATTATATAGATAATAATTATCCAAACGTATTTTCAGCGCAAATATAAATATATAAAAATCCATCTTCATCTTTATATTTATTGTAAATTTCACTCATATAAGCGTTTGCTATTAAGGATTTGCCATTAACAAAAAAGTACATGGCTTCGCTTTCTTTTAATTTTAATCTTTTTCTAATAACGAAGAAAAAAGCAGTGCTTTCTAAATCATCTGGTATCAAATATTTATGTTTATCTAATTCTGGTAAATTTCTTGAAACATTACATATAATTGGTAATCGATTCGGGTATTTTTCCATAATTGTCTTGGATTGATATTTTCTATCTTCTAAACTAATTTTATTTTTAAAATCAAATTTTAAATTATCTTTATCTAAATAATCATTAACATTTCTTTTTATTGTATTATTAATCACTTGTTTTATCTTTGATAAATTCATTTATATTTATACTTTTTTATATTATTTTGCACGTGACCTCATTTTACGCCTTTTTCTTTGCAATCTTCTAACACGCTTCTTTTTCCATTTCCATCTCATTTTAGAAGTAGATTTTTTATATAGATTTCTTCTACCCATTTTATATAAAAAATTGAAAATTATTTTTATTACTATTTATAATATTAATAAAAATATTAATAAAAATATTAATAAAAATATTAATCAAATGGACAAAAAAAATGTTATATTTATAGATGGTAGTTATTTTGTTTTCTTTCGCTATTATGCTCTTATATCTTGGTGGAAATTAGCAAAAAAAGATATTCCTTTGCCAGAAAAACCGTTTGAAAGTGAAGAATTTACAGCAGCGTTTGAGCGTTTGTTTATAAAAAAAATAAAAGAAATGCCCAAAAAATTAAAAATAAAAGACCCAATTATAATTGTTGGTAAAGATTGTCCAAGAGCTAAAATATGGCGTAATGAATTTATTGAAAGTTATAAGGGTAATCGCGATTATAGTAATTTTCACGGGAAACCCGGATTTGTAATGGCTTATGAACATTTATTTAAAGATGCTGGTGTTGAACATATTATAAGTTATCCAACTTTAGAAGCAGATGATTGCATTGCTATAGCAACAAGACATCTAAAAAATACGTTTGAAAATATAAAAATTACAATTATTACAGCGGACCACGACTATATGCAATTAATAGAAGATAGAACTGATATATATACTCTAAAATACAAACCTATAAGAACAAAAAAAAACTCAACTTTTAATAGCGAATGTGACTTATTTTGTAAAATTATAACGGGAGATAAGAGTGATAATATAGGTGGTGTATTTAAAAAATGTGGAAAAGTTACTGCGTTAAAATTGTGGAATGATAAAAATTCTCTCGAAAAAAGGTTGGATAAAGAAGAATGTAGAAGTCTTTATGAAAGAAATAGAAAAATTATAGATTTTAAAGAGATTCCAAAAAAATTAATAGACGAATTTTTAAAAAAATTTATAGAAAACGTGTTAAATATTAAAAAAAATAATTAAATAAATTTTCAAGAATTCCTTTTTTAGATTCCTTTTTTTCTTTATATTCATAAAAAAATTTACTAGCTAATAAATTTTTTCGAAATGTATTCTCTATATCATTGTCAC
>TARA_B110001450_G_scaffold174510_1_pt1 | contig 10517 bp, 10 predicted proteins | sample TARA_B110001450 | Tara Oceans TARA_B110001450 (sample SAMEA4396538) | marine metagenome | biome: Polar Biome; feature: [SRF] surface water layer (ENVO:00010504); material: water (ENVO:00002006), including particulate matter (ENVO:01000060) such as... | depth 5 m | reverse complement strand
ATTATTAAAATGAAAATTACGTTTTTAGGTACTGGTACATCACAAGGAATTCCTGTTATAGGAAGTAAACATCCTGTTTGTTTAAGTAAGAATCCAAAGGATAAGAGATTGAGATCTTCGGTTTTAATAGAAATTGAAAACACAAAAATTGTTATTGATTGTGGGCCCGATTTTAGAAATCAAATGTTGCAAACAAATCCTTCACATTTAGACGCTATTTTATTTACTCATGAACATTCTGATCATACTGCGGGATTAGACGATATAAGACCTTTTTATTTTAGGCAAGAGGGTGATTTTCAGCTTTACGGACATGAACGAGTATTTGAATCTTTAAAACAACGTTATTCCTATATTTTTCAAACTGAAAATAAATATCCTGGTGCTCCTTGTGTAGCTATTAATAAAGTAGTTAATGGTAGATCTTTTTTTATTAATAATATTGAAATAAATCCTATAAATGTTTATCATAGTAATTTGCAAGTGTTTGGATTTAGAATATCAAATTTTGTTTATTTAACGGATGTAAAAACAATTGAAGTTGATGAAGTTGAAAAGATTAAAAATGTAGATGTTCTAGTGGTGAATGCCTTACGAGAAGAAGAACATCATTCACATTTTAATTTATCAGAAGCACTAGAGTTAATTAAAAAAGTAAAACCAAAAGTTGCTTATTTAACACATATTAGCCATCATTTAGGTTTTCATGATCAAGTAGAAAAGATATTGCCTAAAAATGTATTTTTGGCTTATGATAATTTACAAATTAAATTAAAATATTAAAATTATGAAAAAACAGTTATTTCTTTATTTATTTTTATTGACAGCATTGCTTTTGTTATTTGTTTTTGTAAACACAAAAAAAGATATAAAATCTTACGAGGAAAAGATTGAAAAAATTGAAAAGAAACAATTAAATATTAAAAAAGCTTATAACGATACTATAGAAAATCTTAGAATAGAAGCAATTGAATTAGGGTCTTTTTCATTATCAGAAGATTCTTATGCTATAGATTATTTATATAATGAAGGAATAGATTATAAAGAGTTAATACCTCATGTACAAGATCAAATAATTGATTTAAACCTTCAAAAGGACGGAAATCCTTTGGTTCCATATGCGCCAATGTATGGTGATAGAATAATGATTAATAGTATGAAAATGTTAAATCATAAATGGGTTATTGCTGATTTTACTGATGGCAAATATTGGGGTCAAGTATTAATTCAATGTAATTATAACGAAGATAAAACGATGACTTTTAATACAAAAGCTTCTTTTTTATATCCACCTGATGTAGTTGAATAACCAGTATTTTAATGTGTTTAGCAAAGATGTCATAAAAATGTCATGTACTAGACGTTATCAAAATACTAGTTTGATATGTAATTTTACTCAAAATTATATTTATTAAAACATGAAACAATTAGGATTTAAGATTAAAGAATTAAGACAAAATAAAGGCTTGTCTCAAGAAGAACTTTCGGAACTTTCTAAAGTTAGTTTACGAACGATACAAAGAATAGAAAAAAATACAAATGCAACTAGTGGTAAAACACTTAATTTGATTTGTGAAGCATTACAAGTAAATCTTGAGGATTTAATGGAATATGGGAAAAAAGAAGACAAAAGCTTTTTAACTCTATTTCATGTTTCTGTATTATCATTTATTTTTTTACCACTAGGTAATATAATTGTGCCCTTAATTTTATGGTTAACTAAAAAAGAAGAAATTGTAGGGTTGAAAGAAATAGGAGCAAGTTTATTAAATTTTCAAATACTTTGGACAGTAGCTACAACAGCTATTGCATTATTAAGTGTTTTTGGTAAGCTTTTAGATTTTGGTAATTTCTTGATAATATTGCTTTTAACAATTCTTTTAAATATTGCTTTACCAATATATTTTATTATAAAGTCTAATTATGGGAGTAAAACAACATTTTACCCCAATATTAAGTTTTTAAGAATAATCAAATAACAAAAAAAGGGATGATTAATTATAATTCATCCCTTTTTTTTAATGAGTTTTAAATCCTTTATAAGTTTATTAACCAATTTTTAAAATCATAAAAATTTTGAGGAGCAACACCATGTCCTACTGAATATTCTTTATACGAATTTTTAATGTTTAAATTATTCAAAAACAATGGTGCTTTATTAGCCCAAGAGTTTGGTATAACTTGGTCAGCATTACCATGAGATATAAAAAACTCAAGATTGGAGTGATCTTTAGTATTGAAGTTGTCGGTTAATATTTTTTCATTTAAATATCCGCTTAATGCAACTACATTTTTTATTTTTTCAGGATATGATAATGCTACAGAGTAACTTAAAATAGTTCCTTGACTAAATCCAATTAAAGTTACGTTATCTGAATCTACAGGGTAATTTTCCGTAACTTCATCTATAAAGTTAGCGATTAAATCTCTTGATTTTTTTGCTTGTTCATCGTCAGAAAACTTTTCATTATCGGATGTGAAATGAATGTCATACCAACTGTGGCCATATGGTTGTAAGTCATATGGTGCTCTTACAGATATTATAAAGTATTCTTCAGGTAGTTCACTAGCAAAAGAAAATAAATCTTCTTCATTACTGCCATAACCGTGTAAAAGAATTAAAACTGGAGCATTTTTAGTAAGGTTTTTAGCTTCTCTAGTGATGTGGTGAAGAGATAATGTTTTAGTCATTTTGAGTGTAAGTTTTTTGTAATTTATTAACTATGAATCTTCTCCAATCATTTTAAATAACTTTTGGTAATATTCGCCAAGTAAAGGAACAGGAGTAGTACTGTTATTAAAAGCAGATGTTATACCATAAAACCATAATATTATGAAGAAAAGATAAAAAGCACCTGAAATCATAAGACTATCAAAATATCCTATAAAAAATGAAATTAAAAAAAAGGTTGAAAATAAACCTAACGCTTGTCTTATATGAAAATAAGCAAATTTATTTTTAATATCAAAGTTTAAGAAAAAAGCAATAATAGTTCCGAATACAGTAAAATAAGCAGTAATTGCTGCTTTTTTTCCAGTGTTGTTTTCTGTAGTCATTTATTTTTTTATTAATATTTGGTTATTATTTATCACTCCTAAAGCTTCACCCTTAAGCTTTCTGCCAAGTAAAGCAGTATTTTTTGATGTTGTATAAATGTTATCTAAGGTAAAAGTATATTCATTATTAGGAATAAATAAACTTAAACATGTTTTTTCTCCAACTTTAATACTAGTAGTATCAACACCAAATCTTAATTTGTTCTGAGTAAGTATTTCTATTACTTTTTCAATATCAAAAATAGTATGTAAAGCACCAAATAAACTCTCTAAACCAATACTTCCATTCATTGCATGGTCAAATTCTACTTTTTTATTTTCGATGTCAATAGGTAAGTGGTTACTAGTTACAAAGTCTATAGTACCATCTTTAACTCCTTCAATTAATGTTTCTTGATCATGTTTTGTTCTTAATGGTGGTAAAACTTTATAATTTGTGTCAAAGTCTATAATAGCATCATCTGTTAACAGTAAATTTAAAATTGATACTGAACATGATATGTTTAATTTTTTTGCTTTTGCTTCTCTAATAAGAGAAACTGATTTTGCAGTTGATATTGTTGGTATATGTAGTTTTCCACCAGTATATTCTAGTAAAAATAGATCTCTTGCAATTTGTAATTCTTCTGCTAAATTTGGGATTCCTTTAAGTCCCATTTTTGTAGCATTCTCTTCTTCATTTACAATACCTTTACCAGCTATTCTATTTTCTTGAGGATACGATAATACTAAACCATTAAAACCATGGGTGTATTGTAGTGCTATTTTTAACATGTTTGGATTTTCAATAGCATGTTGATAGTCTCCAAATGCTACAGCTCCGGCTTGTTGCATATCGTACAATTCTGCTAAATCATTTCCTTTTGAACTTTTTGTTAAACCTCCAATAGGATGAATGTTTACAGTATTTTTAAGAGCATTATTTTTAATAAAAGAAATAGCTATACTATTATCTATTATAGGATTTGTATTTGGATTGAGTGCAATATCAGTAAAGCCACTAAGTCCAGCAGTTTTTAAACCATTGGTTATTGTTTCGCGTTCTTCAAAACCAGGCTCACCAAATGAAACAGAACTATCAAACCAACCTTGCGAAACATGAAGGTTTTCAATTTTTAATTCTTTGTAGTTGTTAATATTGTCAATAGCATTTTCAATTTTAGTAATAATGCCGTTTTCGATAAGAATATCTTTATTGTTTTTGTGATAAAAACTAGTTTTATCTAGAATTGTTGCTGATTTAATGAGGAGATTCATTTAAAGTATTTTAAAATGAGTAATTCTACTATTAAAAATAGTAGTGCAAAAATAATAAACCATTTCCAAAGTGACCCTATCTGTGCGTTGGAATTTACTGCAATTAAAGTATTAGTTAAAGATGTTGAAATTTGAATGTTTTTATTTTTTAATTTATTTAAGGAATGGTATTCTCTAAGACTTTCTGTATTAGTATAATTATAAGCTACAAATAAATTAGTTTTATGTTGCTGTTTTTTGATGTTGTAAATACCAGAATTTTCTGGGCTGTTTTTAGTTTTTATATTAACTTTATTAGATTTTATTTGTTGTATTGGTATATAATCGACACTTTTATTTGTTAGACTTATTATTTCGTCTTTTTCAAGTTTTAATTCAAAATCAATGCTATTTTCTTTCCCAATAAGGTAATATGGTACATTATTTTTAAGAGTGCTTTTAGCAATATTATAAAGAGTAGGAACTACTAATGGCGCTTGTTTAAAATTGCTATTTATTGAGTTTAGAGGAGCAGAAAATGAAAAAATATTATCCGCTTGAACAAGTAAAGGCATATTATTTTCAAAACTTAAAATTGTAGACTCAAAGTTTTTTAGTTTGTAGTGTTTTTTAAAATATGGGAACTGAAAATTTTTAATTTCTTTTTCAAAAACATTAGAATATATTGGGTGGGAAAAATTAATTTTAGTTAATCGAGTTTCATTTTTATTAATTTCATTAAATATGTTAGTTAATTTATTGTAATTTTTTAAATCTGCATTTTCATTAGGAATCATTAAAATACTTCCACCAGCATCAATATATTTTGATAAATTTTTTATTAAAGAGTTTGATAAACTTAATAATTCATTAACAATTATTAAATGTTGCATTTCAAAATCACTAAAGTTTATTTTTGAAAGCACTTGGTGTTGAAAATTGAACTCATTCTTTGTAAATATTTTTGATAAAAAAGTATTAGTGTTTTTTTCTCCAATAGCAAGAATGTTTAATTTGTTAGTTTTATTTTTTGTTACAAACAACTTATTATCATAGGTGCTTGTGGGGTTTGTTATACTAATCCTTAAATTTAATTGATTTTTTGAAGGTAGATCAAAGGTTATATAGTTTTTAGAGTTTTTTAACTTTAAGTTTGATTTGCTAATTAAACTATCATTATTATATAATGCTATTGGTATGCTAGTAAGCGCGATATTTTGTTTTCTGACAACAACTTTTAATGATGTTTCTTCAATATTTTCACTCACAAAATAAGCAGAGTCAATGCTTATATTGCTTTTAGAGATAGGTAATGTTTGAATTAATATATTTTGATGTTTAGTATTAAAATATGACGAGTCTAATTTTGTGTGCTTTTGAAAATCAGATATATAAATTATTTTTTTTATAGATTTCTTGTCACTGAATAATTGTTCTGCTTTTAAAGAAATTATTTTATATTCTAATTGATAGTTAGTATATTTTAAGTTAATTAATTCGTTTTTAATGGATTGTATTTTTTTATTTTTAAAAACACGATCATTAGTAATAATATTAAGGTTCTTTTCTTTAGGAGAATTATTTATAAATTCTTGTATTGAGATTCTTAAAAGTTCTCCTTTAGGTCCTTTTTCTTGAGTACTAATTGAATTGTCTATATAATATACAACTTCTTCTTTCTGGGTAGAAATTTTTTTTTCACCAAAATATGGGTTTGCAAAGGCTAAAATAATAAAAATTAGAACTAATATTCGTGTAAATAGTATAAGCCATTTTTCTAATTCTGAACTTTTTCTTGTTTGAACTACAAGTTCTTTTAAAAACTTTACATTAGTGAAATTAACTTTTTGAAACTTTCGTAACTGAAATAAATGCACTATAATTGGTATTAATAGTGCAAATAAACTGTACAGTATTTTTGGATTATTAAAGTGTATCATTATAATCAAATATATTACATATAATTAATAATTGTGGTTTATTATTTTTAAAGATTTATTTTAAATATTAAAGTTCATTCAAGTATTTTTTTGTGAAATAATTAAATGATTGTCTCAAAATAAAATTTTATTGGAATAATAATAGATATTTTCATTTTAAATTAATACTTAAATACTTCAGTAATTCATCTTATTCTTACATAATAATTATTACGTATTTTTTACTATCTATGATTTATTTTTTAACTTTTTTTTCCCTTTTAATAATTATACAAATATTTTATTAATATATTTGTACCTACAAATATTGTATATACATGAATAAGTTGTCATCTATATTAAAAAGTAATGTAATTCTAAATCCTACTAAGGAGGTAATATTAAATTTAATTTGCTCATGTAATTACATTACAGATAAAAATGCTGTTTTTTTTAAAAAATTTAAAATAACTGCTCCTCAATACAATGTTTTAAGAATTTTAAGAGGTCAAAAATTAAATCCAATCAATCTTTCACAAATACAAGAAAGGATGGTACATAAAAGTAGTAATGCTGGCAGGTTGGTTGACAAATTAGTTTTAAAAGGTTTAGTAGTAAGGAGTACTTGTAGAGAAAATAGAAGAAAGATAGAAATAATTATAACGAATAAAGGACTAGATTTATTAGAACTTATTGAACCTGAGTTAAGTAATTTAGAAAATCAAAATTTAAGTAGTTTAACGGATATAGAAGTTTTAACATTAAATTCATTGCTAGAAAAATTAAGAGAATAATTAACAAATAAATATTTAATATGAAAACAAACAAGATTTTTAAAATTAGTTTAGTAGCAATTATTGCATTCGCTTCATTTGCATTTACATCAAAAGTAAATAAAGATGTGAAAATTACAGAAAGTACAATTAATTGGAAAGGTTATAAAGTTACTGGAGAACACTATGGAACAATAAACTTGAAAGAAGGAATGTTGTCTTTTGATGGTGATAAATTAAAAGGTGGTAACATTATTATTGATATGACTTCGATAAAAGTAACAGACATTAAAGGAGAGTATGCAGATAAACTTGAGGGGCATTTAAAAAATGATGATTTCTTTGGTACAAATAAATTTCCAACAGCTTCTCTTAAGTTTACAGATATAAGTGCCCATGATTCTAATTATCATATAACAGCAGATATGACAATTAAAGGTATTACTAGTCCTGTAAAATTTGTGATGAACTTAGATGAAAATTCTGCTACAGCAAAGCTAAAGATAGATAGAACAAAATACGGTATAAAATATGGTTCAGCGAGTTTCTTTGATGACTTAGCTGATAAAGCAATATCTGATGAATTTGATATAGATGTTTCTATTAAATTTTAATAAATAGTTTATAGAAAAAAGAAAAGCTACACATTGTGTGGCTTTTCTTTTTTCTATAAACTAAATTACTATATTGTAGTATGTTTTTAAACAATATATTACTTCGTACATTCTTATTTTTTTTAATTATTTTTATTTCATGTAATAATTATAGTTCATCAAAAGAGTTAGTAAATGAGAATAGTTCCTTTGAAAAATTAGGTAAAAAAAAATCATTAGTAAAAATTGATTCTTTTTCAACTAATAAAGTAACTCATAATTTGTATTCAGAATTTGAATTGTCAGAATTTAAAAATTCTTCTTTTGTTAAATTGAATAGGGTAGATTCAACATTTTTATTTGATATGAAGTATGCTACATCAAATAATTTTTTAAAAGAAAAAGTATACGATTGTGATGATTGTTTGCTAAGATTAGAAACTGCAATGCAACTTGTTAAAGCTAATGATTCATTTAAAAAGTTGGGGTTAAAAATCAAACTTTACGACTGTTATCGACCTTTAGAGGTGCAAAAAAAAATGTGGAAAATATATCCTGATAAACGTTATGTAGCAAATCCAAAAAAGGGATCAAATCATAACAGAGGTTCTGCAATTGACATCACTTTAGTTGATGTAAAAGGTAAAGAGTTGCCTATGGGAACAGCGTTTGATTTTTTCGGAAAAAAAGCACATCATTCATACAAAAAACTACCAAAAAACGTTTTGGAGAACAGAAAAATTTTAAAAGATTTAATGGAGTTTAATGGATTTGAAAGTATAACCTCTGAATGGTGGCACTATAATTTATTAAAATCTTATAAATATGAGATTTCAGATTTTAAAACTAAATGTGATAATTAATTATTTTAATGCGATCTTATAAAATCAGTAATAAGGTAAGATAATAATTTACCAGTTTGATTTAAATTTTTTTCTAAAATTGGTGCAGCCTCACACAAGTGTAAGTAAGCTGCCTTTTTATGATTACCCATAAATGAAACAAATTGTCTTGTTTTATTTACACTAAAACCTGAGGGTGTCATTGCACTACTAACAACATTCTGTACTGCATCTAAATCTATTTCAATTCCAAAAGCTTCATTTTTAATAAAATTTAAAGCATATTTCATTTCATCTTCAAAACTAGTTTCTCTTCTTATAGCAATTGCTTCAAACGTATTGTAGTTAATATATTTGTTATGTGCATTTAATTCTTGTAAAATTTTCTTTGAAGAATAATTTTCATGCATACCAAAAATAAAATACCTGTTTAAAAAACCTTCATGAAAAGCATAAGAAAAACCATTTCCAGAGTGTCTACCTTCAAGATTTCTAAAATCAGTATGTGCATCAAAGTTTATAACATTAATAGCTTTGTTTAATGCCAATGAAAGACCTTTTATGTTTCCGTAAGAGTTATTATGACCACCACCAACAACAATAGGGGTTTTTCCTGCAGATATTATTTTAAACATTAAATTAGTAACCTCTTCATCTACTTCGTTTACCATTTTATAAAGAGTTTTTAAATCTTCTGGGTTACTAGGATTTAGATTTTTAGTAATATCCATTAATTTAGGAAATTCCAAACAGCCGAGAACTAATACTTTTTTCCCTTTATTTAAAGGCGAATTTTGAGTGTTTAATAAGCTTTTCAGAGTTTCCTTCCATGCTGTTTCAGTACCTTGTTTTCCTTTATTAGCTTTAACTCCTATAGATTCATTGATACCAAATAATACATATTTTGAACTAGAATTAACTAACTCTGAATCTAAGTTTTCAGTATCAGAAATAAACGTTACTTTTTCTCCAAATTTTTTTTCTCCTTTTCTTTTAACAACAAAATCTATAATGTCATTTTCAGAATAAATATGTAAACTATTCATAAAATTATTTCGGATTGAATTAGCTTGTATTGCATGAATTCCTCTTCAAGAATAATGAAAAGGTTAGTTATCACCAATAAAATTAATTAAAGAAACGAAAATACACTTATTTTTTTTTGATTGTCAATCTTTTTAGTAGATTTAACCATATAAATTTTTAAAAATATAATATGTCTGAACAAAATAAAAATAATGGATTAAAAATAACCTTAGGGATATTAGCAGTTTTATTAATTGGAGCTTCTGTTTTATTTTTCTTAAAAAATAATGAGTTAAATGATACCAAAACTGCTTTAAATAGAGAAATATCAGTTTTAGGGGATAAATTACAAGATCAAATTAGTAAACTAAATATAAAAATTTCTGAAAATGAAGTGCTTAATGAAGACTTACTTGCAAAAAGAGACAGTTTAAATGTAACCCTTAATGAGCTGAGAGCTTCTAAAGCTTCAATTGAGTCACTTACAAGATATAAGAATGATTATTTTAAATTGAAAAAAGATATAAAAAAATTATATGCTGATAATGAAAAGCTACAACTAGTCAATACACAGCTTTCTAAAGAAAACGATTCTATTGTGGATAAATTAGATACTCAATTAAAATTATCAGATTCCTTAAATAATCAAGTTGTAGACGCAAAAAAAATAATACAATCTGCATCAGAATTATCAGTAGCAGCTTTAAAATCTTCAGCAATAATTTTAAAATCTTCAGGTAAACAAGTATTAACTTCAAAAGCTAGGAGAGCAGATAAGGTTAAAGTATGTTTTTCAGTTGCAGAAAACAAAATTACAGTAAAAGGTAATAAAACATTATATGTTCAAGTTTTAGATGCAAAAAATAATGTATTAGGAGAAAATGCTACAATAGTCTTAAATGGTAAAACATTAAACTATAGTTTTAAAACAGATTTTAATTATAATAACAAAGCTTTAGATATATGTGAATTATTAGAGGAACCTAAAAATGGTTTTGATAAAGGAAACTATTTTGTAAACGTTTTTAGATCAAGTGACTTAATAGCAAATTCATCTTTTAAATTAAATTA
>TARA_B110001450_G_scaffold119875_1_pt1 | contig 10532 bp, 6 predicted proteins | sample TARA_B110001450 | Tara Oceans TARA_B110001450 (sample SAMEA4396538) | marine metagenome | biome: Polar Biome; feature: [SRF] surface water layer (ENVO:00010504); material: water (ENVO:00002006), including particulate matter (ENVO:01000060) such as... | depth 5 m | reverse complement strand
TCGCGAGAGGAGTGGGTTTCGCGAGAGGAGTGGGTTTCGCGAGAGGAACTGCGACGGCACGTTTTGTATGCGGAGACGACAATGACTCGTCAACGTCAACGTGAACGGCTGTCTCAGTTGTCTTACTTTGCTCACAACCCATGTTTTCTCTGTGCACATTGAAAAACATTTTCAATTCATGTAGAAACGTTCCTTCGTGTCCATGAACTCCGTGACTACTGAACCTGGCGACAGATTGCGACATCACGAGTCGGTCTCCGACTTACACGTTACCCGTGCCGTGTACCATAAGTGTCTCCCGAAGCGTACTCAAATGTCCTATTCCCCCGTCGGAGTCCAAATGACGATTGTTACGATCGGGCGAGTGACTGTTCCGCCTCACGACGCCAGTACAGGTACGCGCCTGCACTGGTTCGCGTCACGACGCGAACCGTCGACAACGCCCGAAGAAGACGTCGCTCCTTGATTCTCCAACCGTCATTCGTGATGCGGAGGTCGTCACGCGACACCATGGAACGGTAAGAACACACATCGTCTGCGCAGTCGAAGCACACACGCGACGTGCGCCGACAAGCGGTGCCGCACTCACAGCAGCGCGTCTTTGAGTGGGACATGTACGAGGAGAGGATTTGTGAAAGGGAATATGAATGAGGAGGAGGACGGACGAGACCCAGACGCGCACGCATGACGTGACGCATCTCGAGTGACACGTTCACCTCGCGGTCACACAGAGCCTCGTGCAGACGCACCAGGTCTCCCAAGGTCAACCAATCGACGAGCAGCGGAACGAGTGTCACGTCCATGGTTTCTGGTTGGTACTTTCTGCAAAGGACACCTCAGTACCAACCCCAAAGAACGATGATTGACGACGTCCTCTATTGCGTGATGATGTCCCTCTCCCTCCCTCGCCTTGTGCAACTGAAGTTGGTCGACCGCCAGTGGCGCCGCGTGGCACGTCGCGTACTCACGTCGGACGAGTGGCTGTACATGGGAGTCTCTGTGGAGATACCTCTATCCGTCTGTGACGAAATAGAGTCGTTCAACGAACGACCACTACTCAACGACCGATCATTGTCCATGAAACCGTGCCACAACCTACGATCGATGCAATACGCCGTCGAGTATCAGTGGAACGTGTTGCAACTTCCATGTCGCATCGAAATGTCATTGGAGTACGGTCTGACGAATGGTGAATGGGAAGTCGGTATCCTGGAGGACCTCACTGTCGACAATGATATGTGCATTCGTAGCATCGTCGTTACCATACGCGATTCCATACGCTTCTTCGCACCGCATCATTTCCGTGACGAGTACTGGCCTGAAGGGACGTTCGGTTCGGACAATGAGAATGAGTTGAGTGGGTGGATTTTTGACGGCATTTTCCCCCTCGTGCCAGGCAGTGCACGTCATTGGATGTATCCCAACCGTGCCACGTTGGAGTGCCACCTCAAGGACAAGTCGCGTCCCGTGCGCCGGTCGACGGGAGAGGATGTGCGGGTGTGACGACGAGCAAATGGGTTGCATTGTGCGAATGTGAAGACGAAAAAAAGGGGGTGAGGAGACACCGTTTGTTGCAGTGGTGTCTGTTCTTACATTTTTCCGCCACCCATGGACTGTAGAGCGGGTAGTATCTTGTCCAAACTATTGGCAAAGTCGTTGACGTCTCCCTCTCCCAATCCCTGAAGCACCTGCTCCCCGATCTTTTCAACATCCAGGGAGGCAAAGTCCATCTTCCCGTTGTTGATGTCGCGCACCAGCGACGACGCCACACGTTCGATTCCCGACATCATGTTTGTGGGAATCGCATTCTTCATGGTGCATAGATTTCCAATGCGACGTGCGATCGTGAGGGATTCGTCCGAGTACTCGTCGTCGCCGAGTTCCGGGAAGTTGCGGCACATGTCCCCCTCCGACGTCTCTTTGGTGACGAGACGCGCGACACGCTCGGAGAGGGCGTCTGTGAGTGGCGTTGGTTCCACGTTGCGCGTTTGACACAACTCCTTCCACAAGTCCTCCACACCGTCCGCGACGCTCATAGTCGATTTGCACGTGTCATTGTCGTTGGTCATCTGGTCGCGCTGCCGCCGGCGTCGCTCGATGTCCTCTGCAATTTGTTCTGTGGTCGGTACGATGGGGGGTATGGTCTGTGTGGCGCGAAGAACGAGTTGAATTCCCTCGTGCACGAATTGCCAAAACATCCCCAAGTCGTCCACAGACAGAGACTTGATTTTTTCGTATAGATGAAGACTCTTCAACCGGGGAAACACTTCGGTCACTGTAGCAATGTCCTTGTACATGAGAACCTGGTACACATTTAACGGATTTCCGGTGATGGAAAGAATGGCGCGATCGTACTTCACCATCTTATGAGGAACTGTGGTGGTAAGGAACGTTGTAATACGACTCAGAAACTCCACCAACCCTTTCCCCTCACTGTCGAAACCATTGACCAGTGCGTCGCACCATTCCTTCAACTCGGTGGACTCTGGGAATGTTGCACACAACGATTCCACCAAATCACCACACACTGCCTTGAGATCAGAAATCGTTCGATCCTTAAGCGATGTCATTGACCCTCGACTCTACTCGGAGACATGGGAAAACACCATACCGTGACTGAACGCAACATCGACGACTCCCAATCGCCGTCTCACACGGTTCGCGTACAGTAATCACAGACTTCATTACGACGCGGTGGGGGAGGTGCGTTTGAAAGAATTGGAGTCTTCTCTAAACGTGAGGATCAGTTTGCGACAAGGTCCACAAAGAATGTTGCTGAAGTGTGTGACACGATGCTGCAGTACTCCTCCACTGCGACTCCGCCTGTACGCCCAAGGCGTCTGCGATTTGGTCTTCTCTCCTCAGAGGAGATTGAGCGGATGGCGGTCTGTCAGGTGTGCGAAACTACCCTCTACTATAGAGGTCTTCCCGCGTCCGGAGGCTTATTGGACCCACTCATGGGCACCGTCGACCGACGTCATTTGTGCGCCACGTGTCAAAACGACCCACGGGGATGCCAGGGTCACCCTGGGTACATGTCCCTTGCGTTTCCCATGTACCACATTGGATTCATCGACACGGCATTGAAAATCCTTCGGGTCACGTGCTTTTGTTGCTCGCGCATCTGCATCACGGACGACGAAATCGCATCTCTCGAAAACACCAAAGGGCGCTCACGTCTCACGTCCATTCATAACACCTTCCGCACTCGCAAGGCGTGTCCGCATTGCGACATGGTGCAACCATCGATGACGCGCGTTCCACTTGGAATTAAGGTCACATGGCCAGCGGAAATGCAGTGGGAGAGTGACGAGGAACGGGACCACTGCACCGCACCGTTTACGGCACGTGAGGCGCTGTCTATTCTGCGCAACATTCCCCACAACGACCTAACTACCCTGGGGTTTTCGCCCACAGAATCACACCCCATGAACATGATTGTGCAGAATATGGTGGTACCACCACCGTGCACGCGTCCCGCAATCTATTCCTCAGAGGGAAGTCGGTCGCGTGGACAAAACGATCTTACGAATCATCTCCTAGAGGTCCTCAAGCGGTCCCACGACGTTGAAAACTTCATGGGAAGTGACTCATGGAAGACGCTAGAGGTCGTCACACCTGACCTCACGGAACGTCTCAATCGTCTTCAGTACGAGGTATTCATGCTCGTCAACAACAACGCTCGGATTGCAAAACCGCCCGGAATGGGCCGCAACAGTAGCAACGCAAACGGTAAGAGTATCCACGAGCGCCTCAAGGGAAAGGAAGGACGCGTGCGCGGCAATCTCATGGGCAAGAGGGTCGACTTCTCGGCGCGGTGCGTGATCACCCCAGACGCGTGGTTCGAGTGCGATCGTGTTGGAGTTCCGTACAAGATCGCAATGACACTCACCTATCCCGAGACTGTAAACTCTGAGAACATACGCCATTTGTCCGAACGGGTGCGCGTTGGAACTTCGAATGTCCATGGGGCGCAGAACGTGATTCACACAGATGGGTGCGTCACCGATCTCGGGACGTGCAAGGATCGCAACGCACTCACCTTGCGCCCGGGAGACGTTGTGGAACGTTTCCTCGCCGACGACGACATTGTCGTTTTCAATCGTCAACCAAGTCTTCACATGCATGGGATGCAGGCGCACCGCGTCCGTCTAATGCCCGGACACACGTTCCGCCTCTCCCTCGTCGTTGCGGCGCCGTACAATGCTGACTTCGATGGTGACGAAATGAACCTCCACGTCCCGCAAAGCAAGGCAGCGAGTGCCGAGTGCGCGGCGCTCATGGCGGTCGCACAGAACACATTGGGGTCGCAATCCAATCGCCCCGTCATGGGCATCGTACAGGACAGTCTTCTAGGACTCTATCTCATGACGCAGAATGGGGTGTTTCTCGACCATGCACACGCGTGTCGTATCATCGGGCACATTCGCCACGCTCCCCGGCGTCTCCCGCCTCCCGCGGTGTGCATCTACGACGCTGATGGCACACGTCGTGCCCTGTGGACTGGGCGGCAGATTTTCTCGCTCATCCTACCACCGGGTCTTTATGTGGAAAACGACGCCATGTTGACCGATGTCGATTCCACCTCATCCGATGCGTGGATGGATCCACCGGTGACGGTGCATGCAGGGGAGTTGGTGACCGGAGTCCTGTGCAAGGCGCACGTCGGCACGGGGGCGGGTGGAATCGTCGACACTATTTGCCGAGACATGGATGGAGTAATGTGCATGCGCTTCATGGGTGACGCGCAACGCATTACACACGAGTTCCTCCTGCAACGTGGACATCACGTTGGCATTCACGACGTCATGTTGGGTGCTGAGGGACAAGCACAGGTAACGGAACGTCTCGAGAAGGCGACGGTACTTTGCGAAGAGATTCAACGCGAGATCGTGCATAGCACGCCCCATGAGAAACAACAGGGTGAGGATGCGATCATGCGGCTCCTTTCGAAGACTCTGTTACAGACGGGTGGAATTGTCAACGAACACATGGACGTGACGAACTCCATTCGTAGGATGGTGACCGCAGGATCCAAAGGGTCCTTCATCAACCTCTCACAAATCTGCGCCGCACTCGGCCAGCAAAGTCTGGAGGGGGGGCGCATCGTCGCCGGGAAGGGAACGCGCACACTTCCCTGCTTTGCCCAAAACGACCTGTCGCTGGCAAGTCGTGGAATGGTGCAAAACTCCTTTTCGCTGGGTCTCAGCCCACCGGAACTGTTCTTCCACGCCATCGGTGGGCGAGAGGGGCTTGTCGACACTGCTGTGAAGACCTCACAATCAGGGTACATTTCGCGGCGCATGAACAAGTCCATGGAGGACAACGTCATACGCCCTGGTGGTATCATCTGCACCTCCATGGACGATGTCATTGCTCCCCAGTGGGGATCGGATGGGTTTCACCCTGCGCGCGTCGAACGGGTCAAGCTCATCGAACTCAAGGAATCAGAGCAGAGCATTCGATCCCGCATGTCCCCCCGGGAGGCGGACATGGTGTTGTCCGCCGTTGTGGAGATTCGCTTGTGCAAGTTCCACCCACTGACGGGAAATACAGACGCGCGTGTGCTTCTGCCTTACAATACGGGGCGCATACGACGCATCATGCACCGTGTTCGTACCATTACCAACGGTTGTGACGCCGAGGACATAACCCATGTCATGCAACGCGTTTTCGAGATCGTTCGCGACGCTCCGAAGGTGGTCGTCGTTTCCCTGTTGGGACTCATCAACTCCCACACGCTACCTTCGGTACCACGGACCGTTATGGACGACTTGATCACAAGTTTGGAACAACGCATCGAGTACGCACGAAGCACGGCGTGTGAGAGCGTTGGGTGCATTGCGGCGCAGTCGATCTCGGAGCGCGGGACTCAATTGACGTTGAACACGTTCCATAGTGCTGGCGTATCCGCAAAGAACGTGACGCTCGGGATTCCACGGTTCAAGGAGATCCTGGATGCGAGTAAGACACCAAAGACGCCATGCACGACCCTGCGATTCGTGGAACCCTTCCAAACGAGTGAGACATTTGCAGAGTACATGGCGAACACTCTTCCATTGACGCGTTTCAGCGACATTGTCAAGGCGTGCAACATTCTCCACGACCCCGATACCACCACTACAGTCGTCGCGGAAGATCGTTGGATCGTAGAGGCTGATACAATTCTCGGATTCTCTGTTCCTGAACACAGTTCCAACATGATCGTGCGCATCGAACTACTTCAGGAGGTTATGCGTTCCAGGCATTTGACTCCCACCATCGTACGGCGCATCCTATCCGAGCGCCTTACTGGACGGGCGCTCGTATCCAGTAGTGAGGCAAACTCCTTGGACTGGGTCATCCGCATACGCTTCCACCACATGAAGGACATGATCGCGCATGGGAATATAGGGAGTGAGCAGGAGGCCATCTTGTGCCACCGTGCTCTCAACGTCCTTCTTGATACCGTTGTCATTAGCGGACACCTCAAGATCACGGGTGCCGATGCATCCGAGGACGCGAACCGCGAGGGGTGTCACGTCGTTCACGCATACGGCAACGTGCTTCTCGACACATCCGCCTCTGAAGTCGTCGATTGGGAACGGAGCACGTCCAACGACATGTGGGAAGTGTACCACACACTGGGGATCGAGGCCGCAGCGCACGTTATATTCGAACAGATGAAGTCAGTTGTCGCCTTCGATGGCACCTACGTCGACGATCGTCACATTCTACTCATTGTGGACAATATTTGCCGTGGAGGATCCATCATGCCGCTCAACCGACATGGAATCAACAAAACGGATCACACATCCCCACTCATGCGCTGTTCGTTTGAGGAGACGGTGGATGTGCTGTGTGAAGCGGCTGGGTTCGCGCAGAGTGAAAACGCACGAGGTGTGAGTACGTCCATCATGACGGGTCAACTTGCCAACATGGGGACTGGTGGGTGTGAGGTGCTCTTCCCACAGGGACGCATGGTGAATACCATGAAGAGCATTCAAACACCAGGACGTATCATGCGGTCCTCGTGCCGATCGTATACGAAACGGTTGAACGAGGAAACCCTGGAGTATGTGACGAATCAAACGCGTCCGAGTGGCAGTCGAGCTCTATCTCCACCGACGGTCGATGAGCGAGGAACACGAAAACGCGCGCGTTTCCGAGTGGTTTCGCCGAATGCAAAAAAGTAGCTCGGGGGTTGTTGTGGGTTTTTTGGTCGTTGGGGTGTATGTGCGCGGCGTAGAGGAATTGGAAGGACGGTAAGGAGATAGGACGTCATTCGCCGTTCCTATAGATCTAGAGTGCTTCCTCACCAAAAAAATAGGGTGTGTATATGTATATACATACACAACCATCGATGCCACCAGAAGCCGGAGAGCGTGTATACGGCGACGTCTCCATGTCGCCAATGCGTGAATACCTTGCCGACGAGAGGCGCAAAATCAGTGCACAGAGACGAAATGTGTCGAAACATGCCAGTACGCGGAGGACGACACGAAAGGCGAGTCGTCGACAGAAGAAGAATAGTGGTCAGAAGAGGAAGAGTGGACCGAAGAGGAGGAGTGGACGGAGAGGGTAGTGGACACAGGGACGAGTGACGCGAGTCTTGTAAACCTTTAAAATGCAACTAAAAGGACGAATGACGTCCCTCGTGGAAACGAGATGCGCGATATTTTGCACGCCAGTGTATAACAGACACGATGCGCGTCCTATTGGTAGACAATTCCAAACCCTCTATACGCGTACACACTCCGAAACTGGTGCAAATGCTGGAACGGTTACACGCCGACGTGACTACATGCAATACCGCGGAGGAGGTATCGCGTGCATTGACGCCTTCGTCGCGACACTCATGGGACGCAGTCGTGCTGTCGGGATCGTCTCTGAACATGTCCGAGTCACTCGAAACATCCAGGATTTCCAAGGATCTCATGACACTTCTGCAAATGCAGGACGTTGCGGTATTGGGCGTCTGCTTTGGAATGCAATTACTCGCAGTCGTGAATGGTGGGACAGTCGGGCGCCTCGATCATGCGTGGGAAGGCAACGACAAGGTGAACTTCACGACAGATAGCATCCTTGGTACTCCTCACAAGGACCAGTGGGCGTACTTTCATCATCAAGACGTCGTGACCAAGATGCCCTCCACCTTTGTGACAGACGGATACCGCGTTAAGGATGGCATTGTGGCGTCCTTCCATTCCAGGCAGTGTCATCGCTTTGGAGTGCAGTTTCATCCAGAAGAGAGCACGGACGAATGCGGACTTAATCTTCTGAATACTTTTCTCCGTGTCGCACACGGAGGGCGTGTTGTGATTCTACCAGACCTCTGCATCAGCCGAGACACGTTTGCGCGTATTGCGATGCAAATGGGACACCGAAACGTTCACGACGTGGCGCACGCGCATGGTCTCGACCCACAGGCGATTGTGTGCGTGTGGGCTATGTTTCGTCGCATGTACCGCATCCCTCCCATGCTATTCTAACAATTGTGTATTCCTCGTCGATTCCACTCACGTGTCACGGAGGTCGCAAGTGAAAACTAACAGCCGCACCGTCAACGCGGACGACGGTGCATTGGAACATCTTATCGCGGGAGACCGTCTGCCTTTTCATGATTTCCCTTTACACCACCTTTGCGTCTCAACGACGGTGGCATTTTGGAAGGATGTGCATTACCACCACCTCCTCCGGGAGGGTGAACTGAATCGGCATGTACTTGAACAGGAGGCGTGTCTGTGCTGGACCTGCTCTCTGGAACTCTGCGCGACGTTCATACGGAACAATGACCACAGCCTTACGGTTCTCATGCACTGCAGCGGAAATGAAATAGGCGTCGGTCTGAAGTGTCTCCAACGCAAACTGTAGTGCAAATCCATCTTGCGCCACTGCTGCGAGAACGATGTCACAGTCGCTCTGACACGTCTTCGATGCGAACCTCAGTGCGAATCCGTATTGTGCCACTGCTGCGAAAACGATTTCGCGGTCGTTCTGACGCGTCATGGATGCATACTTGAGAGTGGATCCGTATTGTGCAACTGCTGCGAGAACGATGTCGCGGTCGTTCCTAAGCATCGGGCATGCATACTTCAGTGACCACGCGTCTTGCGTCACTGCTGCAAGAACGATCTCATGGTCGTTCTGAAGCGCCTCCGACGCATACGACAGTGCAAATCCGTATTGTGAAACTGCTGCAAGAACGATTTCGCGGTCGTTCTGAAGTCTGTTCGATGCATACATTAGTGTGGATCCGAATTGTGCCACTGACACAAGAACGATGTAGCGGTCGTTCTTGAGCGTATCGGACGCATACTCCAATGCAAATCCGTGTTGTACTACTGCTGCATGAACGACTTTTCGATCGTTTTGAAGCGTCTCAGATGCGTACCCCAGTGCCATTCCGTATTGCGTCACTGCTGCAAGAGCGACCTCCTGGTCGTTCTGAAGCGCCTCGGATGCATATTTCAGAGCACAGCCATCATTTCTCACCGCCGCAAGAGCGATATCGCGGTCGTTGAGGCGCATGGAAGTTTATTACGCGATTCCCTTTTCGTTTGGTACATCCGTCTGAGTACACGTCATCGTACCAACCCAAAAGAGGCAGTGTACCAAACAGCAAAAGAACACCCGAGAAGAATGCTCTTCCAGGGAATGCGCAGGGTGTACTACAACACTGGTGCTGTTCACTACGACGGGGAATGGAAGGACGGAAAACGCAACGGTATGGGTAAGGAGTACGACGCAAATGGCGCGCTCTACTACGACGGCAAGTGGAAGAATGGTGAACGCAATGGTATGGGCAAGGGGTACTTCATGGATGGCACCCTCTATTACGACGGGGAATGGAAGGACGGAGAACGCAACGGTATGGGCAATGGGTACGACGCAAATGGCGCGCTCTATTACGCCGGCGAGTGGAAGGATGGTGAACGTAATGGTATGGGTAAGGAGTATGATGCGAATGGTGCCATTTACTACGACGGTGAATGGAAGGACGACGAACACAATGGAATGGGCAAGGGGTACGACGCAGATGGCGTGCTCTATTACGAAGGTAGATGGAAGGACGGTGGACGCAATGGAATGGGCAAGGAGTACTTCGTAGATGGCGCACTCTACTACGACGGTGAGTGGAAGGATGGTAAACGCAGTGGAGTGGGCAAGGGGTACGACGCAGACGGTGCGCTCTATTACGACGGCGAGTGGAAGGATGGTAAACGCAATGGAATGGGTAAGGAGTACGACTCCAATGGCACACTCTACCGCGAGGGTGAATTCAGAAACGGAGTATTTATTCCACCTATGACGACACGCAAGCGCACGCACCCTGGTCACATTAGGGCACGCACCCGTGTGGTCAAGATGCACTCCTCATCCCCCTTTCTTGCAGACGTACCCACATGCGCCATGTGTTTAGAGTGCATACACCACGGCGACTCGTCCTTTGTGTACGTGCCATGTGGTCACCGCGTCGTCTGCGGACCGTGTGAGACGACTCTCTCCGCAACATGGCACACGCAATGCCCAATGTGCAAGGTGAAACCTTC
>TARA_B110001450_G_scaffold106660_1_pt1 | contig 10539 bp, 7 predicted proteins | sample TARA_B110001450 | Tara Oceans TARA_B110001450 (sample SAMEA4396538) | marine metagenome | biome: Polar Biome; feature: [SRF] surface water layer (ENVO:00010504); material: water (ENVO:00002006), including particulate matter (ENVO:01000060) such as... | depth 5 m | reverse complement strand
ATGCAACAATGGAAGAGAGAATATGCTAAGGGCTGGGAGCCTAAAGTCTAGAATTTAGCTAAACAACTCACAAAACAAATAATACTTATTGAATAGTTATTAAAATAATCCTGTAGATACTTAAATTTCGATGCAAAATTTTATTACCAATGATTTTTTACTTGAATCTGAAACAGCGAAAAAACTTTACCATGATTTTGCTGCACACCTTCCTATTATAGATTATCATTGTCATCTTTCTCCAAAAGCAATAGCAGAAAATACTCAATTTGAAAATATTACAAAACTATGGATTGATGGAGATCATTATAAATGGAGAGCTTTACGAACACTTGGAGTTGAAGAGAAGTATATTACCGGTTCTGCAAGTGATCAGGAAAAGTTTTTAGAATGGGCAAAAGCAATGCCTTTTACAGTCCGAAATCCAATTTATCATTGGTCCCATTTGGAACTACTTCGATATTTTAATTGTAATGAATTACTTTCAGATAAAAATGCAATAAATATTTACCAAGAAACTACTGCTCTGGTAAAAACCAAAGACTTTAGAACACAGAATTTATTAGAAAAAATGAATGTTGAATTAATTTGCACAACTGAGGATCCTATTGAGAATCTTAATTACCACCAACAACTAAAAAAATCAAGTTTTAAAACAAAAGTAAGCACTTCATTTCGTCCTGATAAGGCTATTATGATTGAAAGCAATACATATAATACTTATATTAATTCATTAGAAGCGCGGACTAATAGTGAAATAAAAAGCTATAAAAAATTAAAAGATGCGTTAATTAATCTAGTAGAATATTTTCACGAAAATGGTTGTAGGATTTCAGACCACGGCCTCACCTTCATTCCTTTTGAAATAACCTCAGAAAAAACTATAGAAACAATTTTTGAAAAAAGAAGGCTGGGTAATAATATTTCAGAAAAAGAAAAAAATCAATATCAAACATCTTTAATGATTTTTCTCGGGAAACTTTACCACAGAAAAGGATGGGTACAACAGTTTCACTTGGGAGCAATGCGCAACAACAATACCAGAAAATTTAAACTATTAGGACCTGATACTGGTTGGGACTCTATTGGAAATTACCCCATTGCACAAAATTTATCAAAATTTTTAGATTGTTTAGATCAAAACAATGAGTTAACCAAAACCATCTTATACAACCTAAATCCCTCAGATAATGCTATAATGGCGACCTTAATTGGTAATTTTAATGATGGAAGTGAAAAAGGAAAAGTTCAATGGGGATCTGGTTGGTGGTTTATGGATCAATTAGAAGGAATGACCAATCAGTTAAACACATTATCTAACATAGGACTTATTAGTTGTTTTGTGGGAATGTTAACTGACTCAAGAAGTTTTCTTTCATTTCCAAGACATGAATATTTCAGAAGATTAGTTTGCAACTTATTTGGTGAAGATATTGAAAAGGGACGACTACCAAATGATCTATCATGGGTTGGTAAAATAATTTCTGATATCTGTTATAATAATGCTAAAAACTATTTTGATTTCTAAAAAATGCATTCATTAAAGACGATAGGTCACCTATTTATTTTAGTAATATTTTCTCTTTTTGGTTGCACTAAATCAAAAACAATAAGAGTTATTAAATTAGCACACGGCCTTGATGTTAAACACTCTGTACATCAGGCTATGCTCAAGGCAGATGAATACATAAATACCGTATCAAAAGGGAATATGCGTATTCAAATCTATCCAAATCAGCAACTAGGAAGTGAACGTGAGTGTTTAGAATTATTACAGATTGGAAGCCTAGACATGACTAAAGTTTCAGGTGCTGTAATGGAAAATTTTGCTCCAAAAACTAGAGTTTTTGGACTTCCATTCTTATTTGAAAGTAAAGAACACTTATTTAGAGTTCTTGATGGAGCGATCGGTAAAGAATTGCTAGATGAAGGTAAGGAATATTGGCTAAAAGGAATGGGGTATTATGATTCAGGTAGTAGAAGTTTTTATACTCGGGAAAAACTAATCACTAAGCCCGAAGATTTAATAGGACTAAAAATAAGAGTTCAGGAAAGTGCTTCAGCTATAGAGATGGTAAAACAATTAGGTGCTTCCCCTACACCAATTTCATGGGGAGAGTTATATACATCAATTCAACAAGGTGTCGTGGATGGAGCTGAAAATAATCCTCCAAGCTTTTACTTATCTAGACATTACGAAGTTTGTAAATATTATGTGATTGATGAACACACTATGATTCCTGATTTTTTAGTGATAAGTACCCACACATGGAAACGACTTAATACTCAAGAAAAAGAATGGCTTCAAAAAGCAATTAATTTTTCTATTCCCTACCAACGAAAATTATGGATTCAATCAGAAAAAGAATCATTAGATGCTGTAATTAAAGCTGGAGTTCAAGTTAGTTATCCTGAGAAAAAAAATTTTAAAGAAGCTACTTACTCTATGTATAATTCTTTTCGAAAAAATTTTGAAATGAACCAATTAATTGATCGTATTCAAAATGAAAAAAATTAAAACATACCTCGATCGAGTTATTGAAAAACTTCTTATAACAATATTTGGGTTAATGGTTATCAATGTAATTTGGCAAGTCATTACACGTTATTTTAGTGAAAATCCGAGTTCATTTACTGATGAATTATCTCGTTATCTTATGATTTGGCTTGGCATCTTAGGAGCTGCTTACGTTACTGGAAAAAACGAACATGTCTCTATTGATTTTTTCATAAAAAAAATAAGTGTACAAAATCGTAAAATACTTACTCTGTTTATAACATTAAGTATAATTTGTTTTGCGATTATAGCGCTAGTTATAGGTGGCGGTCGTTTGGTCTACATAACCCTAATTTTACAACAATATTCACCATCACTAAAAATACCTTTGGCATTAGTTTATAGTATCCTTCCTATCAGTGGAATCTTAATTATATTTTATAAAATAACAGAAATACCTAAGTAATTAAATATGGAAAATCTGCCTGTAATTGTTCTTATTTTAAGTTTTATTATTTTTATTTCTATTGGTACTCCAGTGGCATGGAGCATTGCTATTTCATCACTACTAACTATTATTATTTCTCTTCCATTTATTCCTGCTGCAACAACTATTGCACAGCGGATGGCTACAGGTTTAGACAGTTTTACGCTTTTAGCTATTCCTTTTTTTATTCTTTCTGGACAGCTAATGACACACGGGGGTATTGCAAGTCGTCTAATAGGTTTTGCTAAAACTATTGTTGGAGCTTTACCTGGTGGATTAGCATTAATTAATATAATGTCAGCCATGCTAATGGGTGCTATTGCAGGGTCAGCTATGGCATCTGCATCAGCAATGGGATCTATTCTAGGTCCTGAAATGGAAAAAGAAGGTTATGATAAAGAATATGGTGCAGCTGTTAATATTACATCCTCTACAATTGGATTGGTTATCCCACCCAGTAATGTGTTAATTGTATATTCACTTGCCAGTGGAGGCGTTTCAATTGCCGCCTTATTTTTAGCAGGATATATTCCTGGAATTCTAACAGGACTATTTTTAATGATTGTTGCCTCTATTTGGGCAAAAAAGAAAGGATACTCCACTTCTAAAAAAAGTTCCTTAAACAACATATTTAAAACATTTATTGTTGCAATTCCTAGTTTATTTCTACTTTTTATAGTTATTGGAGGTATTGTTTCTGGAATCTTTACCGCTACAGAAGCATCAGCAATAGCAGTTATATACACTTTAATTCTAGGAATGGTTTATAAAGAAATTAAATTGAAAAATATTCCTAATATTCTCATGGAGGCATCTAAAACTAGTGCGGTTATAATGCTTCTAATTGCGGCCTCAATGAGTATGTCTTGGATTATGTCCTTTGAAAATATACCTCAAAATTTAAGTGAATTTTTATTGAGCCTGAGTGATAATAAAATTATCATTTTATTGATTGTTAATCTTTTGTTGCTCTTTGTTGGAATATTCATGGACATGACTCCTGCGGTATTGATTTTTACTCCAATTTTCTTACCTATTGTTACTTCTATTGGTATAAATCCTATTCAATTTGGAATTATAATGGTCTTGAATTTATGCATTGGCTTATGTACTCCTCCAGTAGGATCAGTCCTATTTGTTGGGATTGGACTTGCAAAAACAAGTATCGAAAAGGTTATAAAGCCATTACTCCCTTTATTTATTGCCATGATATTTTCCTTAATACTCATTACTCTTTTCCCAGCACTTACGCTTTGGCTCCCTAGTCTATATAGTATTTAATAAATAATCATCTTAAAAAGAAACAAATTTGATTATTTTTAGGCATTGAAAAAAATCGATGAATTACCAAAAAGATGAAAACACAGTGCCTTTTAAAGAGGTGAATTTTGAAATAAGTGCACTCCTGGAAAATTATATAGAGAAAAGCCGTGAAGGAAAAACCTCTGTTCTGAAACAAAGAAGTCCTAAAAGCATTGCAGAGGCACTCCAAGCAGAATACTATTTTAGAAATGGTTTTAAAACAACTGCTGCATTAAAAAAATTTATTTCTATCTATTTAGACAATACTAATCATTTGCGTAATCCGAAATATATGGGTCATCAGGTAGCTGTTCCTCAAGATCTTTCAGGTATTCCTGATTGGATTCATGGTACCGTTAACAACCCTAGTTCATTATATGAAATGGGTCCAGCTGGAGCAACATTAGAAGGATTTATGATAAATTGGATGTTACAACATTTAGGCTGGTTTAAAGGCAAAAATCTTTATGATTTTAAATTAAATAAAAATAATGGAAGCGGTGTTTTAACACATGGAGGTTCTATTGCAAATCTGACTGCACTATCAGCTGCTAGAGCTGCAATTTCTCCTGAAGCATGGACAAATGGCTCTCCAAAAGATTTAGTTGTAATAGGTCCAAGTACGGCACATTACTCAATTGCTAGAGCACTATCAATAATGGGAATGGGTAAGAATGCATTTATTCCTGTTTCTGTTGATGAAAATGAAGTACTTATAATAGAAAATCTTGATAAAGTTTATACTCAACAATTAAACGCAGGGAAACGAATAATGGCAGTAGTTGCAAATGCCTGCGCAACCTCTACTGGTCTTTTTGACAAATTGGAAGATGTTGCTGATTTTTGTGAAAAACATGCTCTCTGGTTTCATGTAGATGGAGCTCATGGAGCTGCTGCTTTGTTGTCTAAAAAAGACAAACATAATGTAAAAGGAATAGAACGTGCAGATTCATTAATATGGGATGCTCACAAAATGATGCGAGTTCCTGCGCTTTGCACCGCTGTTCTCTACAAAAACGTTATTTCTCAAATAAACGCCTTTCAGCAAAAAGGAAGTTATGTATTCCATGATGAAGATGTCATTGGAATGGACTCAATGCCCTATACGATTGAATGCACTAAATCTGCTCTAGGAATGAAGCTCTATTGGAGTTTTGCTTTAGAAGGAGAAAAAGCAATAGGGAACTTTATTCAAAATAGCTTCCAACAAGCAAGAGACTTATATCATTATTTAAACAATCATAAAGAGTTTTATTGTCCTTATGAACCAGAATCTAATATCCTTTGTTTTCAATATCGCCCTGATTTACTGACAAACAAACAACAACTTGAGCTTCGCTATCAATTGATTAATGCAGGTGATTTTTATATCACATCATGTGAAATTAAAGGAAAAAGATATCTAAGAACCGTATTAATGAATCCGTTAACCCAAAAAGAAGATTACATTTCATTGTCTATTGCTATCGAAACACAAGCGAAAATACTTCTTGAGACCAATAAATAAAGAGATTATAGTAATCCATTAAAAAAGTATAAAAATTTGGATCTATTATGCCACTTGTAAGAAGAACATAATTGTTTAATTTTGTATTCTTTAATAAATTTTAACATGATGGATATTGTAATGCGTTTTGTAACGTTTCTTTCGGAAAAAGGATTAAACAATTTCTGGGCTCAATTTTTAGGCAGAGCATTAATTATTTTATTTCTCCTTACAATCAGTTATTTGATATACTGGTTTACTAGGAAAATTATTCTACAAATTTTTAGCAAACTCGCTAAAAAAACAAAATCTAGTTTTGATGATTTATTATTGAAGAATAAAACGGCTAAACGTATATCACATTTTTTACCGATTTTATTTTTATATGAATTTTTACCAGAAGTAATTTCAAACTACCCCGCAGGATCCTCTATATTAAAGAATATATTAGAAGCACTTACCATTGTAGCAGTAATTAATTTGATAATGGCTGTACTTAATACTTTGAAGGATTACATAAAACTATACCCCTCCTTTAAAGATAAGCCTATAGATAGCTACATTCAGGTATTTATGATTTTTCTGTGGTTCATAGGAATTATACTGATTTTATCTGTATTAACAGGAAAGGATATTGGCACATTTTTAACAACTCTTGGAGCTTTATCTGCTGTACTCCTTTTTGTATTTAAAGATACTATTCTTGGGTTTGTCGCTAGTGTTCAAATTACAGTAAATGATACTGTTCGAATTGGCGATTGGATTAGTATGCCAAATAATAATGCAGATGGAGATGTAATTTCCATTAGTCTTTCTTCGGTTCAAATTCAAAACTTTGACAATACGATTACTTCGATACCCACTTATAAACTCATTTCAGATTCTTTTATTAATTGGCGTGGTATGAGTGAATCGCAAGGAAGAAGAATCAAGCGATCCCTATTAATAAAAATTGACAGTATTCACTTTATGGAGGATAAAGCTTTGAAGGATTTAGAAAAAATTGAACGTATTAAACCTTTTTTACAGTCTAGAAAAACTGAGATTGAATCTCATAACAAGAAAAAAAACATTGATAAGTCAATGCTAATTAATGGTAGAAACTTGACTAATTTAGGGCTATTTAGAAACTATGCAGAAGTATACTTGGAAGAACACCCAATGGTAAATTCAAATATGACTATTATGTGTCGACAGCTTTCCCCAACTTCTCAAGGTATTCCATTAGAAGTTTATGCTTTTTGTTCTGATAAAAATTGGAAAAATTACGAACATATATCAGCTGATATTTTTGATCATTTACTTGCTGCCACACAATATTTTGGTTTAGTATGTTTTGAATTGTCCCCTCAAACTCCTATTAATTAGATTTTTTAAATAAAAAAGACTGCCCATTAGAACAGTCTTTTAATAATCTAAATCATATTAACTAGTCAACTCCTTGTCCGTTTATATGAGGTGCTCCAGCTGCTATTAAGGCAATCTCAATTGGCAAGATAGAAGCATAAACTGCTTTCACCTTCGCTTTTATTGTAACAAGAATCTCTTTTGCAGTTTCATAACTTTTTCTATGAACTCCTGTAGGTCCATAACTATTTCTCATACCATTCATTGCATTAGAGAGATAGTTTTGCATGCCTGCAGGATTACGTTCTCCAATAGCACTTCTTGAGTTACTTCCATTAAGCATTTTTTCAATTGCATCAATAGCATTTTTTAAATCAACTAACTGACCCTCTATTTCACCAGGCGTTATATTTGATCGAGATAAAGCTATAGTCATGGCTTTATGTTTTCTTGTACTTGAATTCAGCAAGTCTTGAACACCATTAATCTCTCGTAACAATTCAACTAAAGAAACCCGGAAAGTATTGAAATCTTGATAACTAGTTCCTTTTAATACTCCCTCATAAATAGGGGTAACTTCAAAAGTGATAGGACCATCTAGTGGAGATACGATTCCATTTTTTTCTAGATGAAGTGAGGCAGAATAAGTTCCAGGAGTAGCCATCGTTCCTCCTCTTCTATAACTTCTTCTAGTATTTCCATCACTTGAAATTGCAAAAGGATTAAAATGGGATAAGTTCCAAGAAATTCGGTGACTTCCTTTTGATGCCTTCTGATTTACTTTTTGAATAACGTTTCCATCAGTATCGTGAATGGTTAAAATAATCTGAGCTGATTTTTCAGAAGCTTCAGAATCTAGAGCATCCCATCCTGGAAAACGAATATTTGTATTTTTAAGCTTCTTTTCAGCTGTTTTTCTTAATTGCTTTTTGGTTTTATAATCCTCAGAAAGATGGTAAGTAAATACAGCCCCAAACTCAGGATTTTTAGCAAAATAATAATCTGCACCTGTATTCCCAACTTTACTGCGAGGAACAAACCACTTAGCAGGTCTTGGAGAAAATAGTTTTGCTTTTTTAGCTAAATTTTCTTCGGTAAAATCACGTAAGGCAGAATAATCATCTAACACGTAAAAGCCTCTTCCAAAAGAAGCAGCTACCAGGTCATTTTCTCGTTTTTGAATGGTTAAATCACGAAATGAAATTGTTGGAGTGCCTGGAAGTTTTTGCCAAGCCTCTCCACCATTTAGTGAGGTATAAATTCCATATTCAGTGGCTGCAAAAAGTAAATTCTTTTTAACAGGATCTTGTACCATTCTCCATACCAATGTTCGCTTTGGAATGTTGTTTGAAATGGATTTCCAAGTCATTCCTTTATCTGTACTTTTAAATAAAAATGGTCTAAAATCACCTTCTTTATGATTATCAAGTGCAACGTATACAGTGTTAGCATCAAATAAATCAGCTTTAATATCATTCACAAAAGAACGAGTAGGTACTCCTAGTTTTGTTACAGGAATTGAACGCCATGAATCCCCACCATTTTCAGAAACTTGTATAAATCCATCATCTGTTCCAGCATATAAAAGTCCTTCTTGAACTGGTGATTCTGCTAATGAAGTAATTGTATTGTAGTTTGACATAGCTCCAACGTCCCAAGCATTATCCCAACTTTGTTGACGCCCCATAATAGGAAGTGTAATTCGATCTTCATTTCTTGTTAAATCACCAGAAATAGCGATCCAGTCGTCACCACGGCTTTCAGACTTCCACACTCTATACGATGCAAAATATAAACGAGAAGGATTATGGGGACTAACCAAAATGGGTGCGTCCCAATTAAAACGCTCGTGCGGTTCACCAAAAGAGGCTTGTGGCTGAATAGACACCTGCTCCCCTGTAGTTAGATCTACACGATGCAAACCTCCTTGCTGAGTTTCTGCATAGACAATATTATTATATACTGGATCGGTTGCAGACTGATGTCCATCAGCAAATAAAGTTTTATACCAGTGTTTATTTGCTATGCCTTCACGCTCATCGCTAGCAGATGGACCTCCAGCAGATCCGTTATCCTGTGTTCCTCCAAAAATATGATAAAAAGGTTCCGCATTATTAACTGCTACTTTATAAAACTGAGTTAATGGTAGATTTTTAATATAACGCCATGTTTTAGCATTGTCAAAGCTTTCATAAATTCCAGCATCCGTTCCTAACATAATGTAATTTGGATCGTCGTCTTTAAAAACAATTGCATGGTTATCTGAGTGCTTATCGCGTTCTGGTAATTGATTAAAAGTTTTTCCCCCATCTCCAGAAGTTAAAACGCGAACATTCATTAAGTATAATCGATCAAATTCGTGTGGACTAGCATAGAGTTCCTGATAATAATGTGGCCCTGTCCCACCAGAAACAGTATTAGACATTTTTGTCCAAGACTCACCTCTATTTGAAGATCGATAAACTCCACCTTGTGTTCTTTCTAATTCTATTGCTGCATAAATAACATCTGGTTGTTGTGGTGAAATTGCTAATCCAATTTTTCCCATATTTATTATAGGAGAATCATCATTATTCACAATACCATCATTATTTGAGTCTGGATTATTAGGCAATCCAACACTCAGTATATTCCATGAATCACCCCCATTATCAGATCGATAAATTGCAGTTCCGGGACCACCACCCATAAGTGCTGCAACGGTTCTGTGCCGATCCCAAGTAGCGGCATAAATCACATTAGGATCTCTTGGATCTAACATAATATCTGTTACCCCAGTCCATTCTTTATTTCCTAGGACCTGTTTCCAAGTGATTCCTCCATTTAAGGTTTTAAATAATCCACGCTCTCCACCTTTACTCCAAAGAGGACCTTGAGCTGCTACCCAAACAACATCTGAATTTGTGGGATGTACAATAATTTCTGAAATATGTTCAGAGTTTTTAAGCCCCATGTTTTTCCAACTTTTTCCGTCGTCAGTACTTTTAAAAATACCATCTCCATAAGCAACATGTCTACCTCCAACATTTTCTCCAGAACCAACCCAAACGGTAGAGGGGTTGCTTGGATCTAGGGTAATACACCCAGTAGAATAAGTCGATTGATCGTCAAAAATAGGAGACCAAGTGGTACCTGCATTTTCAGTTTTCCAAACACCTCCAGAACCTACTGCAACATACCAAACATTATCGTTGTCTGGATGGGTGACAATATCGGCGATTCGTCCAGATAAAAAAGCAGGACCTACATTTCTAAATTTAAATGCATCCAAAGAAACCTCTTTGGTTTGCGCTTTTATATTTTTACGTTTACGTTGAGCCTCAATTTCATGAAAAGGAATTAAAAACAAGAAGCATAAAAATGATCCATATAACAAAAAGAATACTTTATTTTTCATCTTAAATTAAGTTTAATTAAAAA
>TARA_B110001450_G_scaffold148544_1_pt1 | contig 10571 bp, 5 predicted proteins | sample TARA_B110001450 | Tara Oceans TARA_B110001450 (sample SAMEA4396538) | marine metagenome | biome: Polar Biome; feature: [SRF] surface water layer (ENVO:00010504); material: water (ENVO:00002006), including particulate matter (ENVO:01000060) such as... | depth 5 m | reverse complement strand
CCAGCCGCTTGACATCCTCCAGAGCCTTGGCCTTCAGGGCATCCGTGCTGCGTCTGTGCTCATCCATCAGCTTCTTGCGCTCCGACTTGAGCATGCCGATCATCACGATCGCCTGCTCGAGCGACATGGTAGCCGTGCGCGGGTCCGAGTCCTCCACGTGGTCGAGGCAAACCGGAGACACCACGGACATGAAAGTCTTGCACAGCTGGTCGAACATGGAGTCTGGCCAATGCTCAGACGCGAGAGTGCATGGGACCGTGCGCGCCTCCCGGTCGTTGACGCTGAAAAACATCTCCCCGTCCTTGATCGCGCCCTTCTTGGTCTTGCGGATGGTGCGAGCCTCCCAGTAGCAGCGCTCCATGCCAGTCTGGAAGGGGAGGCAGAAGAGCACGATGACGGAGGCGTCGATTTCCTTAGCCTTCTGGAAGACTTGCTGGATGCCAGCAATGATCCTCGGGGCGTTCTCCTGTGGCGTGAGGCACAGAATGCGCCCGAGGCTGAGGTTGTCGCTGAAGTAGAAGGCGTGGCTGCCGCTGAGGTTGCATATGCAAATGCACTTGGGGATGGCGGACGTCAGAGGCGAGGCGATGCCAAAGGGCGCGTCCGTCCGCTGGTACATCCAGCAGAACATGCGCCTCCAGGTTGCGACCTGGTCGATGGGAGGCTCTACCCCCTTCTGTCCCCCGGACTTGATGATCGCCTCGAACGCGGCAAAGTGCTGGAGGATGGGCTTGGCGGCGGGCATGCGCGCCAGGCTCTCGACCCATAGGCGCTCTTCCTTGGCGTCAAAATCCTCCGGCGCCGCGACAGTTGTGGGGATTGCGGTCTCGGTGGCGGACATGGCTTGCTTCTGCAGCGCGATATACTCTTCTGATGCTGTTGCTGCACGACGCGTCTGTCCTGCAAGTCTATGGTCGTATAGCGGCAAGGCTCCGGCGCCGACGGGAATGCACACGCGTCGGCGCCGGACCCACTCGCAAAGGTGCCTGGGTTTGAAACGTCCGGCCAAACGACAGTGATACAAACGCACAAGGTACAAACGCACGTCTGCTAGCTCTGCCTCCCTAAGTTAGTAAGTGCATGTCCCACGCAACCTCTCGTCTGCGTCGGCGGCCGACCGCCCTGTCGGCCGCCTACGGAATTCAAAGCCCGGCGCCGACGCAAGCTAAGCCCCGTCCGCCCACGCCCCGCAGGTACAAACCAACAGCAACCTCCAGCCCTCACACATGTCGACCATCAACGCCGAAATCAAGAAACGCCTCACCACGGCCATGAACGGCCGTCGCGAGAACATCCTCAAGTTCCTGCGCGAGCTCAAGTCGGAGGGGTTCACCAAGCACGACTTCACCTGCCCGTTCATTCGCTGGGAGGACTGCGAGCGCTTCTTCGGCAGCTGCTGGGGGACGGAAATTGCGGACCTCGCCGCGTTCGTCTGCCAAGAAGGCGTCTTCTGCCTCATGAAAGGAGACGATCCCGTGGCCGTCGACGACCCCGAGCTCGCGCAGGCCATCAAGCGCGCGCAGATCATCGCCGAGGCGGGCACCACCGTGCACAAGACCATCAAGTCCAACCCGGTCATGCGCGGCCTGATGCAGCCCGATAACGCCTACGTGGTCCAGACCAACGATGGACTGCTCGTCTTCGACTACTCCGGCATCGGCTCAGTCAACGCCTTCAACGACCCCGTCACCGACTGGGTGCTCGAAAAGTCCGACTTCGACCTGGAGGTGACCGACGAGATCCGCATCGCATGCGACAAGGCCATCGAGACGGGCGACGACCAGCGCGTGGAGGTGGACTCTTCCCGTTCGGCCTACTGCATCCCGGACAAGGCCACTGGCAAGGTGTCACTCTTCGACTTTGTCAAGGGCCACAGCATCAAGGCGGAGAAGAAGAAGAAGCTCACGCTGCGCAATCTCGAGGAGGAGTCGTCGGACAAGGTCGCCGACGTGTCCGACGAGCTCTTCAAGTGCTACAAGACCATGTTCGAGCGCAAGCACAAGACGTCTACTTTCGTCGGCCCCACCGGTCAGACCTGTGTCGTGCTTCCCGAGATCCGTTCCGGAACGCTCACGTACTACTGCATCAACCTTGGAGGCGACGGCAAGCACATCCCCGCCGAGTACACCGAGGGCTTCAACCTGCCGGTCTTTGCCATCCGCTCCGAGAACATGAACGAGACCGTGGTCAAGGTGCCGTTGCACAAGTTTAAGGTGGTCATGGCGACTCCCGAGGGCAAGGACCCCAAGATGATCATGCTCTACGACATGCTCAAGTCGGTCGGTGCGTACGGCAAGCACGCCGGCCTCGACGACGGCATCGACATGGCGCTCGACAAGGACAAGGAGGAGTGGTTCACGCTGCGCATCCAGTCGTACATCTGCCCGGGCGGAGACAAGATCGAGCTCTTCGAGCGGCTGTACTCGTACTCGTCCACCGACAACAAGCCGACCACCTTGGTCACGTACCACACCGGCTTCGGCACGTCTTTCTACACGCCGACCAGCGCGCCGCTCAAGATCCAGCCCACCAAGTACGACGAGGCGACCGGCGAGCTGTCCGCCTTCAACCTCTCGGTCGTCGCGTCGGACAAGAAGGCTGGCGACATGTCCACGTACAAGGCGGAGGAGAACCAGAAGAACCTGTCGGAGGGATTTGCGATGGCCACGCCGATCGGGCCGCTCGGCTTCCCCAAGCTGGCCAACGCCACGCTCATGTGCCAGTGGCCCGTCCAAGCACCGCAGCCGGTTCGCGCGACCTCGATGTTTGCCGGGGAGGGCTGGGGCGCTGAGGAGGAGGACGCCGACGTCTACCGCACGCGCAGCCTCTACGATGACGACGATGACGACGATGACGACGACGACCAGCCCCAGTACCGCAGCCTCTCCGCCAGCGACATGCCAGAGGGCGAGCTCATGGCCTCCAAGACGGGCTTCGGCTCCTACCAGGGCAAGTCGTCCGGTGTCGCCGTCGGGGACCTCAAGCGCCGCAGCTCGGCCGGCACGGGCACCTTCTCCCTCATCTTCTCGATCCAGCCCAAGGCCGGCGAGACGCGCGACCTTCTGCCTGGCGAGTTCACCGTCTCCAAGGAGGACCTCAAGCCCGTCATCAAGATGATGGACAGTCTGCTCGAGATCGCGGGCAAGGCCGTGCAGATCTTCGACGAGGACGCCGACGTCTGCGTCGACGCGCCCAAGAAGGCGGAGAAGACCCCGGTCAGCGCGCCGGCCGCGGGCGTGCGCCAGCCGACCACCAAGAAGCCCCGCCACAACGTCGGCGTCATCGCCGCGCCCACCATGGTCGAGGTGGCCATGTGAATCCGTTTTCGATCGCACACCGCGAGTGCCGGACCGTCACGCTTCCCGCTAGCCAGTAGTGGGACCAAAGTGATAAGGTACTCTGTCGGTGCAGCAAGTAGACAAGAGCGCTGCCAGTGGGCAGTCCCCCGTGGGCTTTCCAGCCATGCTGGCTGCCGTATCCAGTGAGAGTCAACACTTTGATTCCTTAAGAGACCGGATACTCGTTGGGAACAAGCGGCCGCCTCCCGATGTACCGGGTGCGGCGGTTCAGCCCCGCCTCCCTAACCGGCCTGGTGATCCCGTTCCTGGGCCCAAGGCAAAGATCCCAACCAGCTCGCAGCGTCCCGGCAAACGCACCAACGACACCATCCCTTACGGGAGGATGGTGTTCACGGCTTTCAACGAGAGCCCGGCGGACCCGACCGACATGCTACCCGGCGACCTCATGATGGTGCACAAGACCAAGGACTGTCTCGGTCACGACACCAACCGTGCATCCAAGGCAGCCACGTGGAGACAAATCAACGCCGTGCTGAAAAAGGCCGATAGCGCTCAGTCAACTGTTCTGGCAGCTGCTCCAAACTACCCAACCATCATCGAAGCGCGTCAAGCAGTTGCTGACGGCTTCCAATCCATGCTGGACCACGCGGAATTCGAGCGAGATCGGATGCTTGTAGTCCCTGCTCGTCCAGGCCAGGACGACGGCGTGCGCCTCAGGTCACGCGGACAGGCCGTGGGGGACACCTTCGAGATTTACTATCGCTTGGCCAGGGATGTCACTCCAACTTTGCGACAGTTAGTTGACGACGTCAGGAACCGCGTTCCTGGAACGGAGTTCTTACCGATCTTGGACTGGCGCGGTGTGACTACTCTGAGGGACTGGTGCCCTGATGGCATACTGATGTCACGCGACGACGACGAGCAGAATGCCAGCTACTACCACGCCGGCGGAGGAGACTCTGGGTGCATGCTCAACATTGCCATCCAGGGACCAGCAGCAGTTCGCAACGCAATCAAGTCGCGTTACTCTAAGGATCCCACGGAGTTTGTGCAGATGTTTGACCCCGAGCCCAGGATAAGGGACACCATGTACTTGTTGCTTGTCTGCAAGTACGAGACTGACGCGGCGGGACAATTCACGCAGTACTCGTTCACATTCAAGCCGACGAGCGCGCGCATCATCGAGCACTGGCAAGCTCTCCACAACAAGACTGTGGATCCGTTCAACCCTGTTCCGGTGCAGAATCCGGATGTGCCATGGCCGGTTCCAGAGGGTGTGAGCTACGATGAACTTACAATGGTTTGCGCGATGTGGAAGATCGGCACCGTGATGGACAACCGCATGGTCAAGCACCCCGAGGTCAAGTTCCAAATGAACGTCTGCATCGAGGAGGTTCCAATCGATGGCTTGCTTACGTGGTGGGGAGTAGATGATGGTCAGATGATTGCCAGCGGCAATGCTGCTGCCGGTGGTCCCGCGTACATGTATCCACCGGGAGGCGGAGGCGGTGGAGGCGGTGGAGGCGGAGGCGGAGGTGGAGGCGGCCTGGGATTCAATCCCGACCTGGAACCACCTCCGGGCGACGGCGACGGCGACGCTGGAGGCGGTGGAGGCGGAGGCGGAGGTGGAGGGCCTCCAGTCGACGAGTGCGACCCTTCACTTCATCCTCCTAAGCCTGCTCTTCAAGATGGTCTCGCCTGGCCTGACAATCCTTCCGCTGGAAACTGGGATGATGACGTCATCTGGGCGGCGTGGAAAATCATCACTACTGCGGGAAACAAACCGGAACCAGCAGGAAGTCCGGCACTGGCAGACCCGGCGTTCTTCATCGGCATTGCTAACTGGACCCGGGCATTCCGCAATGAGCCGGGTCTGAAGACAGCAAGCGGATTCCCATGCCCGCCCCTACCGGTGTCGGATCTTACTGAGCAGACGAGGGCCAACAGAAACTACCAGAACAGGTGGTTTGGTGACATGGCTACGGCCAACAGGCTCCGTTGGTCCGCTTTTGAGCAATACATGAATACGAACAAGCTGTCGCTGGTCTCCAAGGTCGATTTCGCAGGCACCACGAGCTCTTATTTTGTGTTCAATCACGATGTCGGACCGATGTGAATACACAGACTACCCTTGCTTAGTCGGAGACATTAACACGCGTGCTAGGTTTGGTGGGAGTGCGTTCCCCACACCCACGAGTGACACCGTGGGGGACCACGGTAGCATGTAGTCCGGTGGAAACGATTGTATTAAAGCTCCCTCCGCTCCCGTGAGGTGTCGCAAAACCTTCCCATCTTTGCACGCCCATCGCTTGTGGCCGGTCGCCAGGATGGTGTAGGAGGGCTTGTCCACTGAACGTATCTTATCTTTGAGCGGCACGTCCACGCGCTCGCGCGTGTGCTCGTCCGGACGGCTGTAGAGGTTGTTGCGGATGAAAGGGCGTGGCGGGTCGGGGATGACGTCGCGCACACAGAGCTTTCGCTTCTTGGAGTTGAAGGATCGGAGGTTGGCGATGAGGAAGGGCGACCCCGCGATGATGCGCTTGCGGTGCTGCGGGACCTCGTAGTCGACTGCGTCGACCACCGTCCAGTCGAACAGCATCGGGTGCTTGCTCTTGAGCTCCTCCAGCTGCGAGCGGACCGCCTGGTGGTTGACCTGCTCCATCGACCACGACGTCGGCCGCTTCTCCTTTACCAATGAGAAGAACCAAGACACTAGATCGATCGCCTTCTCCCGCTCCTCCTGGTACTGCAGTGGCTGCATGATGCTCAGCTTTGTGCAAGGCGGAGACCCGTGCAGATGCCACGTACCCGAGGTGGGGAGCGGCAGGTCGTCTCGGGGAAGCGAGCAGCACCAGTGCTCACAGTCCGTATTGTTCCTTACGTGGCACCCCAGAAGGAACGGGTCGCAGTCCACCGCAAACACGACCTTGTGTCCCGCCATCTTTGCTCCACACGAGAAGCCGCCGATCCCACAAAAGAGATCCACGACTCGGGTCCCCGGGGCGAGTCCGCCACCCTCTTTTGAAAAGCTGAATAGAGAGGTTTGCTTCATGTGCACGTGCCACTCTTTAATCTACAACCTCTGCTGTACCTAAGGGATTGTGCATCTAGCGAGAAGCGTACTCGCGATCGTTAACGTATGTGACCCACCGCTGCCGCGAGCTCATTCCGAATGGACATTTCCACAGAGGATCATCGTCTACCGGCAAGCTAATGCACTCGCGGGGGAGCTCCACCGGGCTGAAGAATGGCCGCCCCGTGCGGTACATCATGTACGACATCGCGACGTACCACCCGGACAGCTGCACCCCCTCCGAAAGCTCGTTGATCTCGTCGCGGATGGTTTTGATCAGGTCGGTGCTCGGCTCCCACGAGTAGAAGCTGTCGCCGTACGTCGCCTGCTCTTGGAACAGCTCCCCCTGAACGCGGATGGCCTGCCTTAACCTCTCCAGTCGGTCGCGCTGCGCTGCGGAACTGATAATGACCCTCTGCTCGCGGTAAGCCTTGGCGTTGAGCGCCTGGGTGAATCCCGCCTCAATGTCCATCGTGAGCTTCAGGCGTTCCATGCTCTTGCAAAGAGGGTTGTTCGCGTCCAGGTGGTCCAGCTTGTCCATCATCCCGACGTACTCGCACATGTGATCCATCTCCGCGTCGTATGCACGAGCCGTCCTTGCAAATGTCTTCTCTATCGTCTCCATGGGCAGTTCCGTGTACGGGTCCATCGCGACCCCCTCTCCTCTCTGGCTGATCAACACCCAGAACTGATGCGGTAAGCTTCCCACCACCATCTCGACCTTGTCCTTGCCAAAGCCCAGTGGGTAGTCGCGGTCCGAAACCCGCTTGATGTCGCTGGGGTTGACAGTGACGAACTTTGTGCCCTTATAGGCTTTTGTGAGGTCGGTTTTCAGGGCGTCTGACGCACTGTGGCCCACCGACGCTGGCTGTGCCGGGTACACGGACACCGACATGGCAGTGTGGACTTGTTTCTTCTCTTCTATCTGTACCACTCACACCGTGTATTTATGTCTAGCGACACGACTATGGACGTTCAGTGTGTCCTCACGTGGCTTCCCTCACCACCCGCTGGAACACCCCGAGGCGGTCCTCCGGTTCGACAGGTGGCAACATCGCCATCACTATCAGCGTGTGTACCATCCCCCTCACTGAACCCGATATCCCTCCTTCGGGATAGTACGCGGCGATGCTGTTGTAGACGTTGCTCGTCCACGAGGTGCGTACAGGAAGAGCAAGCTGTCCGCTCGTGTTCCCCGGAGCCAGGTCGTCGGTTGGCGGAGGAAGGGGGTAGCTGATCCCGCGGCTGGGAGACAGCCCGAACCGATACAGACGCGGGATGCTGGGGAAGGCATACTCGGCCTGCGCCGAGGCCACCACAGCATCGGCTAATGCAAACTCCGGTAGTATCATGGGCCTGAACGGCGGTTGAATCGGGGCGGCTGTCGGGAGTGGCAGAAGGCCAGAGGTCGCGACGGCACCGTCAGCGTCGGTGAGTCCATCGAACGACGTCGATAGGACGTCCCAGGAAGCTGTGAGCTGTCCAAACGGAGTGTCAAAGTCATCGGTCGCGTTGATCATTGCCTGGGCGTTTTGGGGGGTCATTGCACTGCCGTCGAGTGTCATGATCCTGGATGGAGCCTGTCCTCCTTCCCACTGTATCAGCGAACCGGGTCCGCCCTGCACGTCAACCCGAAGCCGGTTCACGAGCCTGTCAGGAACTCCGTTGAGGTTGCAGCTCCCCAGAACTGCCATGGCGATGATGCAGTGGTTGATGGCACGAGAGAGCCCGTTGATGATGGAGAGGCTGTTGAAGTTTCCGATCACTCGGTCGACCATGCTGTCGTAGGTGTCCCACTTGTACAAATCGACGGCCGAGCGAGACCACGTCTTTCCGCCGTCGAACGTCTGCCAAGGCAGAGCGTTGTCATGTGGCACGTTGAACAGCAGCACCAGTGCAGCGTTGATGCGCTCCAGCTGGACGTAGAAGTCGTCGCCCTGCGCGAGTATGTCCTCAAAGTCGACGTTGTCCACCACGATGCGGTCCTCCCCGTTGACGTCTCGTATGGCGGGTCTCTCGAACCGAAGCAGATTGGCATTCTCTGCCACCTGGTACCCTTGCTGCTCCAGATAGTTGCACAGTGTGACGGTGACGTTTCCGTCATTGAGCCCGCCGTACGCAGCACACCCTCCCTCGCGCGTTCCTGGGTCGAGCTCCAGAACCACGGCGTTCTGGATTAAGGTCGGAATGTTCGTCATCTCCAGCATGCGAATCGCGTTGGCGTACATGTTCTGCTCCAGCCCCGTCATCGCGAGTCCAGTCCTCGCAATGTATGTCACGTACGACCTCGTAGCCACGTTGAGTGTGAGCGCCGTTCTGTCGGCAAAGGATTGCAGCAGGGGGCGACCGTCGCTGCCAAACCGCCCCCTGATGCGCGACACGCGGTTCTGAAACGGCACATTCCACGCCGTCGTGGTAAAGGTCTCCAGCCCCAAGAAGGTGCTGCCCACGTCAAAGTAGTCGCCCGTGCGCGCCTGTTCGCGCACCAATCTGTCCAGCGCCGCCCCGATGTTGTACTCAACGGTCTCGGCCCGCTCGTCCAACACGGGGCGCGCGTAGAGGGTCATGGCGGTCCAGTCGTTCGGTGCTGGCAGAGCCAGTGGCCGCGCTGGACCCGGGGCGGCATCCGCCCGACGTCGCATCTCAGCATCTGCGCGGCGGGCGCCCTCTTCGCGCGCTCGATCTTCGAGCACCCTGCGCTGTATTTGGCGAGCCCGCTCTGCTGCCTCCTCCGCCAGTACGGCGAGGAGGGCGAGTCTAGCCGCCTCGGCAGCGTCATCGAGCTGTTGTTGCACCATTCTCTGTGCCTCCTGCTCACGCCGACGAACAACCATCCTGCGCAAGGCCTCCTCGAGGGCGAGGAAGCGACGCAGCTCCGCCCGGTCTCGGATTCCACGAGCGTGGTCGCGCAGACGCTTCAGATGTCGCTGCCTCGTGAGACACACGATGGGTATGTCCTGGTTGCCAACCGTGTACCACATCTTGTCGACGCTCAAGAACTCGATCGACACGGCGACGTTCATCTTGCCATGCGTTCCGGTGACCATGCGGTCGTCGATGACCGTGCCAATCTTCCAGGCTCCAACCGTGAACAGCAGATCAAACTTGCTGAAAGACGCCTGCTGTCCTCCGGGCGCACAAGAGGCATCGTCTCCCAACGACACTCCCCTATCTTGCATCAGAAAACAGAGCTGCCTGCTGCTTGCAGGTTTTATCTGATAAATCCAAACACCCGGAGCGACGGGTCTGGAAATGATGCACATCAGAAGCATGTCGCCGGGGGCTGCCGCGTCATCAAAGAACTGGGAGTGCTTCTCGTGCTTGCTGTTGCGTACGTGGCACGGGCCCTGCATCGCCACGTTCAACAGCATCTCGTCGTCGGTCGACGACGGATACACCTCGTTGATGAGCTCCTTGGCAAACTCAGAGTTGTGGAGCACCCCGTCCACCGTCCAGTGCTGAAGCGCCGGCACCACCCTCCAGTCAAACCATGGATCGATCTCGTACGCCTCGCCCAGGTTCCTTGCCCGACTTGCAATCTGTAGCACGTCGTTCGCACAGTCCAGCGACTCGAGCGTCTTCCTGTAATCGTTCATGAAGTCGTCATGCACGTTCTGCAACGTGCTACGGTCGGTTAAGTACTGCAGGGTGTCGACGTCGTCTCGAAGCCGCTTGCTAACATCGTCGATCCAAGCCTGGCGCGCGTCTATGACTCTGTCGAGTAGGGTGGGGTCCGCCGTGTTCAGCATGTTCTCCGGGCGCATGAGCTCGGTGTTGAGGTGACGCCAAGTCATCGTTCTGGAGATCCGGTTCTGGCCCGCCCCAAAGATGGTTTGGCGCTTGCCCACGAAGAGGACGTCACCGTCGTACATGGTGACGGGAGTGTTATCGACGAGCTCGCGGTGTACGACCCTGGGATACACTATGCAGACGTTGGTGCCACGTGTGGGCTTCTGCTTAGTGGCCGGTATCTTCCGCCTGCCCAGCCCAGGGATGTCATCCGTGGGGTTCTCGTGGATCAGTCGAGGAGTAACCGTCCTCCCATCGGGGACCTTTCCAGGCCGTTTTGTACCTTGATAATTCGCTCTGTGGCTTTGATAGAGTGAACTCGGCTCCACGGCCGCGAGCATGCCACTCGACACGACTGTCCTCTCACTATCCGGTACTACAGTCCCAGGATGCACAACTTATGGATAGCG
>TARA_B110001450_G_scaffold10649_1_pt1 | contig 10584 bp, 8 predicted proteins | sample TARA_B110001450 | Tara Oceans TARA_B110001450 (sample SAMEA4396538) | marine metagenome | biome: Polar Biome; feature: [SRF] surface water layer (ENVO:00010504); material: water (ENVO:00002006), including particulate matter (ENVO:01000060) such as... | depth 5 m | reverse complement strand
AAATTTGGCTGATTTTATTGATGACGAATCACGCCAGCATTTTGAGCTGCTATGCGCCATGTTAGATGCGGCAAATGTACCTTTTCAGATTAACCCTAGACTCGTTCGTGGCCTAGATTATTATGGCAAGACAGTGTTTGAATGGGTGACTACGCATCTTGGGGCTCAGGGCACCATTTGTGCTGGTGGACGCTACGATGGCCTAGTTGAGCAGCTTGGTGGCAAGCCTTGCCCCGGAGTAGGTTTTGCTATGGGTATAGAAAGACTGGTACTGCTGCTTGACGAGTTGGGTGTTGTCCCCGATAGTATCGCCCATCAAGTAGATGTGTACCTGATGGCGGTTGGAGATGTTGAGCAACAGGGGCTGGTTTTAGCAGAAAAGCTGCGTGAGCAATGTCCCCGCCTAAGAATAGAACATCATTGCGGCGGTGGTAGTGTTAAGTCGCAGATAAAAAAAGCGGATAAAAGTGGCGCGACAATTGCGCTGATAATGGGTGAGGACGAAGCAGCATCCGGTACTATTGGGGTGAAGTATCTTCGTGAAGACAAAGCCCAAGAAACGGTTGCCCAGTCAGAACTGGTCAGCGTATTAACTACAAATCTGATTAATTAAGGAGCCATCGTGGCAGAAGATATAACTGAAGAAGAACAAATTGAAGCACTCAAGCGCTGGTGGGCAGAGAATGGAATGCAAACCGTTTTGGCTGTGGTTCTGGTTATTGGTGGTTATTTCGGCTGGCAGTTTTGGGGAACCCATCAGCAGGAGCAGATGACTGAGGCGTCAGATGTTTATCGCGAGATGATTGATGTGATTGCAGGCCAACAGCCAGGCTCGCTGTTGAGCGACGCGCAACAGGCAAAGGTTAATGCTATTGCCGATCAACTCAAAGACGCTTACAGCGGCTCACCCTACGCGCAGTTCGGCGCCTTAGTGAAAGCCAAGCTCGCTGTCGACGCCGATGATCTTGATGCCGCTGCAGCTGAGCTGCAATGGGCAATGGATGCTAATCCAGAAGCACCGACCGAACGATTGATTAGACTGCGTATGGCGCGCGTTGAGGCGGCTCGAGGTAATATCGACGAAGCCTTAAAGATGGTTCAGACCGGTGATCCCGCCGAGATGAAATCGGCTTATGAAGAGGCCAAGGGCGACTTCTACCTACAGCAGGATAATAGCGCCGCGGCCTTTACAGCCTATCAAGCTGCGCTAGTATCCAATGAGTCTGCAGATCAAATGGTTGGCAGTTTATTGCAGCTTAAAATGAGTTCTGTGCTTCCTGCCGAGGCGCCTTTAGATGAGTCTAACAGCGAAGGAGACAGTCAATGAGACTGCCTATGAAACAATTTAAGACGCTAACTACCGTGCTACTTTGCGCTAGCTTAGTCTCTGGCTGTAGCTGGTTTGGCGGTGATGAAGACGATGCCGCTATCCAGCCGGCGGAGTTGGTAAAGTTTAAGCAAGAGGTATCAGTCAAACGGCAGTGGTCTACTAGCGTTGGCTCTGGGAATACTGATCACCGCAATAGCCTCAGGCCTGCGCTGAGTGAGAACGTTGTTTTTGCGGGGGATCATGAGGGCCGCGTAACGGCCTTGAGTGTGAGCACTGGAAAGCGATTATGGCAGGCCGATCTTGACGCGCCTGTTTCTGGTGGCGTTGGCTATGGTGCCGGAATGGTGATGGTGGGTACCATAGAAGGCGTTGTCTATGCCCTCGACGCCGATGATGGCCAGTTATTGTGGACTGGGCAGGTTAGCTCTGAGGTCCTGACAGACCCTAAATCTAATGGTGAAGTGGTCGTTGTAAAAACCATTGATAACCGGCTGTTTGCGTTGAATGCCAGCACCGGGGAAGAGTTGTGGCAGCACGACGACGATGCACCCATTCTCAGTGTTCGGGGAACCAGTGCGCCGATTGTGACCAATAATATGGTTCTCAGCGGGTTTGATTCGGGTAAAATGATCGCGTTCAATCCTGAAAATGGGTCTTTGATTTGGGAGTCTCGACTGGCGCTGCCACAGGGTCGGACCGAGTTAGAGCGAATGGTTGATATCGATGGTGATCCCCTGCTCGTTGGCGACGTAATCTATGCTGTGACCTATCAGGGTCGCCTGGGTGCGCTGTCTCGTGGCACGGGCAGAAGTCTGTGGTTCCAAGATAGCTCCTCTCACCATGCCGCGGCCCACAGCGCAGGGCAGGTTTATGTCACTGAAGCAGAGGACACGGTGCGTGCATTTCAGGCGGGCAGTGGGCAGGAGATATGGAGCAACGAAGGGTTGTTTTTACGTCAGGTCACCGGGCCTGCTAAATTAGCTGGAACCGTAGCCGTAGTTGATGCCGAAGGATACCTGCATCTATTGGATCCGGTCGATGGTCACTTTGTGGGCCGTACTAAGGTCGGCGGTGGCGGCGTGAGTAGTCCATTGCTGTCGACGGGTAATAGCCTGATTGTGCAGTCTAACAACGGCTCGGTCAGTGCGTATAAAATACAGTAGCGCTAAATTTTCTTAATTACAGTAGAATGCCGCACTTAATCCTGCGGCATTTTTTTATCCTATGATTCCCGTTATCGCCCTTGTTGGCCGTCCAAATGTTGGTAAATCAACGCTCTTTAATCGACTCACCCGTAGTCGAGACGCGCTAGTGGCTAATTATTCAGGATTAACTCGCGATCGTAAATACGGCGACGGTGAAATGTACGATCGCCGGTTTATGGTTATTGATACCGGCGGCATCAGTGGTGAAGAGCAAGGGATTGATGTGGGCATGGCGGAACAGTCCTTGCTGGCCATGGATGAAGCGGATATTGTTCTATTTATTGTTGACTGTCGCTCAGGCATTACCTCCGCCGACTATATGATTGCCGAGACGCTGCGTCAGAAAAACCGCAAGGTTTACCTAGTTGCCAATAAGATTGATGGGCTCGATCCCGCCGAAGCGCTGGCCGATTTCTACCAGCTGGGGTTTTTAGGTATGTTTCCTACCACCGCGACCCATGGCCGTGGCGTGCGCTCTATGATGGAAGAACTACTAGAGCCCTATCCAGAGTTTGCAGAGCCGGACAACAGCGGTTTGAACAGTATTAAGATAGGTATTGTTGGGCGCCCAAATGTAGGCAAATCGACTCTGGTTAATCGCCTCCTCGGCGACGATCGTGTGGTGGTGTTTGACGAGGCCGGCACGACCCGCGACAGTATTTATATTGACTATGAACGCCACGGCCAGCATTACACGCTGATTGATACGGCCGGTATCCGTAAGCGTAAAAATATTAAATTAGCGATTGAAAAGTTCTCTATTGTTAAAACACTGCAAGCCATCGATGATGCCAATGTTGTGGTATTGATGGTTGATGCTCACGAAGGATTAGTGGATCAAGATTTACATTTAATGGGATCCGTCATTGATGCTGGGCGCGGTCTGGTGCTGGGTATCAATAAATGGGATGGTCTGAATCCTGAAAAGCGCGAGAAGATAAAGTCTGACATCAAGCGCCGCCTGCAGTTTGCTGAGTTTGCCGATGTGCACTTTATCTCGGCCCTGCACGGTACTGGTGTCGGCAATCTCTATGACTCGATCGGGGCAGCTTACTCAGCGGCCACCGACACATTGAGCGCCTCGCGTTTAACCAAGGTGCTTGAAGGCGCAGTGGAAGAGCATCAGCCGCCCATGGTAAATGGTCGTCGAGTAAAGCTACGATTTGCCCATGCTGGCGGACGAAACCCCCCGGTAATCATTATTCATGGCAATCAGACCGATTCGGTTCCCTCTCAGTACACCCGCTACCTTGAGAAGATTTTCCGTCGTGAATTGGGCCTGCATGGGACGCCGGTTCGCGTTGAGTATCGTACCGGTGATAACCCCTATAGCCACAAGGCAAAGGGTGGCGATAAACCGGTAGTTAAGCGCAAGAAAATTGTTAAGTACGCCAAGCGTCACGACAATAAAAAGTAAGTCTAATAATGTCGATCAGCGCATCCTGCTTCAGCCGATCACTTGATATGGGTGAGTGGCAACTCGGTTCGCTGGACGACTTTTCGCAGTACAAAGCTGGTGCGAATGCTGCTTACCCCCTCGATTCGATTGAGCTTTTCTAGCAAAAATCGCTGGTAGTAGTCCATGTCAGGCATCACCACTTTCAATAGATAGTCCGCGTCGCTGCCCGTTATTAGGGAGCATTCGACGACCTCTGGCCAGCCAGTTACCTTGGCATCAAAGTTTTCTAAGCGGCCCGGTGACTGATTATCCAAACAGACTGCTATATAGATACTGATAGGCAGCCCCAGAGTCTTCTGATCCAGCAATGTTATCTGTCGACCGATTATTCCTCCCTCCTGCAGCAGTTTTACTCGTCGGGCGCAGGGAGAGGGGGACAGGCCTATGCGCTCAGCGAGTTCGAGGTTGCTAATACTGCCATCTGATTGAATTTCTTCGAGTATACGGCGGTCAATACGATCAAGAGTAGGAATTGGCATAGTTAACTAAAAAATTATTAATTATTGGTGAATATAGCCATTAATTATAAAAATGGCAACCTTAATGAGAAGATTTAACCTGAGTTAGCGGGGTATTCTAGAGTCTCGATCAGGTCTTATAGTGACAGTGCCCATGGCTACAGATAACAAACTATCCTTTGCTACGCGAGCCATTCACGCTGGCTACAACTCGGCAGATAACGAAGGGTCTCTCAATCCGCCAATTTATATGACATCGACTTATGCGTTTGAGTCGGTAGAGCAGGGTGCTGGGCGTTTTTCGGGCGAGCAGCAGGGACATTTTTATAGCCGTATATCCAACCCCACTCAAGAAATACTAGAAACCCGACTAGCCGACCTTGAGGAGGGCGAGGCCGCGCTAGCCACAGCGTCCGGCATGGGTGCTATCACAGCAACACTTTGGACACTATTGGCGCCGGGTGATCAGGTGCTGGTCGATAAAACGCTGTATGGCTGTACCTTCTCATTTATGGAGCATGGTCTGAAAAAATTTGGCATTGAGATCTGTTATGCCGACTTTACCGACCATAGTGAAATGGCGGCTGGCCTCAGTGATAAAACTAAAGTGGTGTATTTTGAAACGCCGGTAAATCCGAATATGCGGTTGATTGATATTGCCGCTATTAGTAGCCTTGTGAAGGCCTACAGTCCCAATATCAAGGTCATAGTCGATAACACCTACTGCACACCGGTATTACAAAGGCCATTGACCCTAGGTGCGGATCTTGTCGTGCACTCTGCGACGAAATATCTGGGTGGTCACGGTGATCTTATTGCTGGTGCTGTGGTGGGCGATGCCGAGACTATCCAGCAAATCCGTCTGTTTGGCTTAAAGGATATGACTGGCGCAGTCATCTCACCGATGACCGTATTTTTGATCTTGCGGGGGATTAAAACACTGCCGTTACGCATGGAGCGGCACTGTCATAACGCCCAGCTTATGGCTGAGATGTTAGAGCAGCACCCGGCCGTTGATCGTGTGTTTTTCCCAGGTCTAAAAAGTGATCCATGGCATGATCTGGCTTGTCGGCAGATGGATGATTTTGGCGGCATGATTGCCTTAGAGCTAAAGGGTGGCTATGAGGCGGGAGTGCGGATGCTGAATCGTCTAAGGCTGATTAAGTTGGCTGTGAGTTTGGGCGATGCGGAGACTTTGATACAGCATCCAGCGAGCATGACCCATTCTGTGTATACCCTTGAAGAGCGCAAACGGCATGGTATTAGTGAAGGACTAGTGCGCATCTCAGCGGGGCTGGAAGCGGTGACAGATATTATTGCTGACCTGGAACAGGCCATGGCGGACTAGCGGCCTACAATGTCTTGGTCGTGGTTTGGGTTACCGCGAACAGCACCTCGCCATCAGCTAACTGGCCTTTTAGGCTGTCCCCTGCACGAATACCACTGACACTTTTAATCACCGCATTATTGGTGTCGCGAATAATCGAATAGCCACGCCCTAAGGTTTTTAACGGACTCACAGTATCGAGCAAATGCATGGCCTGCAAAGCCTTGGTCTGTTTATTATCGAACGCCAGCTTGGCAGAGCGCGATAGCTGTTTTATCGCGCCCGCGACTTCATGCTGGCGCTGCGCAATCATGGTCCGAGGGCTTTGGCGGAGGAGCTTATTATTTACGGTGGCCATACCTGATTGTTGCCGCTGAAGTTTGACGTCAATGGCCCGGCGCAGACGAATATCCAAATGATCCAGATGCTGGGCCTGCTCCTGAAGTTTCCTACCGGGATGCTGCAGGCGTTTATTTAGGTAGTTAACACGAAGCCCCAGCTGGTGTGTCGTGCGGGCCAAAGCCTCCCTGAGGAGGATCGCAAAGCCACTAAACTGATTTAGCATATCCTCCCCATCAGGGCTGACAAGCTCTGCCGCCGCCGATGGCGTTGGCGCGCGCACATCGGCGACAAAGTCGGCAATAGTAAAGTCAACCTCATGGCCAACGGCACTGAGTACAGGGATTTCACTAGCAAATATAGCTCGGGCAACAGCCTCTTCGTTAAAAGACCAAAGATCTTCCAATGAGCCGCCACCGCGACCGACAATTAACACATCACATTGGCCGTGCCTGTTGGCGTCCGCAATAGCATTGACGATTTGGGCGACAGCCTGTTCGCCTTGCACCGCAGTGGGAAATATGGAGATCTGGATGGCAGGAAAGCGCCTATTCAGTACTGCCAGAACATCTTTTACTGCCGCCCCAGTTGCAGAGGTAATCACACCAACATGGGATACGGATTGGGGTAGAGGCTTTTTATGCTGATTATCAAAGAGACCCTCCGAGGCTAGCTGCTGCTTAAGGACCTCAAATTGGCGCTGCAACGCGCCAAAGCCCGCCTCCTCCATATGTTCGATGACCAGTTGATATTCGCCACGGCCCTCATAGAGGCCAACGCGACCTCGAACCAGTACCTGAGTGCCATTGGCGGGAGTAAAGTTAACGCGCGCGCTACTCTGGCGAAACATAGCGCAACGCACCTGACCTCTGTCATCTTTTAGGGTGAGGTACCAGTGTCCAGACGCAGGGCGGGCGAAGTTAGATATTTCACCCTCCACCCAGAGCAGTGGAAATTGAGTTTCTAATAGATGCCGCACGCTGCGGTTAAGATCGCTAACGCTAAGGATTTTTCGTTCTGATGGATTCTCACTCATGGCTACATTGTAGAGGCATAAGGGCACAGAGTTAAGGCGTTTTAGAGGCCTAAATAGTTGTTTACGTCAGGAGTCGTGGTGATTTATAATACACCGCTTACTTTCCAAAACCTCACTGAGGTAAGCGTCCATTATGTTACGCATTTCCCATGAAGCTCTAACCTTTGACGATGTCCTTTTGGTGCCAGGTTATTCTGACGTCACCGCTAAAGATGTATCGACCTGCTCGCAGCTAACTCGCAGTATTAGTATGAACATTCCGCTGGTATCAGCGGCGATGGACACCGTGACGGAAGCCCGCTTGGCAATTGCCATTGCCGCCGAAGGTGGTGTTGGTATTATCCACAAGAGTATGACGATTGAGCAACAGGCCAAAGAGGTTTTGGCGGTCAAAAAATATGAAAGTGGCGTAGTGAAAAATCCGTTTACTATCCAGTCTGACGCAACACTGCGCGAACTTCACGACCTGACCATCGCCAACCATATTTCTGGCTTACCTGTGCTTCAAGACGGCAATCTCATTGGTATTGTAACGCGCCGCGATGTCCGATTCGCTACTGATATGGATGCTCTAGTAACCTCAGTAATGACACCCAAAGACAAGTTGGTCACGGTAAAAGAGGGCGCCGATCCAGATGCTGTTCGGGCGCTGCTTCACAAACATAGAATTGAAAAAGTATTGGTGGTCAATGATGCCTTTGAGCTCAAAGGGCTAATAACTGTTACGGACATCGATAAAGCGGAACAACACCCAAATGCCTGTAAAGACGAGCAGGGTCGATTACGTGTCGGTGCCTCTGTTGGTGTCGGTGAAGGAACGGATGAGCGTGTTGCAGCACTCATAGAGGCTGGTGTCGACGTATTGGTGGTGGACACTGCTCATGGTCACTCTAAGAACGTACTAGAGCGTGTGAGATGGATCAAACAGCAGTATCCCACTGTGCAGGTGATTGGTGGCAATGTAGCCACGGGCGCGGGAGCCAAAGCATTAGCTGATGCCGGAGCCGATGGTGTAAAAGTAGGTATTGGCCCAGGATCGATCTGTACGACTCGAATTGTTACGGGTATTGGTGTTCCTCAGGTGACTGCGATTGCGGATGCGGTAGCGGCTCTTCAGGGTACCGGTGTTCCAGTAATTGCTGATGGCGGTATTCGTTATTCCGGTGATATGTCTAAGGCCATAGTTGCCGGCGCCAGTGCCGTCATGATGGGCTCGATGTTGGCCGGCACCGAAGAGGCCCCAGGAGAGATTGAAATTTATCAGGGCCGCTCTTACAAGTCCTACCGTGGAATGGGATCCCTCGGTGCTATGGCGCGCAACCAGGGATCCAGTGACCGTTACTTTCAGGACGCCAGCGATGGCGCTGAAAAATTAGTCCCTGAGGGTATTGAAGGCCGCGTACCTTACAAAGGGCCATTGTCTGTGATAATCCATCAGATGATGGGTGGTTTGCGCTCCGCGATGGGATACACCGGTTGCAGCACCATGGAGCAGATGCGCACCGAGCCAGAATTTGTGCGAGTAACGTCTGCTGGTATCAGTGAAAGCCATGTGCATGATGTCCATATTACCAAAGAAGCACCTAACTATCCGGCTGGTGGTCGTTAAACAGCCTTAGAGAAAACGACGCCGCAAGTATTCGCTTGCCAAGCGATGGAGGGCTGTACGTGAATGTGCAGCCCTCTTTTTATTCGACGCAGCCGCAGGCGGTTTAAGGAATATTAAATGTCAGATCTCCAGTCACATAAAATTCTCATTCTTGATTTTGGCTCTCAGTACACTCAATTAATTGCACGCCGTATACGAGAAATTGGCGTGTTTTCCGAAATCCGCGCCTGGGATATTAGCGAACAAGAAATCCGAGACTTTAATCCACGCGGCATCATTCTTTCCGGTGGCCCAGAGTCAGTCACGGGCGGCGGCTCGGCGCCCTGTGCCCCTGTTGGTCTATTTGATATGGGTTTGCCGATCTTGGGTATTTGCTACGGTATGCAAACCATGGCGAGTCAGTTAGGTGGTAGCGTAGCCACTTCTGATGTGCGTGAATTTGGCTATGCGCAAATCAAGGTTGAGTCAGACAGTGCACTACTCGGCGATCTGAAAGATTCGGTTGGCAGTGATGGTGAATCCCTACTTGATGTGTGGATGAGTCACGGCGATAAAGTGGTCACTATGCCCGAGGGCTTTGTACTCCTCGCTTCCACGCCCGCCTGCCCTATCGCAGGGATGGCCAATGAAAGCAAAAAATTCTATGGTATTCAGTTCCACCCAGAAGTCACCCATACCCTTCAGGGTGAACGACTATTCCAGCATTTTGCGTTAGAGATCTGTGGCTGTGAAGGTCTGTGGACTGCTGCAGCTATTATCGAAGATCAGATCGCACGGGTACGTGAGCAGGTAGGCGATAGCCATGTGCTGCTAGGCCTCTCAGGTGGAGTAGATTCCTCGGTTGTTGCCGCACTGCTGCATAAAGCCATTGGCGATCAGCTGACCTGTGTGTTTGTTGACAATGGTTTGCTGCGCAAAAACGAAGGCGACATGGTTATGGAGATGTTCGCCAAAAACATGGGCGTAAAAGTCATTCGCGCCAATGCCCAAGACAAGTTTTTAGACGGCCTGAAAGGCGTCAGTGATCCCGAGAAAAAACGCAAAGTGATCGGCAACACCTTTATCGAAATCTTCGATGAAGAGTCCCATAAAATAGACAATGTTAAGTTTTTAGCTCAGGGTACTATCTACCCCGATGTCATTGAATCTGCGGCTTCAAAAACCGGCAAAGCCCATGTCATTAAGTCACATCACAATGTGGGTGGACTGCCAGCCCATATGGCACTCAAGTTGGTTGAACCATTGCGAGAACTTTTTAAAGATGAAGTCCGCAAGATCGGTGTTGAGCTGGGCCTGCCTTACGATATGGTCTATCGCCACCCATTTCCAGGCCCTGGTCTCGGTGTGCGTATCTTGGGGGAAGTTAAGAGAGAGTATTGCGATATTCTCCGTGAAGCAGATGCGATCTTTATCGAAGAGTTAAATAAATCCGGTTGGTATCAAAAAACCAGTCAGGCCTTTGCCGTATTTTTGCCGGTTAAGTCTGTAGGTGTGGTTGGCGATGCACGTCGCTATGAATGGGTAATTGCGCTGCGCGCTGTTGAAACTATCGACTTTATGACGGCTCGCTGGGCTCATTTGCCCTATGAGTTATTGGAAAAAGTATCCAATCGTATTATCAATGAGATCACAGAGGTATCACGCGTCACCTATGACGTATCTAGCAAGCCGCCGGCCACTATTGAGTGGGAGTAGTCGGTTAGGCCTAGCCCATTGATTTATATAGAGTTTAGAGTTGAAAGCTTGTTACAAACCACCCCTGAAATAGGGGGTGTTACAAAGAAAGTTACAAACGGTTGCGATTACTGCAAATCATAAGTA
>TARA_B110001450_G_scaffold76672_1_pt1 | contig 10617 bp, 8 predicted proteins | sample TARA_B110001450 | Tara Oceans TARA_B110001450 (sample SAMEA4396538) | marine metagenome | biome: Polar Biome; feature: [SRF] surface water layer (ENVO:00010504); material: water (ENVO:00002006), including particulate matter (ENVO:01000060) such as... | depth 5 m | reverse complement strand
CATGGCGGTAATGCTGCTTTATTATTAGCAACATTCTCACTAAAAGAAACAGAGGTGTCTGGAAGTACAGATGGGTTCCATGCAGCTACTAGCATTCTTCTGCTATCTGGGTTATTTTTAATTGTGTTTATAACGTCTTGTAATTGATCAATATCATCACTATTCCAATTACGCCATTGATGTCCGTATACAGGTCCTAAGTTTCCGTTTTCATCAGCCCAGTCATTCCAAATTTTCACACCATTTTCTTGAAGATATTTAATATTTGTATCTCCTTTTATAAACCATAGCAATTCATGAATTATCGATTTTAAATGCAATTTCTTTGTAGTTACCATAGGGAAACCTTTACTTAAATCAAATCGCATTTGATAACCGAAAACACTTTTAGTTCCTGTTCCTGTTCTATCACCTTTTTCATTTCCGTGTTCTAAAACATGCTTTACTAAATCAATATACTGCTTCATTATTTGTGTGTTGTATTAGGCTACTAAATTATAAAAAAAAGCGTAACGTCCAATGTGTTTATTTCTATGTTTTAAAATATATTAATATTTACTATTACCCAATGATCATTCCAGCAATTGTTGCTGAAATCAAAGATACTATTGAACCTCCAATTAATGCTTTTATTCCTAATTCAGATAGTTTTTTTCGTTGATTGGGTGCTAGAGAACCTATTCCCGCTATTTGTATTCCAATAGAAGCAAAATTTGCAAAACCACACAACATGTAAGTAGCCATAATAACAGACTTGTTGTAGGAAAGATGTGTTGTGTTTGAAGTGTTTTTTAGTTCAGCTAACTGAATGTATCCAACAAACTCACTTGCTGCTAATTTAACACCCAATAATTGTCCCATTAACGCCATATCTTCTTTAGCAATTCCTATAAGCCACATTAATGGAGAAAAAGCATAGCCTAAAATCATTTCTAATGATAAGTTTTCATAAGGTGTGTTTATATTTATCCAATAATTCATTCCACCAATAGTACCAATTTTTTCAAAGCCAAAATTTATCATTGCAATAAATGATACAAATACGAGTAGCATAGCACCAACATTTACTGCTAACTTCAATCCTTCTGTTGTTCCGGTTGCAATAGCATCTAAAACATTTGTTCCTATTTTTTCTGATGAAACCGATAGTGTGTTATTTACTTTTTGAGTTTGTGGATAAAGTATTTTTGAAATTACAATTGCTCCAGGCGCTGCCATTATGGATGCTGCTAATAAATGTTGTGCATAAAATAGTTTTAAGGATTCATCATTACCTCCTAAAAATCCAATATAAGCAGCTAATACAGCTCCTGCAACTGTAGCCATACCACCAACCATCACTAAAAGTATTTCAGACCCATTCATTTTTTCTAAATAAGCTTTGATTAAAAGTGGTGCTTCGGTTTGGCCTAGAAAAACATTTCCTGCGACACTTAAACTTTCAGGTCCTGAAATGCCTAGAACCTTACTTAGGATGAATCCCATTGCTTTAACTGTTTTTTGAATTATACCTAAATAAAATAATAGCGATGTTAGGGCAGAGAAAAAAAGGATTGTTGGTAAAACTTGAAACGCAAAAATGAATCCATAGGATTCAGTATTAATTATTTCACCAAACACAAATTCACTACCAGCCTGGGTAAAATTTAATACTTGTATAAATATTTTTCCAATAAACTCGAAAATAAATTTAACAAAAGTTACTTTCAATACGCAAATGGCTATTAATAATTGAAAAAAAATACCAAGACCAACAGTTTTCCAATTAATGTTTTTTTTATCATTACTTAAAAGAAAAGCAATAAGTAGTAACGAAATCATTCCTAAAACGCCCCTCCACAGACTGTTGATTGTAAATCCTTTACTTGGAATGATACTTTTGTTAGGAGTGCTTTTAGTCTTTGAATTTAAGTCGTTGTATAATTCTTTTTTGAGAGTGTATGTTGTTTCGCCTTCTTTTAAAACTAAAGTAGAGTCAGTATGTTCTGTAATTCTATACCGCCTAATAGTATCTGTAGGTTTTGTGTGATGTAAATAGAGAATTTTGTCCTGCAGCAAATACTCTCCTTCTGCTTCAAAATTATTTTCGGAGATTAGTTTGTAAGTAAAATAATTATTTTTGAGATGTAAATAGTTAGTTTCATTTTTAGGGATTACAATCTTTGTATGTTTGTTTTTAACATCGTGAAAAACCCAATTTTGGTCAATATTTTGTCCAACGGAAATTGTACTAATTAAAATAAAGAAGCATTTCAAAAAATATTTCATAATACTTATTGTAAATTAAAAAGAACAACAAATAGTAAAGTATTACTGGCTATTGTTCTCTTTTAGAAATTTCATCTCTAATTCTTACAGCAGTTTCATAATCTTCATTATTTACGGCTTCTCCCAATGCTTCATTTAATTCCTTTAAAGTTAAATGAGAATGGTTTGATGTATTTGTGTCTTGTTCTTCAAAAACAATGTCTTCATTTAGGACATCTTCTGGTTCACCATCTTTAGCAGGAAGGTTTAAAAAAATTCCAGCTTTATCTAGGATGTTTTTATAAGTAAAAATAGGTGCGTTAAAACGAAGTGCTAATGCAATAGCATCAGATGTTCTCGCATCAATAATTTCTTCTATTTTATCTCTTTCGCAAATTATACTGGAATAGAAAACCCCATCCACTAATTTATGAATGATAACCTGTTTAACAACGATTTGAAACCTATCAGAAAAGCTTTTAAACAAATCATGTGTAAGTGGTCTAGGTGGTTTTATTTCTTTTTCTAATGCAATTGCAATTGACTGTGCTTCAAAAGCGCCAATAACAATGGGTAGTTTTCTTTCGCCATCTACTTCAGTTAAAATAAGTGCATAGGCACCATTTTGTGTTTGGCTATAAGATATTCCTTTAATATTAAGTCGTACTAAACTCATTGGTATAATTTAAGAGACGTTAAGTTTTCGTATTAACATCAATTGGGTAAAACAAAAAAAGCTATCTAAATTTAGGACGCTATTGGTCTTAAATTTAGATAGCCCTACAATGGCACAATTTATAAAAAAATTATGCGTTTTGCAGTTTAAAAGCTTTTAATTTTTCAATTAGTGTTGGAACAACCTCAAAAGCATCACCAACAATACCATAATCAGCAGCTTTAAAGAAAGGTGCTTCAGCATCAGTATTAATAACTACTTTTACTTTTGAAGCATTAATTCCTGCTAAATGTTGTATTGCTCCAGAAATACCTATTGCAATATATAAATTGGAAGCAACCGGTTTTCCGGTTTGTCCAACATGTTCGTTATGTGGTCTCCATCCTAAATCAGATACTGGTTTAGAACAAGCTGTAGCTGCACCAAGTACATTAGCAAGCTCTTCTATCATTCCCCAATTTTCAGGGCCTTTTAAACCTCTACCTGCAGAAACAACAACTTCAGCATCAGCAATAGTTACTTTGCCTGTTGCTTTATCAACACCTGTTACTTTTGTGTTTAAATAAGCATCATTAATAGAAGCTTCAAAGTTTTCTTGTGTTGTATTTACTTTGTTTTCTTTTAAACCAAATGCATTTTTAGCTAAAGCGATTACTTTATGATTACTTGTAATTTCTGTAATACTAAAAGCTTTATTTGAAAAAGCAGTTCTTTTAACTTTAAATGGTGCTGTACTTTCTGGTAATGCAATTACATTTGAAGCGTATCCGGCATTTAAGTTACTTGCAACTAAAGGGGAAAGATATTTTCCGTTAGTAGAGGAAGACATTACGACTAAAGTTGCATTTTCTTTTTCTGCAGCTTGTTTAACTACGTCAGCATATGCCTTTGCATTAAAACTTTCTAAACTTGAGTTGGCAACTGTTAGTAATTTGTCTACACCATATAATGATAAGTCCGTACTATCTGAAGCATTAATAGCAACAGCAGTAAGTGTTGTACCTAGTGTATTTGCAATTTCCTTTGCATATGAAGCTACTTCTAAAGTAGCTTTGTTGAATTTTCCGTTATTTGATTCAGCGAATATTAAAACAGACATAATTTGTTATTTTATTAAATTAAAGAAATAAACGAGTCTTTTTTAGATTAAAAAAAAGGATCTAAATTACTTTTGCCTCGTTATGTAATAAACTTATTAATTCGTCAATATTATCAGAGCTTACAAGCTTTACAGCAGATTTTTCTTGAGGCTTTTCAAAACTTAAAGCATTTGTATGACTGTTTTCACTAATAGCCTCCATAACCTGTAAAGGTTTTTTTCTAGCCATCATAATTCCTCTCATATTTGGAATACGTAAATCACTTTCTTCAACCAGTCCTTTTTGTCCACCTATAATTAGAGGTAGATTAGTACTAATTGTTTCATTACCTCCGTCAATTTCTCTAATGGCCGTAGCATTATTTCCGTCAAGTTCTAAAGAGGTACAAGCATTTACGAAATTATAATCAGTAAATCCAGCTAACATTCCTGGAACCATACCACCGTTATAGTCTAAAGATTCTTTTCCAGCTATAACTAAATCATAATTTCCGTTTTTGATAACTTCTGCTAGTTGTTTGGCAACAAAAAAACCATCTTTGGCTTCTGCATTAATTCTAATAGCATTATCTGCTCCAATTGCTAAGGCTTTTCGAAGAGTTGGTTCAGAATCTGGTCCTCCTACATTAACAACAGTTACAGTTGCAGGGTTCTTTTCTTTTAAAAACATAGCTTTTGTTAATCCAAATTCATCATTTGGATTGATTACAAATTGTACTCCATTGGTGTCAAATTCTGTGTCACCGTTTGTGAAGTTAATTTTTGATGTAGTGTCTGGAACGTGACTAATACAGACTAATATATTCATAATATTTATATTAAAAAGTTGAAATAATTTTTAAGAACTCAAATATACAGCTAATTTTTAAAAATATCTACTGTGCGCGCATAATAAAATTATTGTATTTTTTGAAGAATAAATTTCTTGAATTGTCTACTTTTGTATGTTTTTAAAAATTAAATAATATTATTAATGAGAACAATTCAGTTTAGAGAAGCAATATGTGAGGCGATGAGTGAGGAAATGCGCAGAGATGAATCTGTGTATTTGATGGGAGAAGAAGTTGCAGAATATAATGGAGCATATAAGGCATCTAAAGGGATGTTGGATGAATTTGGAGAAAAAAGAGTAATAGATACGCCAATTGCAGAACTTGGTTTTGGTGGTATTGCAGTTGGATCTACAATGACGGGAAATAGACCGATTGTAGAGTATATGACTTTTAATTTTTCATTAGTTGGTATTGACCAAATTATTAATAATGCAGCAAAAATCAGACAAATGTCTGGTGGACAATTCCCTTGTCCGATTGTTTTTAGAGGACCTACAGGTTCAGCAGGACAACTAGGAGCTACGCATTCTCAAGCGTTTGAAAACTGGTTTGCTAACACTCCAGGTTTAAAAGTTGTTGTGCCTTCAAATCCATATGATGCAAAAGGTTTGTTGAAAGCAGCTATTCGTGATAATGACCCTGTTATTTTTATGGAATCTGAGCAAATGTATGGAGACAAAGGGGAAGTGCCAGATGGAGAGTATGTTTTGCCAATAGGTGTTGCAGATGTAAAGCGTAAAGGAACGGATGTAACAATTGTATCTTTTGGTAAGATCCTTAAAGAAGCATATAAAGCAGCAGATGTATTAGAAAAGGATGGTATTTCATGTGAAATTATTGATATTCGAACAGTAAGACCTTTGGATACTAAAACTATTATAGAATCAGTAAAGAAAACTAATAGATTAGTGATTTTAGAGGAAGCATGGCCATTTGGAAATGTCGCGACAGAAATTACATATCAAGTACAAAACCATGCATTTGATTATTTAGATGCTCCAATTGAAAAAATTAACACAGCAGATACACCTGCACCATATTCTCCAGTTTTATTGGCTGAATGGTTGCCAAATATGAATGATGTTATCAATTCTGTTAAAAAGGTGATGTATAGATAAAATTTTTAATAAAAAACTTATATTTGGGCTTCATTAGTATTAAATACTGATGAAGCTTTTTTATTTATTTGAATATTATTTCATAATAAAGTCAAGTTTGTTTGTAATAGTTTTAAATAGATTTTTGAAGTATTAAAAAAGATACATGAAAAAAATTATCCCCCTACTTTTACTTTTAACTCCTATACTATTAATTGCACAAACTAAAGTTAGTGGTTTAGTTATAGATGAAGATGATTATCCAATACCGTTTGCGAATGTAATTTTCAAAAACTCTACCACTGGAACAATAACAGACGAGAATGGACGATTCTATTTGGAATCTTCAGAAAAGTATCAAACACTTCAAGTTTCATTTGTGGGTTATGAAACTATAGATGTTCCTTTAAATAAAAGTGTAACATACAAGATGAATATACTTTTAAAGGAGGGTAGCCAATTAAATGAGGTTACAATTTATTCGGGAAAACAATCAAAAAAGAACAATCCAGCAATAGATATTTTAAAGAAAATTTGGGATAATAAACGTTCTAATGGTACAAAAAAATTTAAGCAGTTTGAGTATGATAAATATGAGAAAATAGAATTCGATTTTAATAATGTTGATAGTTCCATGGCGAAAAGTAAGTTGTTTAAAGGTATGGAATTTATTTTTGAAGAATTGGATACTTCTAACATTACAGGGAAAACATATCTGCCTATATTTTTGAATGAATCTGTTTCAAAAGTTTACGGTAATAATAAATCTAATAAAAATAGAGAAGACTTAATAGCTAATAAAAATTCAGGATTTAGTAATAATCAATCAATTATATCTTTTATAAAAGACTTATATTCTGACTATAATGTTTATGAAAATTATTTAAAAATATTTGATAAAAGTTTTGTTAGTCCACTTTCAAAAACAGGAGTAAATGTCTATAATTATGTATTATCAGACAGTGCTTATATAAATGATAAATGGTGTTACAATATAGTGTATTACCCTCGTAGAAAAAACGAGTTGACTTTTAAAGGTGATTTTTGGGTAAATGATAGCACCTGGGCTATTAAAGATATCAATTTACAAGTTTCAAAAAGTGCAAATATTAACTGGGTTAAGGATATTTATATAGAACAAGAGTTTGATGTTTTAAACGATTCTGTTTTTTTAATAAAAAGAGATTACTTTATGTCCGACTTTAGTTTTTCTAAAAAAAATAAGTCAAGAGGTATTTACGGAAAACGAACTACTCTATATGATGCGTATAACTTTGATGATGATAAAGGAGAAGATTTTTACAAAGAAGAGTCAGATCCTTATGCCTTTGAAATTTTTAATAAAGATTCTGTTTTTTGGAAAAAAAATAGATTGGAAAAATTAAATAAAGATGAGCAAGGCGTTTATAAAATGCTGGATACACTTAAAACAGTTGCCAAGTTTAAAAGAATATACAATACAGCAAGTATTCTTGCATCCGGATATGTTGAGATACCTAAATATAAATTTGATTTTGGTCCTATTTTTTCAACATTTGGATATAATGATGTAGAAGGGATTCGAATTAGAGCGGGAGGAAGAACATATTTTGGACCTAACGATAAGTGGAGGATACAGGCTTATGGTGCTTACGGTTTTAAAGATAATAAGTTTAAATATGGCTTATCTGGTAAATGGTTGTTGAGTAGAAAAAACAGATGGATTTTATCAGGAGGAAATAGACGAGATGTTGAACAGATAGGTGTTAGTTTAACTACTACAAATGATATTTTAGGAAGAAGTTTTGCGTCTTCTTCTCTTTTTTCATCAGGGTCTAATGACAAGTTAACTTCAATTAACTTAAGTACTCTATCTCTTGAAACTGAAATATCAAAAAATGTTGTTGTAAAAGTTTCGAGTAGCTACCGTACAATGAAGTCTGCATCTAATGTATTTGGTCTTGATTTTTATACAGACGATACTTTTTCAGAGGTAAAATCTCAGCTAAAACAATCGGAAGTTAATTTATCTTTAACACTAACACCAAATAGAAAAACAACTGGATATGGTGTAGAACGAACCACAGTAAATGGTAACCATCCAACAATTTATTTGGGGTTTAGTCAAGGATTTAAGGGTATTCTTGAAAGTGATTTTGAATATTCAAAAGCACAGTTATTTTATAGACAACCATGGCAATTAGGTGGTTTTGGTAGATTGTTTTCAAATATAGAAATAGGTAAAACATTCGGTTCAGTTCCTCTTGGGTTGTTAAGTGTTATACCTGGTAACCAAGCATATTTTTCGATTTTTAATACTTTTCCCCTATTAGATTATTATGATTTTGTAACAGACACTTATGCATCCGTACATTTAGAACATAATTTTAATGGAAGAATATTTTCAAGAATACCCTTTCTTAAAAAATTAAACCTAAGAGAGATTGTTGGACTAAGAGGTGCTTGGGGAGAATTATCACAAGATAATATTGACTTAGATGCAAATTCTCCTAATTTTATTTTAACAGAAACTTACGGAGCGCCTAATGATAAGGTTTATTGGGAGTATAGCTTAGGAGTTGGAAATATTTTTAAAGTTTTTAGAATTGACTTCAACTTTAGAGGTAATTATTTTGAAGTGCCAAATGCGCGTAAATTTGGAATAACTGGAACTTTTGGTTTTAACTTTTAAATTTTTTATTCTATTTGTAAGTACTTAAAATAGTTTCGACTTAGTATAGGATTAAATTATGCTACAATGAGAAACCGTTATTATAGAGTTCTAGTACTATTAATTGGACTATTTAGTTTTCAAAGTTCGACGTCACAAGATTTAGAAAGTTTTTTTAAAAAGACTGCTTTTTTTCTAAACCAAAATGTTACTGAAGGAAAAGTTGACTATAAAAAAATTAAAAAATCTCCTAGTAATTTAAATGAATTATTAAAGATTGCTTCTGATATAAAAGTTGAAAAATCTAAATCAAATCAATACAGGGCCTTTTGGATTAATGCATATAACCTGTCGGTTATAAAATCTGTTGTAGCACAATATCCTTTAAAATCACCTTTAGATATTCCTGGTTTTTTTGATAAAAACACACATTCAATTGCGGGAGTTAAAATTACCCTTAATGATATTGAAAATGAATTGTTAAGAGGGCAATTCAATAATGACCCACGATTTCATTTTGTTCTTGTATGTGCAGGTTTAGGTTGTCCTCCAATAATAAGGGAAGCTTATTTGCCTAATACACTTGAAGACCAGTTGGATAGACAAACAATATTAACGTTAAACAATACAGCGTTTATTAGGGTAATTGAAAAGAAAAAGAAAGTTCAGTTTTCACAAATTTTTGAGTGGTATACTTCGGATTTTACTGTCAATAATATGTCCCTTATTCAATTTGTCAATCTATACAGAAAAAAGCAAATTCCTAATTCTTACAAGTCTTCCTATTACAAATATGACTGGAATTTAAATGAATTAAAATAAATCAAAAAACAACAATTTCATGAAAATTAAATATATATTTATAAGTCTTTTTTTAGCTTTAAACTTCTCTGTTTTTTCACAAGAAGAAATTATTGAAGAAACTATTAAAAGTAATATTCAAGAGTATACTCCTTCAAAACTATTAAATAACGGACAATGGGATGTTAAATTTTTTAATAGTTTATATACTCAAACAGAAAGAACAGATGAAAGATCTAATTCTATAAAAATACCAAGAGAAACTTTTTTCACTTCTAAGCTTGAGGTTTTCACAGGAGTAACAAAATCTAAAAGATTAAATGTAGGTGTTATTATTCAAACAAAATCAAATACGTATGGTGGGGCTGGAGCATTAGATGTGTTTAAGTTTAAAGATGATAGAAATACTAGTCGTAACGGTTTAGCATCTATAGCGCCATCAATTAAAATTCAACCTTTAAAAAGTATAAGTAACTTTTCATTACAAACATCTTTCTATATACCAGTTTTTGAGGATGTTCCAGGAGCTCCATATTTAGATAAAAGAAGTTATGTGTGGGAAACTAAGTTTTTCTATGACAAATCTTTTGCGGCAGATAAATTTCAGTTTTTTGGAGAGATTGATTTTGGATATAATTTTGGAGAAAAAAGAGACGATGCAAACCCTGCCTCAGAAAATGTAGAGGAACGATTTGCAAATAACAGTTTAACACTTCCCTTAAGTGCTTTTTTAAGTTATTTTCCTTCTTCAAAAACAACCATATTTATAAATGGGCAACAATCTTTTTTAATAGATTTAGGAAATGATTTTGAACAAAATTATACGCAATTAGGTTTTGGAGGAAAATACCAATTAACCAAAATTTTTAATTTAGAAGCTTCGTTTGGTAAAATTGTTAGAGGTAATAATTTTCAAGGACTCGGTCAGACTTTTAACTTAGGAGTTAGGGCTTTATTTTAGTAAATAATAAAAGCCATCACAATTTATTTTAAAAATTTAATTTTATCAGTTTGAAAAGTCTTGCTTCTTTTTTTTTAATAATTCTTTTTGGTTTTTCCTTTGCTCAAGAAAAAACAATAGCCTCTTTAGAATTTAAAGGTGCCATAAAAACAAAAAGTTCATTTCTAAAGAAAATTATAGAAGTAAAACATAAAGATATTTTAGACTCTGTAAAACTCGATAAAGACATAATACGATTAAAAAGACTTCCAGC
>TARA_B110001450_G_scaffold113223_1_pt1 | contig 10618 bp, 9 predicted proteins | sample TARA_B110001450 | Tara Oceans TARA_B110001450 (sample SAMEA4396538) | marine metagenome | biome: Polar Biome; feature: [SRF] surface water layer (ENVO:00010504); material: water (ENVO:00002006), including particulate matter (ENVO:01000060) such as... | depth 5 m | reverse complement strand
AAAAGCACTTTCCCAAGAAATTGGAGCATAGTGCGAACTGCCTTCGACAAGATGCATAGGGTGCGTAAGTCGACCTTGTTTGTTTAACCAGTAATCACTTTGTTCAGCGAGTTCTTGAACGCTATGCTTTGCAAAGAAGGCAGGCGTGACTCTACTTTTCGTCGCTTCATCGGCTACAGCCTTCGCCCCATTTTCACAAAATTCGAAATGTGTACGATGTTCCGGGTCCGGCCATGCGCAACCAGGGCAATCGAAACCATTCTGCTGATTTACCATGGTGAGTGTTTTCGCAGAACGTACCAATCCCATTTTTTTGATTCCATGCAACATCGATGAGGTAACAGCCGGAATCCCAGCAGCCATTTTCTTTGGCTTCTTTATTTTCAATGAACGTTGGTCGGGTGGAGTATCTGCTCGGACATCATCCCTCATACGCTCACCAAGTTGTCCTGCGTAGGGGGGGTTCTCAAGCCTTGTTGTATTCTCAGTGAGAAACAAGGCCTATTGCGACACTACTCTCACGCTTCATGAATGAATAGATTCGCATACCAAGGCTTCGAGCTGTATCAGCTGCTAATGTAGAGCAAGCACCTATACAGACGATTGTGCCGATGCCTGAGCGAGCCGCTTTCGCAACAATATCCCATCCACACCTTCCCGAAAGGAACAGTAATTCCTCACCAAAAGAAACGCCTTCAATTAATCCACTGCCAATCGTTTTGTCCACAGCATTGTGACGTCCAATATCCTCTTTCAGGTGCCGCAAACCAAATTGGTGATTCCAAAGTGCTGCTGCATGCATGCCACCAGTTTCAGCAAAACCGATTTGGAGTGATTTCATTGACTCTAAGGCTTGGTAAAGTATCGTGTGTTGGGTTTGCGGATGGCTACTGGAATACATCGGTAAACCAGTCATTAATTCTTCTAATCCGTCTGCATTACATGCACCGCAAGAGGAAGTGATCACTCGTCGATTCGAATTCGGCGATGAGACGACTTGGTTCAGCGAAACATTGACAGAACCACTCTGCGATTGTTCTGCTACAATCTCTGCATCTGGAAAACACCCATACCCTTCACTGCATGCGTGACCGAGAAACAATTCCTTGAGATCGATCGGTGTACCGAGTAAACTTGCAATTTTTTTCTCATCTGAATGTAAGTGAATTAATGTTTCACTGGCCAAATGGTCTTCTGCAAGATGGGAGCTGCCTGCGGAATATCGGTGGATGCCTATGCGGCGGCTACGCTCCATGATTCGCTATACAAACTCAACTTGAAGTCTCTTCGGATTCATCTGGACGTTCAATATCAAAAAATTCGAATTGTAAATCGACTAATTCACTACTCGACTTCGCTTCAGCATATGCGTCTAAGGGCTCCTTGTTGAGTTCGAAAAAGCGTTCACCCCAACGGAATGCACCTAGAACCTCTCTCGCCTGTTCCCTTTCGCCTATGAGGTACAGAACTGTTGCAAGCGCTTCAGCAGTTGTGAGGCGGCCGGGTTTCCCCCAATTGACGGGGTTGGCGGCTAAGAGAAGCGGAAGCATACGAGGTTGAAGTCTCGTTTTCTTCATCACCTGCCGAACACTTTCTTCGATGTGCGCCCAACTGCAATCAAGTCCAACGAGTGAGCCACCTTTGAGAAGCAATTGATGATCTTCGGGTCCAAACACCTTTCCGCACAATGGTTCAAGGATAATGCCCCGCTTTGGAAGGGTGTTAAGTCGCTTGTGAAGACGTAAATTGCCTCTTTTCGAAGCAAGTACTGCAGTGTTTTTCTTTGGGTCATCCTGAGCAAGCCAAACCGCGTGAACTGAAATCTTAGGCATGGAATCACCTGAGATCTTCAAGGTAATCGCCAAGCGTCATTCCACGCCCTGTTGAAGTGTCAACTCGTTGTGTTTGAGAGGGTGTGGATGCCTCATAGAGTGTAATCGAAAGGACTCGTTCAAACTTCTTGAGGACAGAGTCCGTCGGTCTCTTTCCGCTTTCTGTAGATTTGATAATGTTCACAGTTTCAGCCATTCTTTTGCCGAGCGTAGCTTGGTTCCAACCCTTTGCCTTCCGAGCTGCTGTAATACGCAGAGCATAATCATCAACGAGTTCCAATGTTGATTTGAGCATGATGTCTTTGCCTTTCTTACCCTTCGCCGAATATGGTGTGAGGTGAGCAGGGCGCGCATTCATACTTTGAGCACGTGCTAAACCGGGTGCTGTTTCCTTAGGGCCGAGGTTCATTTTTTCGGAACAACGGGCACAAGCAGCAACTTCTGCCTTTCCCATTTTGACGTGACGGACACTGACTTTCATTGCACCACATAATTCACAATCTGCCATGCCACTCAGTCCCACATAGTGCTCATGGTGACTGTCTTTGAAGCCTTCGGAAGGAATGGCAGCAATTTGTTAGAGCGACGACTTAACAAACTGTAGCCACGACGAGTGATTGAGTCCAATGAGTTCTGAGGTTGAAAAAAGCAATACCCCTCATTCATCACACTCTGATGATGAGATTAAACAATTAGAAGAAGATTATCAAAAACTTCTTGATGATTCTCAGAATTTAATCAATGAGCGATCGTATTTGGAAACAGAGATACGTACACTGAAGAAGAGAGCTACACGCCTCGATGATGAAGTCCGATTGTTGAAAACTCCACCACTGATTATCGGACACTTACAAGATGTTCTCGACGAGCGTACCGCAATCGTTCGTTCATCGAATGGAACTGTATTCCAAGTCTCCCTCAATCAACGCTTAGACCCTGAACGATTGAAGCCAGGTACACGCGTTGCATTGAATCAAGATACTTTGGCAGTCATTGAAGTACTGCATGAAGCATGGGACCCGATGGTGAGTGGGGCAGAAATGGTTGAGAAACCAGATGTTACTTATGATTCAGTTGCTGGACTTGATGAGCAAATTCAAACCATTCGAGAAGCGATTGAATTGCCACTCCTCGAGCCGAAATTGTTCACCGATATCGGGATTATTCCACCAAAGGGAATTTTACTCGTCGGCCCGCCAGGTTGTGGGAAAACACTTCTCGCAAAAGCCGTGGCTCATCAAACAGATGCCACATTTATTCGGATGGTTGGTAGCGAATTGGCGCAAAAATACATCGGAGAGGGCGGGCGAATGGTTCGTGAATTATTTTCCTTGGCAAAAGAAAAATCACCATCAATAATTTTCTTAGATGAAATTGATGCTATTGGTGCCAAAAGATTGGATGGTTCTACAAGTGGGGACCGTGAAGTTCAGCGAACATTGATGCAATTACTTGCAGAACTCGATGGTTTCGACTCGCTTGAGAATGTCAAGATTATTGCTGCAACCAACAGACCCGATATTCTCGATGATGCATTGTTACGACCAGGTCGTTTCGACCGTATTGTGACGATACCGCTTCCAGATGCTGCAGGCCGCAAAGATATACTTGCTCTCCACACCTCCAAAATGTCAACTTCACGAGTCAATTTGAAAGCGATTGTCGATAAAACGGAAGGCTATTCAGGTGCCGAACTCAAAGCAACATGCGTCGAAGCAGGAATGGTTGCAATTCGAGACAAGCGGAACAAAATCACGCAGGCAGATCTCTTACTCGCTGTTGAAAGAATTCAAATTAAGAAATCAACCAGCGGTGTGACCTCTTCACCCGATGCCCTATATGGATGATTTTCTTCAATCGAAGCGTTAACATTCAAAGCCCGTCTCTTCAACCTCGGCGCATGGAAGCAATAGTTGAATGCGTACCGAATATATCCGAAGGTCGCGATTTCGATAAAATCGAACGCATTATTTCGGTCGTTCGCGGGATAGAAGGGTGTGCAGTTCTGGGCGTAGAACCTGACAGCGATTACAATAGAACTGTCATCACCATTGCAGGGGCTCCAGAAGCGGTCAAGGAGGCTGCATTCCGACTCATTCAAAAGGCAACAGAAGAAATTGATATGACGGGGCATGAAGGTGAACATCCACGGCTTGGAGCAGTAGATGTCTGCCCATTTGTCCCGTTGAAAGGAATGGATATGGACGATTGTGTGGAATTGGCTCATTCATTAGCACAACGTGTTGGGAATGAATGTAATGTCCCTACATTTTTGTATGGGGCGGCAGCGTTGAATGATGAGAAGAATTTACTTTCAACAATTCGAAAGGGCCAATACGAAGGATTAGAGGCACGGCTTAATGGTGGTGTAACGCCTCATTCAGAAAACACACGTTTTCCTGATTATGGTCCAAAAGAGTGGACCGAACAAGCCAAACGCTCTGGCGGCATTACGATTGGGGCGAGAGGAATCTTAGTTGCATATAACGTCAATATCGGTGAACCTGATGCTGTGGTGGCAAAGAAAATCGGTTCCCTTGTTCGGTCAACTGGACGGCTCATCAAACAACCAGACGGTAGAAAAATGCGCATCAGTGGTATTTTACCGATGGTACAAGGTATGGGCGTCTCACTTGAAACCCATGGCATCAGCCAAGTTTCGATGAATTTGCGAGATGTCGAACAATGTCCTATGCATGTAGCCTATGAAGCATGCAAAAGTATTGCAAGCGATCACGGTATTGAAACTCCAGGCAGTGAACTTGTAGGATTAGTTCCGCTTGAAGCAATGCTTGAATCAGGACGCTGGTATGCCGAAGAAGGAGAAATGGATGAACGGATACTTGTGAACGCAGCGATCGAAGGTTTGGGATTAAGTCGCCTTGAAACCTTTGTACCTGAAAAAAGAATAATTGAATGGGCATTGCTCGAGGCGGTGAAAGCATGAACTGGATGGACATGACTCTTCGCGACTTCCAAGATGCTTTGGCCTCATCCGACCCAACTCCTGGTGGGGGGACTGCTGCAGCAGTTGCATTGGGTCAAGCTACTGCACTCACTCGAATGGTCGCACAATTGACTTTAGGTAAAGAGAAATGGCAGGAAGGTTGGATTGGTGCTGAAAAAGCTGAAGTTATTTGTGATAAAACATACGTTCGTTCAGGTGAACTCGCACAACTTGACAGTGAGGCTTTTGACCAAGTAATGGCGGCATTCCGACTCCCAAAGTCAAACGATGAAGAAATCCAAATACGGCGTAACAGTATTCGTCAGGCTACACTCAAAGCATCAGAGATTCCTTACGAAACCGTTGTACTCGGCATGGAACTCCTAAGTTGCCAAGAAGCACTTGCCATACATGGGAATGGAAATGCCGTATCGGACGTAGGTGTTGCGGCACTTTTAGCAAGTGCTGCTGTCAAAGGCGCACTCTTCAATGTCGAAATAAATCTACAGTCGTTGCCGGAAGATATGGGTGGCGAAATGAGAGAACGAGTACCTGCTATCCGGATGGAGTGCAGTGAAATATCACGTAAAATTATGCATGCAGTTCATGAGCGTATGTCTCAGTGATCAACGTACTTGTGAACCTGTTGAAATATCACCATCGATGGTAATGAGGCGAACCTTACCCTCACCGTCATCTGCTGCGAGCATCATCCCTTCTGAAGTGACGCCGCGCAAAGCACGCGGTTTGAGATTCGCAACAAATACCACTGATTTACCGGTCATCTCCTCTGCAGAATAATATTCCTTCAAACCTGCACAAATGGTCCTGCCTTGTTCAGTTCCATCATCAATTGATACGACGAACAAACGGTCCGCATTCGGGTGGTCTTCAACCGTAGTAATCTTTCCAACTCGTAAGTCAACTTCCATAAATGTCTCGAAATCGAGGTATGTTATTCCTTCTGGTGCGTCTGTCATCTTTGGTTCCTCCGTGGGTTTCTTCTTCTTTTTACCACCTTTTACTGTGTGGCCAGGCTGTTCTTTCGATTCCGAAGAGTCAACAAGTGACTGTTCAGAGGCGAGAATTTCTTCTAAATCGAGACGTTGGAACAAGGGTTCGGGTTTGGCAGTATTCCATGTCATTGATTCTGTCCAATCGATTGCGGAATCCCAGGGGATTTGTGACACATCTCCAGGTTGGCCAAGCGATGACCAGAGTCGAGCAGAACTGAAGGGCAAAAATGGCTGCATTGTGATTGATAAGAATCTGGCAATGCGCCAACCAAAGGAGAGAGAAGCCATTGCAGCATTCCTTTCATCGGTATACTGAGGGTTCGAACCATCATCAGATTCAGAAAGATACTTCCAAGGTGTTGCTGATTGAAGCAATTGATTTCCAACCTGAGCTGCATTCATTGCAAACCTCAATGCTTCTTTGTATCGATGTCGTGAGAGAGACTCGGTAATCGATGCATGAAGTGCTTCGAGTTTCTGTTGAGTCTCACGAGTGTTCACGAGATGATCAAATGCAGTGAACGGACCGGTTTCAGATGATGGTAAACGGGCGCCAAGCGTCAAAACTCGATGAACAAAATTACCATATGCAGCAATAAGTTCACTGTTGATTTTTTCAACAAAGTCTGGCCAGTTAAAATCAGTGTCATGGTTTTCTGGCATATTAATTCCAAGATAGTAGCGGAGTGTGTCAGGGTCGAAACGTTCCAAGAAAGATGGGAGCCACACAGCATGCTTCCGAGATTTAGAAAATTGACCACCTGCGAGCATCAAATATTCCATAGCAGGAACATTTGACTCTAATGCGTAATCACCCGGACCCGGTAATTGAATCGGTTCGTCAATTGTTTTGCCATTCTTTGCATGGTTAAGTCCCATGATGAGAGCAGGCCAAATGACCGTGTGGAATGGAATGTTATCTTTGCCAAGGAAATACAAGTGACGAGGAATCGTACCATCTTCCGCTACACACCACCACTTTTTCCAAGCATCCTTACCGAGACTGTGGTCGTGTGGTGCTGCAATTTCTTCAGCCCATATTCGGGCGCATGTCGAATAACCTTGTACTGCCTCGAACCATACATAGACGCACTTACCATCCCATTCATCGCCATCCATTGGTAAAGGAATGCCCCATGACAGATCACGGGTGACTGCACGTGGCCTCAAGCCCATATCGAGCCATTGTTTGGTCATTGCTCGGACATTTGATTTCCAGCTGCCTTGCTGATTGGAAGCATGTTGTTCGAGAACGCCTTGAAATGCGTCGAGACGGTAGAAAAGGTGGTCGGTATCTCGTATTTCGATTGCAGCGCCAGGGTTCATCTTTGAAACTGGGTTTTTGAGTTCAGATGATTCATAGGTTGCACCGCATTCGTCGCATTGGTCACCCCTCGCACCATCTGCGGAACAGGCAGGGCAGATGCCTTCCACGTACCTGTCTGGCAAGAAACGACCTCCGCCATCTGCGTGAATCTCATAATATTGTTCCATCGTTTTGGTTTCAAAGAGACCGGCATTCATCAATTGAAGAAAGTTTTCTTGGACCATTTCTTTGTGACGTGGATCGGTGGTACGGTTAAACAAAGAGCCACCGAATTCAATTCCGCGTGAATCTACCTTAGGCTCCCACGAGCATCCGAGGTCTAACAAGGCCTTTGCGTTGAGGGTGTGGTACTCATCAACAACCTGTTGAGGGGTAATTCCGTTCTGTTCTGCAGTGACCGTGATTGGAGTACCATGTTCATCAGAACCAGATACCATGAGTACTCGATTTCCTCGTGCCCGTTCAAAGCGCGCTTGGATATCGGGTGGAAGGTAACACCCAGCAACATGGCCAAGATGTAGCGGGCCATTCGCATATGGCCAGGCGACACAAATCAAGACATGTTCATCGGTCATCACGGCCCCTCAATTCGTTGGAAATGCACTCACCTCTTGACTTTCACCCCTGTTCTTTTAACAACTGCTTCATAATTCGATGTTGCAAAGTGTACGAAGGGACATTTTCAATAACCCCTTGCTCTTCCTAAAGACAGGCCACCCGCTAGGAGTCCCAGAAGTCACATGGCAATGACCACCTTAATCCTGTATGCATCTCTCGCTCTCGGAGTCTCCTTCCTCTGCTCTATTTTAGAAGCAGTCGTTCTTTCAATACCACATACCTATATCGCCGTATTGGAAAAGGATGGTAAAAAAAGTGGTGCGATTTGGGCGAATCTCAAAGAAGATGACGCCGTCAAACCACTTACTGCAATATTGACACTCAATACCATCGCCCACACCATGGGCGCTGCTGGTGTTGGTTCCGAAGTACAATCTATTTGGGGAGAAAGTGCCCTCACAGTAGCTTCAATCATTTTGACAATTGCAGTGTTATTTTTGTCTGAAATTATTCCGAAAACTTTGGGAACTGCATATTGGAAGAAATTGGCACCTTTTACAGGAAAAGTATTGAACATCTTGATTAAACTTTTAGCGGTTATAATTATCCCAATTCAAGCGCTCAAGGCGATTCTACCAAAAGGCGACCATGCTTTAGTCACACGTGATGATGTTGCAGCACTCGCCGACCTTGGAGGAGAAGAAGGAATCATCGAGGAGGATGAAGGTAAGGTCATTCAAAACCTACTCAAACTCCGTGAGATCAAAGTGGTCGATATTATGACCCCTCGGGTCGTGATGACTGCATTCAATTCATCAAATACTGTTCAAGAAGTGTTAGATGAGCACAAAATCATTCGTGTATCTCGGATTCCGGTCTTTGATGAAACAATCGATGACGCTTCAGGCATCGTGATTCGTTCAGAAATTCTAATGGCTGCTAGCCGCGATGAATGGGATTTGCCTATGCGTGATTTCAAGAAATCTGTCACCATGTTACCATCAACGGCTAACGTTGATGAGGTTCTCGAGATGTTCCTCGAAGAAAGGCAGCAATTTGCTCTCGTTCAAGACGAGTTTGGTGGTACTGCGGGGATTGTAACCATGGAAGATGTGCTTGAAACGCTTTTGGGTGAAGAAATCGTTGATGAACTTGATGAAGTTGATGACATGCGAGAACTCGCACGTGAACAAGCAGATTTAACTGAGAATGAGTGATTCAAAGGTTTGTAGCCATTCTAAAAGAAGCGTTTCACGATCCTCATTTGTCTTTGCACCTGAATGAGTTAAACTTTCAATCAAGTGATGTGTAAATTCACACTTAGAGGTAAATGCCTCAACTGCAGCATCATAATGGTCTCTTCCAAGTCGTGAATCCGTTTTAGCTTGGAGGCATAATGTCGGAGCAGTAGGCACCCCCCATTGAGGTATGTCAAACTGTTTGAGATTTTCAGATGTAATAGAAGGGTGCATGTTTTTTACATCGCGAAAGACCCTACGTAGGTGCAAACGATGGAGCGCAAATGGAATCTTTAGTTTGTCTCGTATTTCATCAAGTATTTGAGAATACAATAGCAGTGGTGATTCAAGAATGAGTCCAGTCAGTGGTAAGTTGAATGGTGTGTTACTTTCATCTGAGGAAATACGTGTGAACACATACCCTCCCATGCTGTGGCCATAATAGAGCACGTGTGAAACATTTTTGGCTTCGATTATAGTGTGGAGGTTTTTGATATGGTGTTGTAAGTTCTTCGAAGCAGTGATTGCATTCCATCGTTGAACAACCGTCGATTTACCATGCCCAGGCAACTCGCAGATAGCCACATGCCATCCTTTTTCCACAAACCACTGTGCTCTTTCTAGAACTGAAGCAGAAGAACCTCTCCAGCCGTGAATGAATACAATGAGCGGCGCTATGTGGTCTTGTTCCAAAGTTTGAATGTGTGTCGTTCGTGAATCGTATTCGCAGAAGTGAGATTGCCATTCACTCGATTCAATTGATTTTTTAGCTGGACCTGGTTGAATGAAGAGTGCAATGACCATGAATTCAATATAAGCATTCAACAAACAATACGAACCGATGATGATCCAAAGAATGGGTGAAGGAAACAGATATTGGTTCCAAGTGCAGAGGCCAACGAAAACTGAGGTGAGAATCCAAAAGTGCGTACGCATCCACTTCGTAGAAAAAAATGACATGGAATCACCAAGTAACATCACTTAGTTTTCTTCTTGTCTTTCTTCTCATTTTTATCGTCTGCAGGTTCACTCTCTTCTTTGGAAGATTCGTCTTTTACATCAGCAGCTACTTCTTTTGCTTTCTCGGCATCGGAAACAACCTTAGCAGCTCTCTTTGCAGTTTTTTCTTCCTGACGTTGTGTGAAACGGTCGCCGTAGGATGCCATGCCTTCGAGCTTGCCGATAAATCCAGTTGAAACTTCACCTTCAGCAGGTATGTGCTTGACAAGGAACGCACCAAACAATGAGTCGTAAAGGCCTTGTTTCAATTCACTACCTTTCTTAAATGAATAATTGACGAAGTAGAGGATGATGAATATAATCCCGAGAATGGACCAAACAGATGCAAATATTTGTTCGCTGCCTTTCGTAGAAAACATTGAACCTGCGAAGATCATCAAGAAGATAAATCCCAAGAGTGCAAGAATTCCTGTTGAATTCACAAAAAGAGCGTGCAAAAAGATTGGTTTATTTCCGTTCGAAGTAATGTTCTTTGTTCGGGAAACAAAATTTCCAAGCGTTCGACCAGACATAATTGGTACAACTACCAAATTCATGATCAATGCGGCAAGAGCGACGAGTGCGAATATTGTTGTGAACGCGTCAAGAATTGTCACAGAGAACAAAAATCCGAAGATAGGTCCAAGATTTACTACGAAGTTGGTTAATCCGGCAATACGGCGTGCATTTGGAGATGCGAT
>TARA_B110001450_G_scaffold210496_1_pt1 | contig 10628 bp, 13 predicted proteins | sample TARA_B110001450 | Tara Oceans TARA_B110001450 (sample SAMEA4396538) | marine metagenome | biome: Polar Biome; feature: [SRF] surface water layer (ENVO:00010504); material: water (ENVO:00002006), including particulate matter (ENVO:01000060) such as... | depth 5 m | reverse complement strand
TGTGTAGTTGAGGCACTTGTATTCGCATCACACACGGAATGTGTTTTTTGAAAGCAGATGACTTCAAATCAATGGAGTATTTAAAGGGTCGGGGGTTGTGACCGAAGAAAGATGCCAAAGGCACAGCCCGTGCTTGTCACCTTCGAAGACGGAAGCACCGTCGAGTATCCCACTGTGTGTGAGTGTTCCTCGGAGCTATGGAAGGAAGGATATCGCTTCAAATCTAAGGGGGATGCGCATCCTTCACGTATCCACGCGGATAGAATCTCCAAGCAGTGGCTCCAGGGCAAATGTCTTCCTGAGTATGGCCCACGGTGCGTATGGAAAGAAGGTGTGTATGTCACGGTGAGCTTCGCGTATGCATGAGGCTGTAGGCGCACACGCGACTTGCCTTAGTTTATTGGAATAAACCCAGTCACTCGTAACGGATATCGTAGACTTTGGTTTCCATTTTTTCCCACATATCATCGGGTAGCTCATGCATGGACAAAATGACTTTAAGCATCTCGTGGTCGTTCGCAACTCCACAATACGTGCGCACGACCCGCAAATGATGTTCTTTGCCAACATTTTGAAGTTCGTGTCGTAGGCGTTCGAGTTGCTCTTCGCTACGATCGTTCTTGTATCCGTATGCAACCATGAATCGTACCTTTCTACAGCAATATGTCCGAGCATGGTCAATGAGTGGCTTGTGAAAGAATGCATCTTTGCCATAGCAAGTCTGCATATGATATCTATGATTCTTGCGACCGATAATTTTGTGCCCTGTCGTAAGTGACATAAAGATCTGGTCAGGAGATAGGCTGCCTTTGCTGACTGAGAGACCCGGCATCTTGCTTTCGCCATAGCAGAAAGGAACGAAGTACAGGGCATTTGTTTTTCTACAAGGCGTTTAATTCGAGATAGCTCACGCGCGCACCACCTTAAAGTGGGGGTCTCGTCTTACGACATACAGATTGAGCGCTCGCAGCACCGCGTCGCGGTATTCCTCGGCTTCTTTCAATGTTTCGAACGACCTGTAGAATTTTGAGGCCCATGAATCTTTGCCTGTGTTGAAGACACAGTATAACTTGTTGTAGAAGCTTATGAACGGCGTTGGTACACTACCATTACTGTTATGGCATGACTTTTTCCACCGGTTCATACAACTATGAGGCTTTGCCAAAAAATCGTAGACAGCAGCGCGCTCAGTCCACAGTTCATTTGGACTGAGCGAAAATATGTCGATATGAATCCACTTGACTCGCTTTGCCCTGGCCCTATTTCCCCCTTCGGCGCCCTCATTCGCGCTCGGGTCAAGCACTTGCCCCGCGACCTGCTTCTCCACGGCACCCAGACGCTCGTCGAGGGCCGCGCCCGTCACAGTCACGTCGCGCTGCAGCGCGTTGAGGTCGTTGCGAAGGCGGTCGTGCTCCTGCATCAAACCCTCCATCATGTTGGTGTTTGCGCTTTGTACCGCGCCGAAGCGGGTGTATATGTCGACGAGGCCTGTCTGCATTTGCATGAAGGCCCATGAAATATTGCAGACACACGACAAAACTTGATTTCTTCCACGGCTCAAATTGCGCCATGACTTGCGCACACCCCGAGACACACAGCGAGCGAGAGCGCGCCGATCGGCGGCAGCAGCGTGCCGAGCGGCGTCGGCCGCGGCGCGAGACTCGGCTCGGCGAGCAGCGAGGGGAGGGGACCTGGGCTCGGGGGCGCGCTCAGCATGTCGGGGACATGGGTGTCTTTATTATCAGACTGGAGGGGACTAGAGAGAGTGCGCAGGGTGCGAAGCATGGTGGTCGTGGTGGTCGTGATGATCCACGTCGCGACGCATTTCATAGCCCCTAATCTCCTGCATTATTTGCCTGAGATTGTCGCCGTCTCCTCTCTTTACTTCCTCCATTTCGATCAATTCCCAGATTTCTTCGTTATGGGATTGGAAATACTTCAAGAGGGCGTTGAAGCGCCGGCAGTGCTTTTCATAGTGCCTTTTCAGGTAATTCGGGCTATCGTGATCCGCAAAATACCATGCTCTTTTTTTGTGTTCAGTGGGCTTCTTGTTCGCATTCTCATAGTCGTTTTTGTATAGGGTGAGCTTTTTCCATGCCTCCTTCATGTCCCAGTACATCTGCTTCAAACTTTGTACATAAACAAGGGGGTTTGAAGACCTTCTACCTTCCATGTATTTGTCGTCCAGTTCTTTCTTCACGCTCTTCCACGTTGCCTCGTTGCTATCCCACTCCACCGTGTGTCTGTGGTGTTTCGCGATTCCGTGACCACTCCTGTCAAACATGCCCCAGCCCTGCACAAGAAACGGATGTGTTTGTACCGGGCGGGACACGCAAAGAGCCGCGCCGTGCACAATGTAGGGGTTCGCGGCGGTCGTGTCTGGAGTCGACATATGAATTGCTACAGAGTCTTAACTACGACTAATGCCACTGTCTATCTCTTTTTCTTGATGCAGTTGTTGACCGTGTGCCCCCCCTTCTGTTTCACCCCCCTCTTCTGATAACCCTGCCAGCAGTGCTGTGTGGTGGGCTTTTTGGCATGCGCAGGCATTGCTGACACAGACTCGGGCGGAAATACCGGGCACGGAGAGAGAGCCATTCAGACCACCTCCGCCGCGACCGCCGCCGGGATGCTGGCCCCTGCGCGGTCGGCGCGGCGGCGCATGACCTCCACGGCGCCGAGCACCGCGCCCGCGTAGCCCAGCACGGCGCAGATGGGGGGGAGCAGCATGCGCCAGGTCGAGGTGAAGTCGCCCCCGCCGAGCTCGACGCGCGCGACCTCGCACCCCGCAAAGTACGCGATGGGGGGGCCTATCAGCGGCAGGACGTGGCGCGTGCTGCGGTGCCGGTGCGCTGCGAGCTGCCACACGCTGCACGCGAGCGCGAGGACAAGGGCGTCCCACATGTGGGGGAGGCCGTCGGCCGTGGGGGGGAGGGGCGCGGGCCGTAAGTAGGGAACAGACAGAAAGTATCGGTATGAGCTTTACTCAGGGAGCCACAAAGGCGGCCGCAGCTTCTTGCTGGGCTTGGGCCCTAAGAGCCTCCAGATTAGCCTCCATGGCCTTGATCTGGTCTTCAAGAGGTGGTTCTTGCTGGGCCTGAGCTTCCTCCTGAACAGGTGCCTCCGACTCAGCCTTCTTTCGGGGCGCTTTCTCCTGCTTAGAAGTGTTGCGTTTCCTTTTCGACTCAGGGCAGGTGTGAGTCATCTTCCGGCCCGCGTCCTTCCAATCTTGGTCGTCGGCTGAGTCGTAGTCCGTGTCCCAATCTTCTTGCTCACTCTCACCCTCTTCGACGTCTTGATTGAAATCATCATCACCGCCCCAGTCTAGGAACTCCTGCTCAGTCATCTCATCTTCCACCGCCTCCAGATAGAGTGCATCTTCATGGCGGCCCTGCTTGGGTTGCCTCACGACACGGAGAAGGAGGGCACCTTTCTTCTTTGAACCCTCTTCCTTCTCCCTCCTCACCACGCTGACATGACCATTGTGGCCATCTTCGAGCGCGCCGTGCAGCATACGTTCCTCGAATCCTTCAGCTGCGATGTCTTCACCTTCACGGGTCTTGAACATGACTTCATCTTCACCCTCCGGTACCTCCCAACGCCCTTGTTGCTCGAAATCGAAAAGGACAACGTCTACGCGTTTATCCCCGATCTTCTGTGTCGGACGCGCCTTCGTCACTTCCCACGCACGATCCGTAGGGTGTTCCTCCCCCTTGTCGTCCACGACGATAATCGTGACAATCCCGCTATCGCGGAGTGTGAGTCTCCTGCCCTCCTGTCCTCCTTCCATCATCTTCCCTGAGACCTTCTTTTCAAATGTCTCCGGTCCTGCTTTTGCCTTCCTGACCCACTCATCTGAAGCATTGAACAGTTCCCTGGGTGTCCTGATGCGGGTGCCTTGCTGAACATTCTCCTCCTCAATGTCGTCGTCTTGGAGAGTACCCTCGGGCCACCACGGTCCGTATTGGACGTAGTTCCCTTCTCCTTCTTCGTCGGATTCTCCCCAGTCATCATACATCGCCTCTTTCTCCAAGACCTTCTCCTCCCGTTGTTCTTGGAAGGCGAGGGATGCCTCGCGTCGCTTGCTGGGAGCACGCTTGTTCTTTCGCGCTTTCTCCCTCGCCTCTTCCGCGTCCGCCTTAATGACCTTCTCGATCGCCCTCTTACTCCTCTCTTCGACCCTCTTCTTCCTCTTTTCCGCCCTTTCCGCCCTCTCCAAAGTAGCATCGATCCCTTTTGTCCTCGCATCCTGCTCCGCGGGAGTGAGCGATTCTTCTTCAGTCATTCGAGCGGTTCTGCCTCGCTTGCTCCGGCGGGGGGGCTCGACTTCAGGCTTGTCCGGCTCAGCCGGACGAGCACTGCTCGCACTCCCTTCCAGATCGCCGAGAGTCACGACGGTGGTGGGCCCAGAACGGGCTCGCGTAGAACGAGACATGCTACTGTCTCGCGCTTGTTGCAAGTATGTCGTGCCGTGCACAACAACTCACAATCCACGGCGTCACTGTGGTCTTTTATACTCTGCCGTGGTTTTTTGAACGAGGACGTGTGGGAGCTCAGCCTCTGCATCCTCTGCACCCGCGCCGTGAGGCCTGGCATTTGAAACCACACCGAGCGGGCGTATATACACGCCCGTTCCAGCCCGCATGACCCACGCCCTCGCCGACTTTGAGAACGTATACAGGCGCTGCGTGGAGCGCATAGACGTCAACTGGCTGGTGGAGCTGCTCGACCTTGTGAACTGGGACGACCTCGGGCCCCGCGTGTGGGAGCGTGCAGTCGTGATTTGCAGTCCGCACCTCCGCGAGATGTGCGACGTGCGCGTCTCGCGCGGGCTGCACTCCACGGACAATTCGGATCCAGCCGCGGCGGGGGAGGCGGTCCGGCAGAACTTATCTGCGAGTCACCCGCTGCACACGCAGCCCTGGATCCATTCGTGGGCCCTGCAGTGGTTCCGGTGGACGCAGCACCAGCAGAACCCCGACGGCCTCTTCACGATCCGCCTGGCGCACCGCGACGAGGCGGCCGACGAGATCGTGCTGTGCTACGAGTGCGACGCGGACTCGAAGGGTCAGCAGCGCAAGGAGATGCGCAAGGTCGTGATGAAGATGTGGCAAGCCGTGGACGCGGCGCGGTGGACACGGGGGGGTGCGCGCAAGCGGCGAAGCCTCTCGGCGTACACGGTGCGCTCAAACGTCATGAAGACACTGCAGACAGACGAGGAGAGCAAGGTGAAGCGCGGCCTCGCGTGGCTGTATCGCTTCATGTGCGCGCACATCCGGACCTTCCTCCTGCTCACCGACGACTGGCTCGCGACAAAGCAGAAGCACGCCGTGAACCCCGACGCGCCAGAGTGCCTGCCGCGTGAGAAGGACAGGGTGTGGGACCACCACTTTTTCATTGGGTTGTTTACCGTCCCAGATATCAGTACGCTGGTGTTTCGACAGACTATTGACTGGAATACGGGCGCTGTTGGTGGCTCTGTTCATGATAAGGAAATTTTGACTGCCGACGATTACGAGGGTGTGGATGGGACGGGTTTCAGAAATAGAGACAGTTTTCTGCACCGTGGCGCAAAGGACAAAGACCAGAAAATAAAGTTTGACGACTATCCCCTCCCTCTGGTGTGCAAGGCAGACAATCCAGTATGGGACAAGGTACCCACTTTCAGAGAAAGGGTCAAGCAACGCTGGAGGGCGCCAGTGTGTTTGCGCGTGTGGGAAAACTACGACGTGCGCGCCCTGTCCGTGCAGCGCGTGAATGTCGAGAACGCGATCGCATGGGCGGAGCTGCGGCCACGGGAGCAGATGAAGCACTTTGAGCGTCTCGGTGGAGCGTGGTATCTTACCGACGTGAAGCAGTTTCTTGAGTACTTTAGCACTCAAAACAGCGATGCTGCTGGCCAGGTTTTTGACAATCTGATTGATGACGACGAGTGGACGCGATCAATCAGAGAGCGCCAGCTCGGTGACAAGCCAGAAAAACGTCTCAGAGGCGATAGGGTCGCGCAGATCACGCAAAACGTGATGACTGAGCTGGAGACGGCGCTGCTGAGTGTATTCAAGACCAATGGAGGGTTTGGAGATTATTTATTGTCGTGGGACGCTCCACCATATGCATCAGTACAGAGAGAGTTTCTGAAAGGCCCTGGAGGAACTCTGACGGCTATCAAGCGGGCGATTCGCGATCAACCGGGATTGCTACGGGAGCGGCAGGGGCAGAAAAACGTCGAGGAGTGGGAGGATTACAATAAGAAAAACCAGACGCTGCGATCGGCTTGCTACTGTAAGCTCGAGGAAAGCCTTCCTGCCCTCTCAGACGAAGTCGATCGCTATCTCGATGCCTTCAAGGTGCCGAATGCAAAGCTGTTCTTTCGCCTCATACGCTGCAACAGCATCCTTGCGCTTCGGGAGCTCGCGCGGCAGGTCTCGAGCAAGCGCATGGACGGCGAGGTGTCAAAGTACCTCAAGACCCTCGATGTCTGTGTGCAGTCCGAGGTCAATTTCATATTTGACCGCGTCCGCGAGAACCTCGACGTCTTCATCGACAACAGCGCTGTAAGAGCTATATCGACGCAGGTCGTAGAACGCGCTGCTCACTCCAAAGACGACCTCCTGTTGCAGGCAGCGCAGAAACTGGGCTTTGTCAACGCACACGAAAGATTCGCGGTGGTTAGTGATGCCATACAGGCTAGTGCAGCGGCTGACCCCGGTGACTACGAAGAAGACTTTTACGAGGTGTATGAGATGCTGTACGGCCTGGCGCGCTTTGAGGACGAGGACTCAGACTGAGCTACCAATAGTACCATCACGAACATCTCCCGCCATTTTATTTTTTTTCTAATATGTTTTTGTTTTTTTAACTCCCTACATTTTTTTTAGTGCACGAGCGATTTCGGGACATGGGGAAGCGCGGCGCTGATGGCGCTACAGGGAGTGCCGCGGCGGCCGCACAGGACATGCAGACCTGCGGTGCACAACCCGCAACCGATCCGAGCGGCGTTGTATGCAGCGCGGCTTGCATTTGTCCGGACGGTTCCCGTGTTCGGGCGCATTTGCATTGTCCTGTCCCGCTTACGCGCACATTTGCATTGTCCTGTCCTGCTTACGCGCACAGAGCGCGCAAACGCAAGCCCTGATGCTGGTGACGTGCAGAAATAACCTTTCGTCTTTTCGACGATCGGAACGACAAGGTCGTCCAGGTGATGACCGTGCGCGGCATTCCGTGCAGCAAGCCTCTCGGAGAGACAATCGACACGGTGTACGAGGAATGGGACCTCGGATCCGAGTACATCTGCTGGCAGGGACGCGTTTTTCCGTATCGTGTTAAGGATACCGATACCGTGGACGACCTCGGACTGCCTGCGAAAGGATCAGAGCTTGATGTTCGCCTGGACCAGAAGCGTCGCGAGGAAATCGACGGGTATGTCGACCTCACGATGGAGGACTGAGAGAGGTGTATCTGTGCTTTTATTCGAGCAAACAGTCCAAACAATGATCGCCCTGCACGAGGTCTGACAGCATCACACGTTTGCGCTTGCGAACGCGGGTCGGGATACGACACCACCCCCCGAGGCTACTATACCCGGCGTCATGTGGCTGTAAGAGGGTGCGCTTGTGGAAGGGTGTCTGGAATGTCGAGGATTGCTGCAGTGCCGCGGCCTCGGCCGCTGGACCAAAAATGAAGAGCTGCATGACACCTTCCAGCATTCGCACTCGGAAGACGGGCTTGTGCATACCTATGCAGTCGAAGAAGCCGTCGACCAGCCCCTGCACGAGGTCTGCGTTGTTTCCATGCACGGGTTGTCGTGCGTCTGACTCGAATAAAATGGTCTGAGTGTCCCAGCGCCGCGACATGTGAGGAAATATCACGGTAAAGTTGTAGAAAAGACCGCCCAGAGTTTCTGTCAGAAATTTCCTCCACCGTATTTTGAGCTCCCGTGTGTTCTTGCTGGTGCTTGTGGTGTTGACCATGAGGATTTTGCCGAGCCAGTGCAGAGAAGGAAAGTACTGTGGCCGGACTACTTGCGCCTGCTCCCCCCCTCTGATTTCGGACACGGCGGTCGGGACACGCGTCCACGCCGTCCACACACACGCGCGGAAGGGCTTTGGAATCACCGTGACAACGACAATGTGCAGGTCGCGCAGGATGTTCCGGATGAGGTCGAGGCTGAGCATTGGAACCATGGAATTAACGCCGAGGCGGGGAACGAGGGCGAGGACGAAGGCCAGCGCCTCGTGTGGCATGATCGGGCGCTTTGCGGGGCCACGGTGTGACTCTGTGCACTTCCTCTCCTGGTACGCCCTCACGAGCTCCCGGCAGTGCTCGATGGCAGGCGTGGTTCCCTGCATCTTACGCACTAGAGGCGCCTGGTTGTATACAAACAAACTTCTTTTCGAACGTGTAGTAACATTTATTTCAAATCAAAATCATTCCAGGCGTCGTGCGTGCTGCTCGAGGTGTAGACAACTGACTGGCCTGGGTCCTGATACGCCGTGATGTGGCAGCCGTCGCGGGCGCCCTTGCGCACCAGGGAGACCTCGAGCACCTTCTTGGCGCCGGCGCGCAGACGGTCGTCGCCGGAGTTCTGCACGTCGACTACGTACCCGAGCGAGAGGTCGGCGGCGATGTGGTCGCGCACGAAGCCCCCGGCCAGCGAGCCGGCGACCGAGCGCTCATCGACCTCCATCACGCACTGGAGCGCGCCCCGGCTGTCGATGAAGGTGGAGATGACGCGGCCGATGTCGGCGCCGCTGTGCTCGGTCTTCACGGGGACGTCGATCATCTCCCCGTTGCGCACAACCGCCTCGAGCTCGTCCTGTTTGAGGTAGAGGCCGTTGTAGGCGGCACCCTCACCACGCGGGTTGCACGTGCCCATGACGAGAATTGCGGCTTAGGTGTGAACTTGTTATATCTAAAAGATGCCATTGTATTGCATGAGCACGAGGTCGAACCTGCACACGACAGCGCCAATCAGCGCTGCTCGTGAAAGCGGGGGTGTGCGAGCACGGTGGCAGCGTGCCGGTCGCCTATCTCCACCGCAAACGCCGGACGCTCCCACTCCCGGTCCCTCACTGATACCCACGTGCAGTGGGGGGCGAAGGCCATGTCGGCTGTCTGGGTTCCACCAAAGTCACATGAGTAGAGCATAGCACACTTCTCATCGCCGGACGTCGGGAAGAAGAAGTGGTTCCTCTGCATGCTGTCAAAGAGGTAGACGAAGTCTCGGCAGGCCATGCCCCTGACATCATGTGCCTGCATATTGCGAATAGCTTCGGTAAAGCGCTCGTTGTCAAAGGCTGCCATCATAGACGTCTTCGCCTTCACAATGTCCTCGTCACTGACGCTTGCCCACCCACTGCGGTAGGTTTCCCACTCGGCTTGCTGCTCGAGCGAGGCCCCCGTGGACCACCATATGTTGCCGCGGTGGTCGCGTTTGCCGAGATGCTGGTAATAGGACCCCGGTGACTTTGAATCGGGGTCGGACGAGGAGCCCGTCATGCTTGCCGGGCCACTAATCAAATCCACACACAAGGCAAGTCTCATTTTGTTTCTTCAATTACAAGTAGCCGCTTGCTTGATGCGATACGCAAACTTGTACTTGTTTTCAATGTCTGTGATGTACTTGGCGCGAAAGTTAAAGAAGCGAAAGAGCTGACCCTCGTTCGGCAGGAAGCGGTCGAGGTCGGCGATGCGGGGCACGATGGGCATGCATCCCGCATAGACCCCCTGCTTCAAGAGAAAGACGAGACCGAATATGGTGTTGCGCAGGTCGCCGCACTTGAGGTTGAGGCGGAGATTCGAGCTCCCTCTCAGTATCTCCCATATTTGAAGACAACACTCCCGAATAAGATGCTTGCGTTTTGGTTTGTTGTACTGAAAAGAGAAGGTGCGACTTCCGCCGATGTCGACAACTGCCTTTGTAATTGCCTCAAACACATCTGTGCTGTTCTCTAGTTGTTCTGCGAGATTGCGGTGCAACCGGTGCAGAAGCTTGCTGAAGTGAACGTCGAAAGCCTCGCGCGACTTCACTGAGTTGAGTAGCTCCTTGACATAGCTTTCAATCAAAGCCTCGTCAATTTTCGTGTTGTCGTTGCTGTTGAGATGTGGGTTGTTTCGCTGTAGAATGGTATCGTGAAACTCATCGCTGTGAAATATGCCTCCCAGCACGACCCCTGTCACAGCACACACCTCGGCTTCTTCGGTTTCTATTATGTCTTTGCACCTGCCCCGTTCACAGACATGAATGGCGGAGCATAGGAGACACCCGGCGCGCCTGACGTCGAATATCTCCCATTCGCACTTGTGGTGCGGCGCGGCGGAGAGTGGCAGGGGGAAGGGCTTACGCAGCAGGCGCCACGTCCGGTCTGCGGGGGTCAGTGTGGAAGACTCTGCATCGACGCGCTTGCGCTTGCGCCCGGGACAGGGTGTGCACATTGAAGGAGGTCCCCGGGCACACACATACAGGTGACATTGGTGTGAGAAATGTTTTGAACTGGTTTATTCTACACTTCATCGCCCGAGACCTCACGCAGACCGAGCTCGTGGTTGCACTGGCAGTGGTCGAAGCTGCTCGCGCCGCTGTCGGGTTCGCTAATGGTGCCGAAGCCGCACGAGAAGCAGGGTATGTT
>TARA_B110001450_G_scaffold110795_3_pt1 | contig 10637 bp, 8 predicted proteins | sample TARA_B110001450 | Tara Oceans TARA_B110001450 (sample SAMEA4396538) | marine metagenome | biome: Polar Biome; feature: [SRF] surface water layer (ENVO:00010504); material: water (ENVO:00002006), including particulate matter (ENVO:01000060) such as... | depth 5 m | reverse complement strand
TATAAATTTTAATTATATAAATTTTAATTATATAAATTTTAATTATACGTTCTTTTAATATTTTGCACATTTGTAAATGTTCTCTTATTTTTAATAAACTCTAATAATGCACATGATTGTTCATCGTCTTTTAAATATTCAGTAAAACATTCGGCTAAAAATTTAAATGTTAAAGGATTTGTGTGTTTTGTTTCAATAAAATTTAATTTTCCATCGCTTATTTTAATAGTTGATGTTTGTAGATCTTTATCATTAATATAAGTAATTATATCACAATTTAAATCATTCTTTCTATCTCGTATAGATTTTATTTGTTCATTTATTTTTTTATGTTGATTATCTAACATAACCCATTCTTTAATATTATTTTCCAAACTCATTTGTATATAATTTAAATATAATTGAAATAATATATTTAAATTATATTTATTTATAATTTATGAACTAAAAATTTATTACTAGTTAAATCATCTCCTTCTATGACTTCTACCTTTTCTTTTACTCGATGTTTTATTACGTTTTCTATTTTTCATAAATTCACTAAATAATAATAATCCCGCGGGAATCGATAATGTCTCTAATAATGAACCGCCCTGTTTATTTCTATTTCTATTTCTACGTCTCTGTCTTTGACTTTTATTCTGATTTTTATTTTGTCTTTGATTACGTCTTTGACTTTGATTACGTCTTTGACTTTGTTGTCTACGCGATCGTCTACGTCTTCTTCCTCCAGATTGTACATTCATTAAATCTTGAGTCATTATATATATATATATACTAATTAGAAAATAATATTATTTATTAATATTATTATTATAACGAATTAATAATACCAAAATTCCTAAATGTAACAAAAAACTAGTAAAAATAAAGAATATAAAAAAAAATAAATAAATAGATAATTCCTTAAATAAATATTCTAAAATAGGTTTAATTATATCTTTTAATTCTTTTTTCATTTGTTCTGATTTTAAAAAATTTATACATTGATCTGCCATTAGATTTCTCTTCATTATTATTTATTAAATAATAACATATAAAAAGTTTAAATAATTTTTGCGTGTTAATTTAATTAGATTTTTATATTAATTATTTAATTAATAAATGAGTAATCTTATTTTTGATTTAACTAATAATTTCGATTTTTCGGTATTAAATTTAGGAAATCCTTCATTACTAAATAATAATAATTATTTTAGTAAAATTAGTCATGGATCTATGAATAAAAATTTTTATCTACAATTACCAAAATGTATTACGAAACAAGGTATTATTAAAGGTAATAATAAAAATTATTGTGATTTAATTTTTAATAGTAATGATAAAAATATTATAGAATTTTTTGAAAATTTAGAAAATTATTGTGTAAACGAAATTCATAAAAATAAAGATTTATGGTTCTATGATTCAGATAACATGAATATTGAGGATATACAAGAATTAATATCACCAATTATGAGATCATATAAATCTGGAAAAAATTTCTTAATTAAAACTAATATTAAATTAGATAAATTAAATATTTATGATGAAAATGAAACAAAAATAACTTTAGATGATTATAATTCAAGTAATGAATTAATACCTTTACTAACTGTAAATGGTATAAAATTTTCCAGTAAAAGTTTTATTATTGAATTATTATTAATACAAATAATGGTTGTTTATCCGGCGGATGAATTTGAAAAACAAATGCTGATTAACGTTAATGAAACGAAAACTAATAATTTAAAATCGAGCAATATATTAACAGCTAAAACAGATAATATATTAGAAAGATTAGATAAACAATGTGAGCATAATGATAATGATAATGATAATGATAATGTAAATGAAAATGTAAATGAAAATGATAAAGATAATGAAAATGATAATGAAAATGATAATGATAAAGATAATGAATTAGTAGAACAAACAAACGATGACTTAACAAAACAAACGAACGATGACTTAGCAAAACAAACGAACGATGAATTAGCAGAATCACGAATAAATAATTTATCTGAACAAAAGAATGATAAATTAGAAGATACTAAAAAAAATGACAGTGAATTCAAATTTTTAATAAATAATGATTTAGACAATTCTACATGTAATGAAGAAATAGTTGATATGGATGATTTAGAAATTAATGATAATGTAGAAACAATACAATTAAAATCATATGAAGCAATCTATTTAGAAATATATAAAAAAGCTAAACAAAAAGCAAAAGAAATACGAAAAAATGCTATTGAGGCATTTTTAGAAGCAAAAAATATTAAAGCGAAATATAATTTAGATTCTTTGAATGAAAGCGATTCAAGTGATGAAGAAGAGTTTATGGATATGTCATAATTTACAAATATTGACAGCTAACTATTCACATAATATAATAATTTTTAATGATAATTTAATATTTAATTATTAAATCATTATTTAATATTTATAAAAAATTTTATATTATTTATTTTATATAAATGACTGGTTTAAAGAAATTTTTAAAAGATTTTAAATTTAAAGATTTAAAAAACGAACATGTTTTAGGAATTGTTGGGTTGGTTTTTTTAGTTTTTGCTTTATATAAATATTCGGAAAATAAAAATATTTTTCAGTTAGGAATGACATCAGGACCCGTTAATCTAGGATCATCATCTACAACAGCTCCACCTGCTAATGGTGGTGGTGTCCAAGGTTCTTCCCAAGCAAATACTTATGCACCATATAATGGTGCCAGTAATTCTGCTGTTGCCACATCTGCTGATTCATCGTCTGCTTTAAATAATAATGTAGGTAATAAACCTATTGCTAATCCATCTGATTTATTACCGGCCGATTCTAATAGTGCGTGGGCTACTCTTAATCCTTTAGCTTCGTCTGATTTACAACAGGTTAATTTATTAAATCCTACCCAAATGGTCGGTATCAATACTCAGGGAACTTCTTTAAGAAATGCCAATTTACAAATAAGATCAGAACCACCCAATCCAAGAATGAATACTAATTGTCCATGGAATGTATCAACAATTGAGGGTGATAAATTTAGAAAACAATTAGAAATTGGGTCTTCTGCTTAATAATATAATTATCAACATTGTTTGTTAGAGTTTACAATAATCAATATAAAATTTTATAAATATATTATAAACTTTTATATTATATGGGTAATAATATACTTAATTTCATTTTAATAGTATTTATAATTATTATTGCTATTAAAATTTATATTAATTCCGATTCGTTCAATTTAAGATGTATTATATCAGACGTAAATGGTAACAGATATTGTGTTAGAGATAGAGCGAAATTAGAATTAGCGGCCGATAAATTAGCTCATGTAAATGATCGAATGAATAAATTAGTTAATCATTTATCCAATAAATATCCTGAAAAAGATAATGTAAAAAGACTACTTGATGGTTATAATCCTAAAAAAATATTTGAGACATTACCAACGAGTGAGTATACTGCATATAGTGAAAATAAAGGAGAAAAAATAGCGTTCTGTTTAGATACCGAAAAAAAGAATGGTAGATTGATTGATCTAAATACATTGACTTATGTAGCATTACATGAATTAAGTCATGTAGCAACAAAATCTATCGGTCATACTGATGAATTTTGGCAAAATTTTAAATTTTTAATTGGTGAAGCAAAAGCTATAAATATTTACAATCCTATTGATTATAAGAATCAACCGGCGCGTTATTGTGGAATGAATATAACAGATAATCCATATTATGATGTTGAATAGAAAATTATTAATTTATGATATATTATTTAGCATAAATAATATACTATATATATAATGAAATCTGGAAAACGTTATAGAAAATTAGGCGGTAAATCTAGAAAACGTAAAAGACAACAAACACGTAAAAGAAAAGGAGGAACCTTAATGTCCAAAACTAAAGCATTTGGGAGGGGTATTGTAGATGCGTCGAAATATATGGTAGGCAGCAAAAAGTTTAATCAAGAGAAATACAATGAAGCTTATGCTAATTGGGCAGCCAATAGCTATCTGGGACCTCGCCCAATAAGAAAAGATTATGAAAAATGGGAGTTTATGGGACAATTGAAAAAAGATCCTAAAAACACATTAAAAAAAAGAGCAATACAGACGGCAGTGGTGGCGGGGGCGATTGCTCTGTCTCCGATTTGGGCTCCGATTAGGGCGGGAGCTTACGCTCGTCGTAGGTGGAAAACAAGAAAAGCACATAGAGCGAATCAATCAGTCACACATGGTATACAAGTTATAGATGGTTTAGTACTGGATGCTCAAGGTGGAAATATGAATGCACTAGATGATGTTAAAGTTATGTCAGGACGACTAAATAATTCAGCACGTCAATTAAATGATTTATTGGCTGTCTTTGACGCGCCGACAAGTGGGCGCTTGCGGCAAGAGTCGGATGCGAGTACGCGCGATTGGCAAGAGTCGGATGCGAGTACGCGCGATTGGCAAGAGTCGGAGGAGGATTTAGAGGCGTTGGCGTTGGCGGCGGCGGCGGAGGTGAGGGCTGCCCAATCAAATTTGTCAAGCGTTCAACACAGACAATCTCAACTGGACCCCGACTCAAGAGAACTTTTAAACGAGAATCTGCGCGAAGCAGAAGACAGACTAAGAAATGCACAAGCGGCGGCGAAGGCGGCGAAGGCGAACGAGGCAGATGAAACATTAAAAGCATTAACGGAGTCAAGTACTTCTGCTCAGGCTGAAACTCCGCAAAAAAAGGTCACCTTTCACGGTGGTGCAGGTGGAATAAGCCGCCGTAATAAACGTCAATCAAAACGAGGTGGAAAACGTGGTAAAAAACAAAAATCTAGACGCAGATAAAAAATTGTGAATATTTTTATTATTATTTTGATAAAAATATTCTTAAAGTATTAGATTCTTTTATATACACGATCTAAGATCTGAAAATCAAATTTGTCTTTTTCAGTTTTGTGTATAGATTGAGAAACGAATTTATATATATCTGTATTTATTGTTGGAAAAAATGTATCACACGTATAGTCATTATCTATATATGTTATATAAATATTATCAACTTTTTTTGATTTTAAAAATGCATCATAAACATTTTTGCCTCCTATAATCCATACTTCATCATATGTTTTTCCATTTATATATTCCATTAATAATTCTATATTGTTAAATGATTTAAAAACATGATCATTTAAAGAGGTATCAATACTAAGAGATGTTGATAATATTAAATTATCTCTACTTGGTAATGGTTTGCTATTAATACTTACCAATGTATTTTTACCCATTACAATTGCATTATTTTTTGAACCACATGTTAATGTTTTAAATTTTTTTAAATCGCTTTTTATTTTCCATGGTAAAGTATTATTTATACCAATACCATTATTATTACTTGTCGCCACAATTATATTAAAGTTCATTTGTATATATAAATTATATGCTTATATTTATATAGATGTCAAATATATTTAAATTTTATATAAATAAAAATAATAATTTAAATCAACTGTATTTATTTATAAAAAATAAATATTTTGATAAAACAACTGATTTAATATCCGTTGAAGAATTAAATACAAATTTTAGAAAAAATTCATTGGGTTTTTTGGAATCGGAAATTTTTAATAAAATTTTTATAAAAGATTTCAATGAAAATGATATATTTAATATTAAACAATTTAAACCTGAATTAATTTTTGTAGATGAAAATATATATTATGATGATAATTTAGAAACTATAAAATTCAAATTCATAAATGCATTCAATACTGGAAACAATAATAAATTATGTTTTGAAGAAATATACTTATATAGTTTAGTAGAAAAAGAATTAAATCATATAGAAATTTATAATACGTTAACAAATAACAATAAAATAGAATTAACTAGAGCAAGATTATTGAATTATTTATTAAATATAAATGAAAGAGATAAAATATTAGAATATTTAGAAAATAAAGAAATATATGACTATAATGATTTATTAAAAATTAGATTAAATAATGTTAAATATATTAGATCTATTGGACAAAATTTTACAAATGATAAAATTTCATATACATATACTACAAATCCATATAATGTAGAATTATATGATTCGTTATTGAAAAAATTTACAGATTATATAGGTACAAATAATAACAATTTATTGTTTGAATATAATTTAATAGATAATTCATTATTTGTTTGTACATTGGATGATGTGATTAATTATAGTAATTATAAATCTCTAGATGAAGAAATAACCATTAAAGTCTATTTTTCATTTGTATATAATAATAAAATTTTAAATTATAACGCATTTAAACTAAGAAAAGAAGAATTTCTAAAAAAAACAAATGAACATTTAAAATCAAATACATTCATAGATAAAAATAATACAATCGATTTATTAAATAATATTTATCTTAATAGTCCAAAATTAAAATATAAAAATTACGGAATTAAAAATATTAATTTGAATGTGTATTCTAATATAAATTCAAATATATCATTAGAATCAATATTTAAATTGATCAATAGTAATATAGATTTACCCTTGATTAAATATAATGCAGGGAAAAAATTGGAGAATATTTATAGATTATATTGTGATAAGATCTCGAATAATAATAAAAAAATACCTTATTTAAATAAAAGTCAAATTTTTAAATATATAAAAACTATTGGGAAAACAAGCACTATTGCAATAGTTGTTAATAACAGCAGTGAATTGTTTATAAATAACGTGAATGATTTTATTGTTGAGTTAGACAGCAACGGTGTTATCAATTTAAAATTAGATTTTAAAAATATTATGACGTTAGAAAATATAAATAAATTAATAGTAGACAATTTAAATCCTATAATTACTAATTTAAAAAAATATATAAATGACCCCAATAATAATATTAAACTATTTAACAGTTTAATAGATACGAATATTGAAATTATTTCAACAAATTATAACATAAATTTAAATTTAAAAAAAAATATTAATCTTAAAACCATAAAAAATTGTTTAACATATTTATTAAATATTGTTGATGATAGTTCTAAACTAGAAAAAATTTTAAGATATAAAAGAGTTTCAAATTATAATGAAATGAATGCTGAAGATACATTTATTATAGAATTATTAAAACAAAAACTTTCTGAAAATGATATTATATCTAAATTAGAAGAAAATTTTAAAATGAGCAATACTGATGCTAAATTTAAACTAATAAGTACAATTTCATCTTTACAAGTGGTTCAAAATATTTTTCAATATAAAAAAATAAAAATTAAAACAAATCCAGGATTTATGATAAAAATAAAAAAAGATACAAATAATACACTTATTGTTATTGATAATATCGATAATATCAATTATCTAGATTTTATACCAATTTATATAGATAGCATAATTAAATTAACACAAAAATATGAATTTGATAAAAAAATACAAGAAAATATAACTAAATTATGTAATCAAACAAAGTATGATGAAGCAGAGCAATTTGTTAAAGATATAGAACCATCCAAACTAAATAAATATCAAGACGATGATTTAGCCGTTAATTTACATGACAAAGAAATTGTTATTGATACCATTAATGATGAATTTGATATGCAAGATGATGATGATGATGAAAATAATTTATTAAATATTTTATTAGGAGACGATGACGATGACGATGAGGAAGATGAGGAGGAAGATGATAAAGATATACAAGAAGACGGTGATATTAAAGAATCCGATGACGATGTAGATGGCGATAGTGATAGTGATAGTGATAATGACGATGACGATAAAAGTGAAATGAAAGACTCTTATTCTAAATTAGATTCTTTAAAAACTTTTGAAAGTAAAGAAGACAAAGAAGATAAAGAAGATAAAAAGATTGGAGAAGATAAAAAGATTGGAGAAGATAAAAAGATTGGAGACGACGTTGAAGATGAAGAACAAAAATTTAAAGAGGTTTCAGAAAAAAGTAACCCGATATTAAAGCGTTTAATTTCTAAAGAACCGAAATTATTTGGTACAGATAAAAATAAATTTTTTACAGAATATTCAAGGTTATGTCCAGCAAATGTAAAAAAACAACCAGTAATTTTAACAGATGAAGAAAAAGAGTATATTGATATTCATCATAAAGATTCATATACGGAAAGTTTTCATTATGGTACAAAATCGGGTGAAAAATATTGGTATATATGTCCTAGATATTGGGATTTGGAAAAAAATATTAGTTTAACTAAGGAACAAGTCGATAGTGGTAAATTTGGTAAAATAATAACCAAAAAAAAAAACAAAGACGGGACTTATGATGGAAATATTATGGAATTTACAGACAATAAATATCATATAGATGAAAAAAATAATTATGTAAAACATGTACCGGGTTTTTTAGATGAAAAACATAATAGAAATGGTTTCGGATTACCGTGTTGTTTTAATCAAAAACTATGGAATAAACCTCAACAAATGTCCAGAAGAAATAAATGTTTAGATATAAATGTGGATACTGGTGATAAAAGTGTAAAAAAAGATTTTTTCAATTATATTAAAGGTCCTGAAAAATATCCACTAGAAAAAAATAAAATAGGCATATTACCGATGAATGTGCAAAAATTCTTGCAATTTGATAATGCTAATTGTACTAATAAAAAAAATACGAATTTATTAAAACCTAATTATAGTTGTCTGTTAAGATACGGTGTTGAAAATAATAGTAAACAATCTTTCATTGCTTGCTTAGCGGATTTGTATAGTGGAATAATTTTAAATTACAATAAAATTATTAACATTAAAGAAATGAAAAATATAATTATAAATTCATTAAATATTGATAGTTTTATAGAATATAATAATGGTAATTTAACAAATATATTTTTATCTAAAAATGTATTTAACGTTGATATATTAGATTCCATAATTATTGATAATTATAATAATTCTAATTTTTATAAAAAATTAGATATTACAAATAATGATCATATAAATTTGTTTAAAAAAATTATCAATTCATATGAAAATTTTATTAATTATTTAAAAAATGACACTTCTATAATAGATTATACATATTTATGGGATATAGTATGTAAAAGTAATGAAAAATTATTTCCGGATGGATTAAATTTAATAATTTTGGATATAACAAGCGATGATATAACCGATAATATAAAAGTTATATGTCCCAAGCAAAGTTATTCTAGTGAATTTTTAGATAATAATAAAAAATGTTTTATTTTATTGAAAAAAAACAATTATTATGAACCTATCTATATTATAAAAGATTCATTAGAATATACAATAAAAAAAACATTTTCATTTGATAATGATAATGACGCAAGTCAATTAAAAGAGTTTAAAAATGTTTTAAATAAATTAAAAGATTCGATTAATATAAATTGTGTTTCTAAAATTACCTTAAAAACTAATAAACAAAGTGAATATACGTTCAAACAAAATATAGAATTAAATATTATACTTAAAATTTTATTAGAATTGAAATATGAGATTTTATATCAAATTATGGATTATAATAATAAAATAATAGGTGTTATCGCAAATAAAGATTCTATAACCGGGTTTATTCCATGTTATCCTTCCGGTTTAGATACTATATTTAATATTCCATTTAAATTTATGGATGATCTTTCTATAACATATTATAATGATTATATTACTACCAAAAATTTCTTAAATAAAGTTTATTATGATAGCAAAGAAAAAATTATAGTTAAACCCATTATAAAAGTAATTGATGATAATACAATTGTTGGTATATTAACATTTGGTAATCAATTTGTTATGATCGATAAACCAGAAATGAATATACACGATGATGAGTTGAAAAGTATAAATGACAAAAATTATTTATATATAGATAAAACTATTCAAACTAATTTATCAACTGATAATGAGAGAATAAATACTGTTAATAATATTAAATTAGAAACGAATTTCTATAATACATTCAGAAATACATTTAAAAAAATATTAGCAAAATACGAATATTTACATATAAAAAATAATATTATTGCTATAATAAATAATAACACACTATTGTATTTCGATAAATTAAATAAATTATATAACTTATTAAAAGAATTGGGAGAGAAGTTTATTATATTCGCAAAATATAAAAAAAATATATTAGAAAATCTCAAGAATATTTCACTATGTTTTGATTCACAAGAATGTAACACAGATTTTTGCATGGTATCCAAATCTAACAATAGTATTTGTATATTAGTAATTCCCGAATTTAATTTGATAACAAATGAACCAAATGAAGAAATATATTATACTAGATTAGCAGATGAATTTATTAGATATAATAAATTAAGATTATTTATTTTCGAATCTAATAATCTATTTTCTATGGGATCAATTAAATATAATATAAAAAATGATGAATTATTAATATTCCAATCATCTCTATCACAAGAATATTTTCAAAACATTAAATATACTGATGTTAATGAGTTTGTAAATTATAATACTTATGATACATATAATCCTAATTTTAAACCTGCAAATATATTAAAATTGGACACGGAACCCGATGTTGATTTGGATAAAGAAAAAGAATTAGATAAAGAAAAAGAATTAAAACTTAAATTTGAACCCGAAAATAAAAGTAAAATAAAGATTAGTAAATCGACTGTTAAAAAAATAAAATTACTTGGAAAATCA
>TARA_B110001450_G_scaffold115712_1_pt1 | contig 10643 bp, 13 predicted proteins | sample TARA_B110001450 | Tara Oceans TARA_B110001450 (sample SAMEA4396538) | marine metagenome | biome: Polar Biome; feature: [SRF] surface water layer (ENVO:00010504); material: water (ENVO:00002006), including particulate matter (ENVO:01000060) such as... | depth 5 m | reverse complement strand
ACGGATTGGAAAGCAGATAACCTAACGTTTGATGAGTTTTTTAAGTAATTATCCTTGTTTACGTCTATTTTCCATTTCCATTTTTGCATGTTCAAGCCATTGTTTCTCTCCATTGGGATTATAAAGGATTTTAGAGATGGTGTAAGCAGCATGTCCATGGGCTTTTACTGCTTGTTCTAATGGCATTTTTAAAGCCTTATTATCATGATTTTCAGGAACTACAAATATTTCTTTATTATTATCATCAGTTATAAATTCTTGAGTTAAAACATATGTAGATTTATAATTAGTGCTGTGATATGCGACCATCATATTTGTATCTTCTGAAATATTATAGTTTACTATTATATTTCCGGCTTTATATATACAACCTGTAGGTTGGCTAATATTCGCAGGTATTAGCATAAAATCAGGTAATCCTCTTCCAGTATAAACTAATGATTTTGTGAAACTCAAAAATCCAGAACTAATATTAGAAAATTCTATCGCACAATTTTTACTATAAGATAAAAACATATATGAACCTCCACCACACTCTAGTTTTAATTGAGTACAACAAACATACTTATGTGTTTTACTACATTTTAAATAGGGTTCATCAAAATAAAAAGTTAATGGTTCATAAATGTTACTAACAACAAAAACTTTTTTTTTATCTTCTTCTGAAACTTCTTCAGTAAAATACCTACAATAATTTCTAACTTGTTTTAGATTTTCGAGTTCTCCATTCATAGCAAGATTTCTAGGAACACCAGGATATTTTTCACTACCTGAATCTGTTTTTTTAAAAAATTCAGCAATATTAACTTCAGATACATATTGACCTGTTAAAGAATGTTTAAATTTGAATATTTGTTTTTTCTCTACCATTATGATTTACTAAAATATATTTTTTTTTACAAAAAAAATAATGTAGAGATAATTATTATTTAATTTTAATTACAGTAATTGAAGGTATATTTCCAATAGTTAACATATCATAATCTTTTGAATACTTTTTTAAAACTGGCTTCATTTTTGGTTTATTATATTTGTTCATCCATTCAATACAATCTCTTTCTTTACTTCCTCCTTCTAATATAATGATACCGTCTTTTTTTACTTTATCTATATAATTATTAAAAACGAACTCAACTACATCCCCATTATTTGCGATGTCTACATGTAAAATATCAATACTATTATCATCTATTTCATTAAATTTTTTATAAAAATCACCATAATCTATTAGTACATTTTTATGTTTTGAGAATTTATTGATCAAATCTTGTTTATTTGCCGAATTTCCATGAAATTCATCAAAAATATCATAAGCATGAATTTTACAGTTATCGCCTGTATATTCTATAATTTGTTTCAATGAATAACCATCTAAGATACCAAATTCAACAATAAAATGAGGATTTTTAATAAAACACAAAGTAGAAAATATATCTTTATAACTTAAATTATTTTTGTATGAAGAATTCATATATATATATATATATATATATTCATTTTTTAAGATTATTTTTTTTTTAATATTAATTATACAAAATAATTTAAAATTATTAATAATATAAACACATAATATTATTATAAATTATATGATAACATTATTTAAAGTTTTTATGAGTGAAGATATATTGAAACCTCTTAATGAGGTTTTGATGTCTGGTTATATTACACAGGGTAAACAGGTTGATAAATATGAAACAGCATTAAAAGAGTTTATAGGTAATCCTTATACTTTAACACTTAATTCCGCAACATCGGGACTAACCCTAGCACTTCGTCTTTTAAAAAATGCAGATGATTCATTTAATTGGCCGGGATTTAATGATAAAGAAGATGTTGTACTAACACCTGCTCTTACTTGTTTTGCAACAACTGCATCTGTATTAGCCAATAATGTAAATATTAGATGGTTAGATGTTGATCTAAATAGTGCAAATATTTGTTTAAATGATTTGAGAAATAAACTTAATAAAAACACAAAAATAATATACTTAGTTCATTGGGGAGGTATGCCTGTTGATTTAGATGAACTTAATACTATTTGTGAAGATCATAAAGTAAAATATGGATATAAACCAATGGTTGTAGAAGATTGCGCACATGCATTTGGTGCGGAGTTTAATGGAAAAAAATTAAGTAATCATGGAAATATTTGTGTTTATAGTACTCAAGCCATTAAGCATTTAACTACTGGAGATGGTGGTATTATTACACTTCCTAATGAGAATTTATATGAAAGAGCAATTTTGTTAAGATGGTTTGGTATTGATCGTGATAAAAGAAACTTCAAGAAAAAAGATTTTAGACTTGAACATGATATCTCTGAGTATGGATATAAATTTCATATGAATGATATTAATGCAACAATAGGATTATATAATATTCCATATATGGAAAATTTAATAAAAAAAAATAGAGAAAATGGTCATTATTTTAATGAACAATTGAAAAATGTATCTGGTATTAAATTAATGGGAAATAATCCAAAATGTAATTCTTCTTATTGGTTGTACACAATTCGTATGTTAAATGGTAAAAAACAAGAATTTATTAATAAAATGAAAGAAGCAGAAATAATGGTTAGTCAGGTACACAATAGAAATGATATTAATAGTTGTGTAAAAGATTTTGAAGAATCCTTACCTAATTTGGATATATTAGAAAAAGAATTAGTTTGTATTCCAGTAGGATGGTGGCTAACCAATGAAAATTTAGAACATATTGTAAAAACTATAAAAAAATTTAATTAAATATATATTATATTTAAAATAAAATAGTAAAATCGTATTATTTTATAATATTTAAAATTCTTAATTATTATATGCTATTTAGAGAAATAAAAGAACGAGATTATGAAAATTTTAAAAGGTTATTAGATTCAGATATAAATATAGAGTATTTTAGATTTTTTTTAGTAAATATTTTAAATAAAAATCATAAAATCTATGTTTTAGAATTAGATAATAATATAATAGGAACGGGAACTATTTTGATTGAAGAAAAATTAACATATGGAGGATCAAAATTAGGACATATTGAAAATATATTAATTGATGAAGATCATAGAGGAAATGGTCATGGAGAATTTCTTGTTAAAAAATTATTAAATATATGCAAACAAGAAAAATGTTATAGAGTAGACTTAAATTGTGTAAAAGAATTGGAAAAATTTTACAATAAAAATAAATTTAATCAAAACTCTATTTCTATGAATATTTATTTTAAAGAAAATTTTAAATAAGAATTATGTATATATAAAAATGGATATTACATTTTTAAATAATACATGTATTGGACATCAAATGTTTGTTGAATTAAAATTAAATAAAGAATATAACACTCCATTTATAGGTTCTTTGTTTGTTAATGATTATGATTTTATTAAATATTGTAGTAATTATAAATATTATATGAATGTAGAACCAAGATTTGGAGAATCTATTTCAGATAATTTATATAGTAAGGGAATAATAGGAAGAACATGGAATTATCCAATCATGATACTAGATGATATTGAAATACATTGGATTCATGAAAAAAAACAAGATGTAAACGAATTATTGGAAAAATATAACAGAAGAAATGAAAGATTTAAAAAATTTTTAAAAAAAACTAATAAAAAAATTATAACAATTTTATCTTATTCACAGTTTTTAACTGATCATGATAATATTGAAAAAGTAATAGAAGATTATTTTAAATCTTCAGAAGATATGCAATTAATCTTTATTGGTCCTGCAAAATATAATAAAGTATATAGAAATAATAATATATATATACCTATTGATTCGTGGGATAATTTTAATGGAAGTAGAGATGGAAATTATTTATATAAAATTAACAATCAACATATAATACGTAATAATGCAATTGCTTGGTTAAAAACACAGTCATATTTTAATGACATTTTTGAAAATTAACTTTATTTTATTATAAATTTATATTTAAAGATTATAAATATACTTTATATAAAATGTATATTAGTTTAGGTAATAATTGTACAGTAACCTTGTCATTAAACAACTTAGGATTAAAAAAAGAGTCTATGCCATTTGATTATATTGTATCAAATCCGAGAATTATTTATGATTGTTTTAAAACTAATTTTACACATTTTACAAATATAAATACTAAGCATAGTGAATATAGAGACAATAATTTAGTTTATTTTTATCCTAAAATAAAAAGTAGTTTTCCAGGTTTTCCAATGCATTCTTTAGAAAATGAATATGGTATAAAGTTTCACCATTTTGGTGGATCACCAGTTCAATTAAGTGAAATGTTTAAACGACGTACAGAAAGATTTTTAAATATATTGGAAAAATCTAACGAAGAAATAATATTTTTTTATTGTACAGAAACATATATATACGATAATATTTCAAGAAATAATAGTGAATTAGATTATCAGTATCTACAAAAAATAGATAATTATTTATCTAATAACTATAAAAATTTAAAATTTAAGATTGTAAATTTTACAATTAATAAAAATATAGAAAATTCGAATCATTTAGAAAATATTTATATAAATGTTCCTGAAGAACATTTTTCTGATAATTGTGAAACACATAAAGTAGAAGTATTTCAACCGTTTAGAAAAAATATTCAAGAAAAAATAAAAAATTATATAAATATATAATTAATTAAACCCACCTAGTAAATCTAAACATAACATCGTAATTTCGTCCACGTTTCGTTGTTTCACCACATATATAATGACATTTCAATCCATTTTTTTCAAATACTTCATAGTAACAATGAGATGCTTGATGTTTTTTAGATTTATAGATTGTTCCATACATTTAATTATTAAATCCAAATATTTACGATGAAATAAAAGAAAATTATCACCAGAATGTTTATCTGGATAATCTGGAAAAATACATTCCATATTTATTTTATCATAATCTATATTATAATTTTTATAGTGAGTATTAAATGTTAAATCAAACCGAGTGATTATTACATAATCATAATTTACATTATTAGTTATTTCATATTCTTTTATTTGTTTACAACATTGTATAATTTGGGTTGATATTATAGGAGAAGAGCATATAGGATAATTTTTAAATTTATTTTTATTTAAAATATTACTATCATTATAATGACAATTTAATGGATTAAATTTATTTATTAATTTTTGTGTTTCATCTGGAATATTTTTATAAGTATTTATAAAAACATCTACATCATTTTTTTCTTTTAAATCATTAATCATATAATCTTCTATATTTTTAAAAGACTTATGAAAATGTTCACCACGCGCTTGACCCCTTAAACAAAAAGCAAATTTCATATATACTATATTATTATTTTAATAATTTATTTTTTTTCTTAATTATAAATGATTTAAAATTTCTTTTGCTCTATCTGAATATTTATGATATTTCATTGCATAGTTATATCCTTCTAATGCTATTTGCTTTCTTTCATCATCATTTTTTAAATAATACTCAATCAACAAAGATAGTTCATCAATATTTTCTCGATCATAATAAATTAAATGTTTCTTATGTTCAAACGGATTAACAACAGGTGTTAACATTTTATCACAGAATACCAAAGCGCCAGATGCTAATGATTCCCATAATCTATAATCTCCATCCCACCAATCAGGATTACATGTTATTATAATTTTAGAATTTAAAAGAGTATTAAAATATTGATTATTGAGACCTCCTCTTGCCTGAGGTATATTTGTTTTGTCGTAACCTAAATGAAATTTATATTCAGTTTGTTGTTGTAAATTAACCAAATATTTTACAATATTTGTTCTAAATACATTAAAATTATTAACACCTGCATATGATGTATCTAAATGTGTGCAACAAACATCAATTTGTCTATTAATATTTACAATATTAATTTTTTCATTTTTTAAATAATCAATATAACTCTTTTTTATAGGAAATGATATTGGTATTATTGGATTTTTATATTCTCTAAATTTATATAATTTTTTATCTATACAACTACGTTTAAAATACAATAAACATTTTACATCTGTTAATAAAGTATTTTTTGGAAAAGAATCAGACATATCAACAATTATAGTTTTTTCTGGATATAATATCTTATTACTTAATTTAAAATAAGAATGATGTAGTAATATATAATCACATGATTCAATATTATTAACTATACTTACACTAGGATTCTCATAAAATCCTGATAATAGTATCTCAAATATTTCATTTTTTTCATGAATATTTTGCGAATTAATAGGGAAATAAATTTTAATCATGATATATAATATTTGATTTATTAATTTTTAAGTAATTAAAAAATAAAACTATTTGGTTCATCGATTTTCATTTTAAAACTATTAGATGTATTTGGAGATAAATTATAATCATCTTTTTCTTTAAAATATGGTGTAATAACTTTTCCTTTAGTATTAAATACACATGCTAATAATGCATAAGTGGAATTTGAAGAAACAAAATAATTTGCATTTATTAAAGCAGTAAATTGTTCTAATGTATTTTTTTTATATTCTATTATTTCTATTTGTTTATAGGTATTATAAAAATTTTGTAAATAACTATCTTGAAAATTATCAGAACAAATAATAATTTTTTTAATATTATTATTTTTTTCTATAAAATAATCAATAGATTTTTTATAATAAATAAACGGTAGTCGTAATTCATTTTTGTATGGAGATGAATGTCCAGCCACTTCATTTAAGCCCATACCTAATCGTAAAGAAACAAATATTTCATTTTTATCATTAACACTATAGTTAAATTTTGTATAAACTTTTAATATATCTATATTTTTTGTATAAAATTCTAAACGTGTTCCAATTATGTTTATTGAATAATTTTTAGATTTATCTAGATTTTCTAATAAATTATAAAATTGTTGTTCATTAGTAATATTTATAAGATTACTATTATTTATTTCATCTTCTGTAATAAAGTCATAGTTTACAATTTTTTGTAGAGTCGTTCTAGTATCAATTCTTTGTTCAAGATGATCATTTTTAATAGCATTAGATATTATTTTTATTTTTAAACTATATTTATGTGATAGCACACATGCTAAACCATAATTAAGTAAATGATTTCCAAATCCTCCTCTAAGTTGACATATTAACATCAAGTATATATATAATAATATTTAAAAGTTTTAAGTTTTTAAACTTAAAACTTTTTTTATATATTTATTTTATAAAACTCTAGCATTATCACTACGATAATTAAAACTTGTAGGATCTACTTTTGAATAATCATAATCTTTAATTCTAAAATTAATCCAACTACCCAAATAAGGTCTTGTTGTTTCTACAGTACCGGCTAATCCACTCATACCACAACCAATATCTATAAAAATTGCATTACTATATTTTTTAAATTGATGCACTAATGCCATTTTGGATATACCTATTCCAAATAAAAAAACCTTTGCACTTGATTTTTTTATTTTTTCTCCCAAATCTAAAATTAATTCTTCAGTATTATCACAAGAAAATCTTTCTGGAACTGAAATATAATCAACAAAATAATCATTTTCAACATAATCTCTATATTCTTTATATTCCATTAATTTTTTGATAACTTTTATTTTTTCATTACCACCTATCAATGCGATATTATTTTTAAATTCTCTTAAAAACCATTTGTTTGCTAATAATCCATATATAATATCCATTGGTATAAATCTAGGTTTAGGATTAGGTATTACTTGATGAAAATTATTTAACATTCTAATATTTAATTGACAAGATAAAACATCAACTTTATAGCATCCCTCCTTAAAAGGTTTAACAAATTCATCAGTAAGTTTTTTTGAATAATGTCTTTTTGGCCCATTACCACATATATGTTTGTTTAAAAAATGAAATTCACCATCATAAACACGCATTACTGTAAATGTTTTATTTTCTTTAAAATTTGTTGTTAATGTATTTTTTAACCAAATAATATCTTTTTGAAAATTTGGATAAAAATTTGGATCATTATATTCTACCCCTTTTAATTGTTCTGAATGTTTGTTTGTGGCATTTTCTATCTTATATAACTCATGCATTATATCATATAAATAAGTTTAGTATTTAAATTAATTAAAAATAAATCAATAATTTAAAATATAATTAATTTTTATATGAAAATAGCAATTATATATAGAGGAAATATTAGAGGATTTAAATATGATATTTGTTTTTCAACACATAAAAAACTTTATGATGAATTAAATAAACATAATATAGAATTTGATGTGTTTTTATGCACAAATAATTATGAATACGATGATACAAATTTAATTAAAATACCTAATTTAAAAATTAAAGAAGTCTTGAAATTAGAAGAAATTAGAAAAACAAATGAATATAAATCTGCTATTAATAATATAACTTTTAAAACATCCGGATGGAATTCTACGTATCAAAATAATATTATAACATACTGGTATAATAATAATTTTTTATTTGATAAAATGAAAGATACATTTAAAGATGCATATAATACGTATGATAAATATTTGTTAATGGATATTAGTCAAATAATTGATAAAATTAATATAAATTTATTTCTTGATAATAAAAATTATGTTTCTTCTATTGAAAATTGTTCTGGTTATAATACAAGAATTATAATATCAAATTATAATTTATTTGAAAAAATGATGTGTCAATTTAATTTTATAGTAAATGATAAACATATAACTGCTCATAATCCTGAAAATTTTAATTTAAATTATTTAAAAAATATTAATATTGTTACTACAAATGATTTACGTGTTAGAAGAATACGAGAAAATGGTATTATTTTATAAATTTTAAAAATACAAAAATTTATAAAATGTCTTATTCTTCTAACCATTTTTTATTGTTAAGAGTCCACTGAACCGTTTTTTGTAAAGATTCTTCGAAATTTAAAGGTAAACTAAATCCCATATCAAATAATTTACTTCCATCTAAACCATATCTAAGATCATGTCCGGGACGTGTGCTATGAAAATCAACCATTTCATAAATAAGTTCTTTATCCATAAATTTGGCAATCATTTGAGCCATCTCAAGATTACTTACTTCTTTTTCACCCGAAATATTATATTTTTCACCCTGTTTTCCATTTTTAATTAAAAATAATACAGCAGATGCTATGTTTCTACCATGAATATAAAATCGTGTCCCCGATGTTTTCTTATCAGGATATGAATGTATAAATATTTTTTCATTATTCATAATTTTTTTTATACAAAGAGGTATAAACTTCTCAACATGTTGTCTTTCACCGAATGCATTCATCACATTAACAATCATTAATGGAATATTGTATGTATTTTCATATGCTATACAAATCTGTTCTGCTGCTGATTTTGATGCAGAATATGGATTGGTAGGTTTATGTCTATCCCATTCTTTAAATAATTTACCATTTAATGCAGGACCAAAAACTTCATCAGTACTAAAATAAAAAAATGTTTTTAAATTAGGTAAATGATTTCTAGCATATTCTAATAAATTATATGTACTTTGAATATTATTGTCTAAGAATAATTTAGGATCTTTAATACTGTTATCTACATGTGTTTCTGCTGCCATATGAACTATATAATCAATATTTCCAATTTCTTTTATTACGCCATCTGATAATGGTAAAATTAAATCACATGTAAAAACTTTAATTCTTTCGGTATCTAAAATTTCAGTATCTCTTAATCTTTCAAAACCATTACTTGCATAACTTAATTTATCAATAACAATTATATTCCAGTCAGTGTTAATAAAAACATGTTCAACAAAATGATGACCAATAAAACCACAACCTCCTGTAATTAAAATTGTTTTACTCATTATATTTATTTTTTAATATTTATATTTAAATTATAATTTATAAATTAGTTTTTTTTGATAAAATTATATTATATCTAAATTTTAATGAGTAAAATAATTTGTTTTTTACCTATATGTTTAAAACCTACAAACCCACATTCAGGAACTCCTTCATTTATTGCATCTGAGTTTAGAAATAAACAATATATAGAAGGGTTGAAATCATTTTTTAAATACTATGATATATTAAAAAAAAATAATGTAGAAGTAGTTATATTTGATAATACTCTTGAATCAAAAGATAAAATACCTGATGAAATTTTATCTGTTATACCTGAAGGAGTAACTATTAAAGCATCTTATGCAAATACATATGGTAAAATAAACAAGGGAGCCGGGTTAATAGAATCATGGATACATAATATAGATGAAATAAAAGATTTTGATTATCTAATTCATTTTGAACCTAGACAAATTTTAAACTCTTTTAATTTTATCAATGATTTTTTAGATAATAATAGAACTATTTTTACTTTTAATACAAATCCGCGTGCATCAAAACACTTTAATACAGGTCTATTTACAATTAAAGTTGAACATCTTATTAAATTCATGAATGCATTTCCTCCAGGAAAATTTAATTGTAGTATTGAACATATATTATATTGGTTTTTTAAAAATAATAACTTAGAATTTGATACTTTAGATAAAATGGATTTATTTTGGTTTCCAGCATGGGGTGGAAGACATCATTGGTAATATTTTAAAGTAATATTTTAAAGTAATATTTTAAAATATTATTTTTATTGTTTTTTTAATACAACTAAGGGTTGTTTTGCTATTTTATTTATAGGAG
>TARA_B110001450_G_scaffold72755_1_pt1 | contig 10663 bp, 7 predicted proteins | sample TARA_B110001450 | Tara Oceans TARA_B110001450 (sample SAMEA4396538) | marine metagenome | biome: Polar Biome; feature: [SRF] surface water layer (ENVO:00010504); material: water (ENVO:00002006), including particulate matter (ENVO:01000060) such as... | depth 5 m | reverse complement strand
CACGAGGTTCAGGCACTGTGCCCTCTTCGATCTGCGCTTCCTTGATAGACAGCTTAACGCGGCCACGGTTGTCGATCTCTGTTACCTTAACGCGAACGTCTTGGCCTTCAGTCAGGTAATCAGAAACCTTAGCAACACGTTCCTGAGCGATCTGAGAGATATGTACCAGACCGTCAGTACCTGGCATAAAGTTAACAAAGGCACCAAAGTCTACAATACGAACAACTTTACCATCGTAGATAGTACCTGGCTCTGGATCCGCAACGATTGCTTTAATTGCGTCCATTGCAGCATTGAGGCCTTCAGTATCTTCAGAGTAGATCTTAACCGCGCCATCATCAGTGATGTCGATAGTTGAATTGTGCTCGTCACACAGGCCACGGATAGTTGCTCCACCCTTACCAATAACGTCACGAATCTTGTCCGAGTCAATGTGCATCATACCCATGCGCGGTGCTGTCTCAGCCACTTCGTCACGGCCTGAAGCAATAACCTTATTCATTTCGTCGAGGATATGCAGGCGCGCTTCCATGGCTTGCTCTAAAGCAATTTCCATGATCTCTTCAGTGATACCTTCAATCTTAATATCCATCTGCAATGCAGTGATACCCGCCGCTGTCCCAGCGACTTTAAAGTCCATATCACCCAAGTGATCTTCATCACCCAAAATATCAGTCAGCACTGCAAAGCCAGCGTCTTCTTTAACCAGACCCATAGCGATGCCAGCAACGGGCGCCTTCAGTGGCACACCGGCGTCCATCAATGCCAGGCTTGAACCACAGACAGAGGCCATAGAACTTGAACCATTGGATTCAGTGATCTCTGACACTACACGTATGGCATAGGGAAACTCTTCCTGTGAAGGCAGCACAGCGTTGATACCGCGACGCGCTAAACGCCCGTGACCTACTTCACGACGACTAGTGAAGCCAACACGGCCACATTCACCCACGGAGTAGGGAGGAAAGTTGTAGTGCAACATAAACGGATCGTCGCGACGCCCTTCTAGTGCATCAATCATCTGCGCATCACGGCTTGACCCTAGAGTCGCCGCAACAATGGCCTGCGTCTCACCACGCGTAAACAATGATGAACCATGAACTTTGTCAAGAATACCGACCTCAACATTAATGGCTCGAACTTTCTTAGTGTCACGGCCATCGATTCTTGGCTCGCCACGAATAATGCGACCGCGAACAATATTTTTCTCGAGCTTTTTGAATGAGTCTTTGACGTCTTCTGCAGAATGGCCATCGGTACTGACCAACGCCTCATTGGCACGGTCGCGCAATGCGTTGATGCTAACCACGCGCGCCTGTTTATCATGGACTTGGTAGGCCGCATCTAAATCTGCGCCAACTAAGTCATTCAATGCCGCTTTGAGCTCAGCATTCTCTTCTTCTATCTGCCAATCCCAGCGCGGCTTACCCGCCTCAGCAGCGAGCTCTTCAATAACGCTAATCACGGTCTGCATCTCTTGGTGAGCAAAAAGTACGCCGCCCAACATAATGTCTTCCGACAGCTCACTGGCTTCAGATTCAACCATTAATACTGCGTCTTTAGTCCCCGCAACAACCATATCCAGCAAAGAGTCAGTCAGCTCACTATAGGTTGGATTTAGCAGGTAGCCCTGCTCTGTGGTATAACCGACCCGAGCGCCGCCGACGGGGCCGTTAAACGGAATACCCGAAATAGACAGTGCGGCAGATGTGCCGATCATGGCTGCGATATCAGGATCGATATTTTTTTCGGCGGACATTACAGTACAGACAACCTGCACTTCATTTTTAAATCCATTGGGAAAAAGCGGTCGAATAGGGCGGTCAATAAGACGCGACGTTAACGTTTCTTTCTCGTTTGGACGACCTTCACGCTTAAAGAAGCCACCAGGAATCTTACCCGCAGCATAGGCTTTCTCTACGTAGTGAACGCCCAGCGGGAAGAAGTCCATGCCTGCTTTTGCTTCTCTTGCCCCCACGACAGTGCAGAGTACCGAGGTGTTGTCAATTGAACATAAAACCGCGCCAGAAGCCTGACGAGCAATACGGCCTGTTTCTAATGTTACGGTATGGTTACCGTATTTAAATTTCTTAATTAAAGGAGTCATAGTGTTACCTTTTTTAATTTACCTTAGGGAGCCGTCTTTCCGTCAAGTTACGCGCTGCTCGGGTTACTTATAGCTACCAGTAGTGGCAGCTATAAGTAACTCGATCAGCCATTATAGTGACAGGAAAAATAGGCCTATTTGCGCGTCCAAAATACGACTACGGCTCGCTCTATTACAGAGGAGCCGCACCGAGAACACCTATCGACGTAAACCAAGCTTCTCAATTAGCAGGCGATAACGTACAGCATCTTTGCTCTTCAAATAATCGAGCAGTTTCCTACGCTGGTTAACCATACGAATCAGACCACGACGAGAGTGGTGATCTTTTTTGTGATCACCAAAGTGGCCCTGTAGCTTGTTGATGTTTACTGTTAGCAAAGCAACCTGAACTTCAGGTGAACCTGTGTCATTTTCACAGGTTGCATGCTCTGAAACGATTACTGCTTTTTCTTCTGCACTCAGTGCCATGGTACTTACTCCAATATGCGTATTAAAAAAGTTCAGGATGCCCGCGCATATTTACAGACAACCTAACATAAAATCTTCTATCCAAGCAGCTGCTAATCCGCCTCAACTACCAGTCTTTTCGGGGCTATTCTTCCATCTTCGGTAACCGTGGCTACACCCAAGAACGCCCCGTCCTCGCGAAAGACGCGCACTATATCCCCTTCTTGCCCGTGACGAAAGGCCTGTGTTGACATTACTGGCTGCCCCAGCTGGAAATAAGTGGCTACGGTTGCCGTCAATTCTACTGCCATACGGTCAGCAACAGAGACATCCATCGGCTTTAAAAGATAATCTAAGTCGGCTGGCTCACTCGCTTCAGCTAGGGTCTGAAGATCTTGCAGGGTCATAGTTTCAGCCTCTGCAAAAGGACCGGCAATATTACGACGCAGAGCGCTGACATGCCCGCCACAGCCCAAAACTCTACCCAGATCTTCCGCAAGACTGCGCACATAGGTGCCTTTGCTGACATGGACCTGGACGTCCAAATAGGCCTGCTCGCCCGGACGGAAACCGAGAATTTGAAAATCAAATATGGTAATTGTTCGGGCCTCCCGCTCAACCTCAATACCTTGGCGCGCCAATTTATATAGGGGTTGACCGTTGTGCTTGAGCGCAGAATACATCGAGGGGACCTGTTGGATCTCACCTCTAAAGTCCTCTATCGCAGCTTCTATTTGCGCCAGCGTCACTGCTGCAGCGTCGTGCTCGACCACCACCTCGCCTTCACTGTCACCGGTCTCTGTAGTCACACCCAGCGTAAAGGTACTCAAATAGTGTTTATCGGAGTCCAATAGAAACTGGCTAAATTTGGTTGCTTCCCCCAAGCAGATAGGTAGTACACCTGTCGCCAAGGGATCCAGAGCTCCTGTATGGCCCGCTTTATTTGCATCAAATAGATTTTTAACCCGCTGCAGAGCCTGGTTAGACGTTAGACCCTGAGGTTTATCAAGCAGAAAAATACCGTTAATCGAACGACCACGATTGCGTCTACGCGCCAACTTTAGGCATCCTCGCTGTCCGATAAGGGCGCAAGATCGTCAGCTGGGTGCTCTTTATCCTGAGCCACAGCCAATTCAATTAAAGCTGAAAGATGCTGTCCACGACGGCCACTTTCGTCAAAGAAGAAATTTAACTTAGGGGTAATACGCAATTTGATACTGGCAGCCAACAACTTGCGCAAATAGCCCGATGCACCGTTAAGCGCGGCCATACCTTCATTAATTTCATCTTGCGAGCGATCGCCGACAAATGAAATGTGCGCTTTGGCATAGGCAAGATCTCGACTCACTTCTACCTCCGTAACGCTGACCATCCCGACTCGCGGATCTCGCACGTTCTCACGTATCAGCACCGCCAACTCTTGTTGGATAGCATCTGATACGCGTTCGGCTCTGGTAAATTCTCTTGGCATAGGATCTCTTGCACTTCACGGATTAGAGTGAGCGTTGCACCTGAGTGACATCATAGACTTCAATCAGATCGCCGGCCTTAACATCGTTATAGTCCTTAACACCGATACCACATTCCATACCATTGCGGACATCGGCTGCCTCATCTTTAAATCGACGAAGCGATTCAAGTTCGCCCTGATAGATAACGACGTCATCACGCAATACTCGAATGGGCTTGTTGCGAAAGACCGAACCTTCAATCACCATACAGCCTGCAATAGCGCCAAACTTGGGCGAACGGAAGACATCACGAACCTCGGCAATACCAACAATTTCTTCTCTTGTCTCCGGCGCCAACATGCCCGACAGTGCCAATTTGACTTCGTCAAGAAGATTGTAGATTACGCTGTAATAGCGCATTTCAACTTCTTCTTTTTCAGCCAGAACACGGGCAGCACCCGCTGCACGAACATTAAAGCCCAGCACAATCGCGCCGGTGGTAATTGCCAAGTTAATATCCGATTCTGTAATACCACCCACACCAGAAGCCACAATGTCGACGGCAACTTCATCCGTAGCAAAATCATGCAATGCACTATTGATCGCTTCAAGTGAACCACGCACATCAGTCTTAACGATCAGATTGAGCTTACTAACCTTATCAACGCTCATGTCGGTAAACATATTTTCTAGTTTAGCCGCCTGCTGGCGTGACATCCGCTCTTGTCTAGAGTTGGTTGTCCGCAACTCGGCAATTTCTTTGGCCTTGCGTTCATCGGCAACAACAAAAAACTCATCACCTGCGTTAGGCGCCTCATCTAAGCCTAATATCTCTACCGGAATTGAAGGGCCCGCTTCAGTTATCGGCTTCTTGGCCTCATCGGTCATAGCGCGAATCTTACCGACGCTCTCACCGGCCAACATAAAGTCACCTTTTTGCAGTGTACCCTGCTGAACAAGCGCAGTGGCTACAACACCGCGGCCCTTGTCTATACGAGACTCAATAATCACACCGCGAGCAGGAACGTTTACTGGCGCCGTTAATTCGAGCAACTCAGACTGTAAAAGTACAGCCTCAAGTAACGCATCAATACCATCGCCTGTCTGAGCAGAGACCTGCACAAACTGTGTATCACCACCCCATTCCTCAGGGATAACGTCTTTGGCGCTAAGCTCGTTGGTCACGCGCCCAGGGTCTGCGCCTTCTTTGTCCATTTTATTAATCGCGATAACCAATGGCACTCCAGCTGCACGTGCATGCTGTATCGCCTCTTCGGTTTGTGGCATTACACCATCATCGGCAGCCACAACCAGAATCACCACATCAGTACTCTGCGCACCGCGGGCACGCATCGCAGTAAATGCGGCATGCCCAGGGGTATCTAAGAACGTCACCATACCTTTCGGTGTGTTGACGTGATAAGCACCAATATGCTGAGTAATACCTCCTGCTTCTCCGGAGGCTACATGGGATTTTCGGATGTAGTCCAGCAGCGACGTTTTACCATGATCAACGTGACCCATAACGGTCACAATCGGCGCTCTTGGCTCTTCGTCACCGCCACCCTTAATCATCTCAAATTGCTTGGCGAGCTCATCTTCAACGGTGTCATCCTGAGTTGGGACAGGTTTGTGGCCCAATTCCTCGACGACTAAGAATGCTGTCTCCTGATCAATAACCTGATTAATACTGGCCATCACGCCCATTTTCATCAGCTCTTTGATTACCTTGCCCGATTTAATAGACATCCTCAGTGCTAAATCACCAACTGTCAGCTCCTCGGGGACTTCCACCTGAAGCACCTGCTTTGACGCTGGTTTTTGGAACGTATGCTTGTTATCCACCTTGAGCGCCGCACCAGACGAACGCAACCGCGACTTTCTCCGATCGTCATTGTCATCCATCTGCAAGCGACCTTTCTTCGGCCCGCCTTTGCCAATGGGTTTTTTAACCGCCTTTTTACCGATCTTGTCTTCGTCTTCATTCACTGGCTTGGCATGACGACGACCCTTGTCATGAACTGAATCCGTGGTAGCTGCGGAAGGTGCAGCGGTCTTGGTCAGTTTGCCGGCCTTTTTTGCTTCATCTGCCTCTAGAACTGATGCGGCCTCTGCCGATTTTCGGCCGGCCTCAGCCAGCTTTTCCTGGGCCGCCTTTGCAACAGCTGCCTTAGCATCTGCTTCGGCCTGGCGACGATTAGCAATGGCGGCGATGCGCTGATCTTCAACATTATCAGTGCCTGAGCCACGGACAAAATTGTACTCTGGCTCTGCCACAGCAGCGGATTCTGGTGCGGGAGAAACTTCCTCAACCACCGCTTGCTCCAACGGTGGAACAATCACTTCTTCAACTTCAACTATCGCTTCAACGACAGCCTCGACTTCGGCTGCCGCCTCTGATTCAGTCTGGGCCAATATCTCTTCATCACTACGTTTAATATAGGTACGCTTTTTTCGCACCTCGATATTAACCGTTTTGCGATTTCCTGATTTCAGCGTACTGACTGTTTTACGTCGCAGTGTGATTTTCTTCGGCTCACCAGAGACATCACCATGCAGGCCTTTTAGATAGCCCAGTAGAATCTGCTTCTCTTCATCAGACACAACCGCACTTTCGGTGCTGTGAGACAGGCCCGCTTCCTTCATTTGCATCAGTAAACGCTCCGAAGATGCGCCCACTACTTTTGCTAATTCACTTACTGTTACTTCAGCCATCGGTTGTCCTCTATACCGCCCGATTAATTATTCACCTAGTTATTAAACAAACCAAGGTGCTCGAGCAGTCATTATTAATGCTGCTGCTTTCTCTTCATCCATATCATCAATATCCATCAGGTCATCAACGGCCTGCTCAGCCAGATCTTCCATAGTGATAATACTTTTAGCGGTTAACTTATACGCCAAGGCAGGATCCATACCTTCCATTGTCAATAAATCTTCAGCAGGCTCTACATTACTCAACTGTTCTTCGCTGGCCAAAGCCCTGGTCAACAAAGCATCTTTGGCGCGAGCGCGGAGCTCTTCAGCAATATCTTCATCAAAGCCTTCAATAGCACTCATTTCTTCGAGAGGAACATAGGCTACTTCTTCCAAGCTCGTGAAACCTTCTTCAACCAACACTACGGCAACGTCTTCATCAACGTCCAGAGCTTCCATTAAACTTTCAACAAAGTTTGAGGATTCTGCTTCCTGTTTTTCCAAAGCATCTTCAATACTCAACACGTTAATCGCCCAACCAGTGAGTTCGGAGGCCAGACGGACATTTTGTCCACCCTTACCAATCGCCTGAGCAAGATTGTCACTAGTGACCGCGACATCCATTGAATGGGTGTCCTCATCAACAACAATCGACTCAACTTCTGCAGGGGCCATAGCATTAATCACAAGCTGCGCTGGATTGTCATCCCACAGGACGATATCAACACGCTCATCGTCAAGATCGTTCGAGACAGCCTGAACACGTGCTCCCCGCATGCCCACGCAGGCACCAACGGGATCAATTCGTGCATCTTTACTCTTCACAGCAATCTTAGCACGCAGACCAGGATCTCTAGCAGCTGCCTTAATTTCTATAATTCCTTCAGCTATCTCTGGAACTTCTATCTGAAATAACTGAATCAACATCTGAGGTGTTGCGCGAGATACCAGCAACTGAGGACCACGAGTATCATCTCGTATTCCTTGAAAAATGGCGCGGGTACGATCGTTAATCCGAAAAATTTCTCGGCCAACCAGCTCCTCACGAGGTAGCATACCTTCGGCATTTTCACCAAAATCAATAACAATGTGGTCGCGGGTTACTTTTTTGACCGTACCGCTGAGCAACTCGCCGACGCGATCAATGTAGCGATTCACTATGAGTTCGCGCTCTGCATCCTTAACACGCTGCACAATGACTTGTTTGGCGGTCTGCGCGGCAATTCGGCCAAAGGCGATATTTTCAACAGCTTCTTCAAAGGTATCACCAACCTTTAAGGTGGGATCTTTTTCAATCGCCTCTTCCGTCGTGAACTGAGTACCCAATTCTGCCATTTCATCATCGGCGACCACATTCCACCAACGGAAGGAATCGTAATCACCTGTTTCTCGATCGATTACGACACGGATATTGGCACCCTCTTCGTAACGTTTTTTGGTCGCAATAGCCAAGGCTTGCTCAATTGCTTCAAATATAATCTCCGGATCCACACCCTTTTCATTGGATACAGCCTCAGCAACCATTAAAATTTCTTTACTCATTAGTCAAACTCCACATGCCTCAGAATCGAGGAACCACGTTAGCCTTCTCTATACCTTCAACCGGAAACAGAAATTCATCATCTGCTACCACCAAAACAATCTCGTCACCATCCACTGCTCTCAAGCGACCTTTGAAATTACGACGACCCTCGTAAGGAAATCGCAATTTAAGTGAAATATCTTCGCCGACATATTTTTCATACTGGGCAAGCTCATAGAGCGGCCTGTCCATGCCCGGCGAAGAAACCTCTAAAATGTAATCGCCATTGATCGCATCTTCAACGTCTAAAATTGCGCTCGACTGACGACTGACTTTCTCACAATCTTCGATACCAATGCTATCGTCTGTGCGATCAATATACAGACGCAATAGCTTAGTCTTCCCGCCGGACTGCAAATCTAAACCCCATAACTCACACCCTAGGGACTCAACCACAGGCTCCAACAATTGCTTCAACTTACTATCGGCCAGAGCCATTGATACCTCCCCGGAAAACAAAAAATGGGCCGCAGGCCCATTTATTAGCATCTAAAGAAAAGCCCCAAAATGGGGCTCCTCGATACGCGCCGGACCACGGCGCTAATTTTGATAGTGAAAACTCGGGAGCTTAAGCAGCGCCACAATCCTTTTTTCACTCAGCCAATGCAAACATAGACAATAAATTGCTTTCTTACACTGACTTTCGTCGATTATTTTACAGTAATTAACTATAAAATTGGTAGCGGGAGCTGGATTTGAACCAACGACCTTCGGGTTATGAGCCCGACGAGCTACCAGACTGCTCCATCCCGCACCGACACAACGGTTTAATCAATCAAACCGCCTCCTAAGAGGACGCGCATTATAGGTAGCTGATGGGGCAAGGTCAACAAGGCATTACCTGGCAAACGCTTTTATTTCCTGCTGCTAACGATCAGCTCATATGCCGTTTGTATTTCCTGTGTACGCTCGGTAGCCAACTTGACCATGTCGGCAGGCATGCCCTGACCAATGAGTTTGTCCGGGTGGTTCTGACTTATCAATTTGCGGTAGGCCTTTTTAATCTCACGGTCTGAGTTACTCTCTGAAACGCCGAGCGCAGCGAAGGCAGAACTAACCTGGTCCTTTGAGGCACCACCTGGTGAACTAGACCCCCTAAACTGCGACTGAGCCTTGACCATCTCGATAAACTGGTCGAACATGGTGACTGAGAAACCTAAATGCACTGCAACCTTTCGCAGTACCTTATGCTCGCCATCGTGTAACTCACCGTCAGCTAGCGCCAATGAAATTAGGTAGTTAAGCAACTGACGCTTCAGATTATTGTGCCGACCACAGACCGCCATAAAGCTTTCCATGGCTTTGTCCAACGAGTATTCGGCCTTTGCTCCAACTTGGAAAAGATCTATGGCCTCGCGGCGATGGCCCGCACTCAGACCCATATTATCCATGAGCGCCTCGGCTTGCGCTATCTCGGACTTTGATATCCGACCATCAGATTTAGCCAAATGCCCAAGTAAACTAAATACCGCGGTAAAAAACGCGCCCTGGATGCGCTCTTGCTCTGCTGCAGAGATAGGATTTAAAAATCCACCCAATCCCTTATCGAACTGATGGCCAATGTAAACGCCTATTCCAGCACCAAGAGCGCCGCCAACCATGAAGCCTAAGGCTCCAGCGATAAGTTTCCCTGTAATCATTCCACGGCTCCGAGATTAACTCTGTTAAGAAAAAGGGCTATTGTAAGGGTTTCTGACAGGATAGAGGTATCTGTTGTTGCGACGCCGGCATTCAGATCAGCCAACGCAGAAAATATCCCTATAGCCAGCCATGAAATACTCCTCACCACAACAGCCTGGGCGATAATTTTAGGTACTCTTTGGTTTCTCAACTACAGGCAAGCGCGCCCATCATGGCAATAATAACTCTATAGGACCCCATCAATATTGCGCCGCGCAGCACGACCGTAAGCAAAACGCTTAATAGCCTTCCTAAAAAGGATGTTATGAACCAGGTGGTTTTCCCCCAATGATGACGCTCGAAAGTTTTGATGTGCTTAAAGACCAACCAGTTTGTGGCAGCGCGCGAACCTATGCACCACGTTGTTCTCAATCTGCCCACGTGCAGAAGATAGCGCCTTTAAAGAACATAGATTGAGCACAGAGCAAAATAAAAGTCAGTTCAAGCCTGTCACTGAGAAAAATATCGGGGGATTGCATCACCATAGTCAACGGATCATCCTTGTGCCGAGATGGATTACGCATATCATCAGCTTCCGTTTTAAAACACCCTCTCCATGTGGTGCCAAAAAGATAATGCTACCTGAGACCTTTACCATCGAGCGCCACAAACCCTTATGCACAGCGCGACCCTTAACGCAACTGACACAAAGGTCTAGATTACTCGGCCTGGATTGAGGATATTTTTGGGATCCATGGC
>TARA_B110001450_G_scaffold26113_1_pt1 | contig 10678 bp, 7 predicted proteins | sample TARA_B110001450 | Tara Oceans TARA_B110001450 (sample SAMEA4396538) | marine metagenome | biome: Polar Biome; feature: [SRF] surface water layer (ENVO:00010504); material: water (ENVO:00002006), including particulate matter (ENVO:01000060) such as... | depth 5 m | reverse complement strand
GAAAAAACGAGTGAAACCATATTTAGCTGTAAAGACTGTGATAAAAATTTCAAAAGTCGGACATCTTTATGGCGACATAAAAAAAAAACATGTCTTTTAAAAAATAAATCGGAAGAAAGTTTGGTAAAAATAACGGATTCCCAAAATAATAATAATTTGATAAATACTCTAATACAACAATTGGCGGAAGTTCAAACAAAAAACCAAGTTATAACAAATGAATTAGTGCGACAAAATCAAAAAATATTGGAACATATTGTAAAAACACCCACCAATATAACAAACACCAACTGCAATAATAAAATGACCATCAATATGTATTTGAATAAAGAATGTAAGGATGCTATGAATTTGGCTGATTTTGTCGACAAAGTCCAAGTATCTTTGGACGATTTAAAATATACCGCAGAATATGGCTATGTAAAGGGAATCAGTAATATTTTCGCGAAACAATTACAAGACATGAAACCCACAGAGAGACCAATACATTGTTCGGATAAAAAACGTATGCAATTTTACATTAAAGAAGAAGATAAATGGGAGAAAGATACAAAACACAGTAAAATAGACAAATCTATTGGTGAAGTAATGCTGAAACAAATAAAAAAAATCAGACATTGGGAAGACGATAATCCAAATTTTATGCATGATGAAAAATTAAGAAATACATGGAATAAGATGATTCAGCAAACGCTTGGAGGAGCATCGGACGACGAGATGAAAAAAAATAAAATGGATATAAAAAAAGAAGTTTCCAAAATAATAGAGGTAAAAAACGCAATGAAAGATTAGTTATAAAAATTGAATTTAATAATTATTTGGCTATTAAATTCAATAAACTACAATGGAAAAACACCTGAAGGACGTTTACGGGTTCAATGAGTTTCGCGGTTCTCAAAAAGAAATTATAACGGATTTGTTGGATAAAAAAGATGTATTCGCTATTTTGCCTACGGGTGGAGGCAAATCGTTGTTATATCAATTTCCAGCAACTTTTACAAACAAAATTACAATAGTGGTATCTCCTTTGATTTCTCTAATGAACGACCAGTGTAAATATCTTAATTCGAAAAACATTAAAACTGTCTGTTTAAATTCAGAGGCTTCCGTTGGAGTAAGCCAGTATAGCAATTATAAAATTATTTATACAACACCCGAGTTTATGGTTTCGAGAATACCAGCTTTTATGCTTATAAAAGATAAGATCGGATTATTCGCCATTGATGAGGCCCATTGTGTTTCGCAATGGAGTCATGATTTTCGAACAAGTTATCAACAGTTGGGAATTATCAAAAAAAAATTCCCGAAAATACCGCTATTAGCGGTGACTGCGACAGCAACACCGCGTGTTTTAAAGGAAATGCATGAGTTTTTGGATATAACTGAATCAAAAGAATATTCTCTTGGAACCAGGCGCACCAATTTGGCTATTAAAGTGTTACCAAAATCTGAATTTTATAATTGCGCTTTTGTAGAACCAACAATTGTGTATGTTCAAACGCGAAAATTATGTGAAAAATTATGCGAAGATTTCAAGAACAAAGGTATATCAACGGCGTGTTACCATGGGGGAATGCTAAAAGAGGAGAAGGAAAAAAGTCACGAATTGTTTATCAATGGTAAAATCATCGTTATTGTAGCAACTATTTCGTTTGGAATGGGTATTGATAAATCAGATATTAGACATGTGGTAAATTACGGCGTTCCAGCTAATATAGAAAGCTATTATCAAGAAATAGGTCGTGCTGGAAGGGATGGTATCAATAGTAGAGCTACAATTTATTACCAAGACAATGATTTTACGACGACTTCTTATTTAATATCTAAATCACCGGATCCAGAACAAATTAAAATTAAAACATTGGGAATGAACCGTTTTCGCAATTTCTTGCAGGAGGGTAATATTTGTAGACAACAGATGATTGACTACTATTTCGCAACGGGAGAGATGTGTAATGAGGAGGACGTCACGCATATTCCCAAATGTAACATGTGTGATAACTGTTTGATGGAAAGAAAACAAAAGTTGTTTGACGTAAGTGTTGAATCGGAATGTATTGTTAATATAATAGCTAAAAATTATACCCAGAAACGCCATGATTTTGGTTTAAAAAAAACGATTTCAAATATACAATCGAATAATGATTATGCGATTCGTCCAAAAAGACCAGATAAACGTATAAAAGATATCGTAAATGTATTGATATCTAAAAATGTGTTAAAACGGTACAAAGCTGGTTATGGATTTGTAATAGGTTTGGGAAATGTTCAATTAAAAAAGATTCTCCCATTAAAAGCACGCATGGACGAATGTGTTTATAAAATCAGCACCATGTTCAGTAGCAGCGACCAGGGGGGATTAAAAAATGTAATGGAATTGCGAAATAAAATCGCCGCCCAATTTAACTTGGTTCCATCAACTTTTATAAATGACCGAGTTATTATGAACATTCATGAGAAATCACCCAATAACATCAGGGAATTATGGAAAGTAGATGGTATTTCTCAAGAATTTATCATGACTCCAGAATGTGGTGAATTTATGACGGGATTTATGAAACTAAATAATCGCAAAATGGTAAAATCACCATCAAAAAAAAAGAAACGAAAAAAGGGAAAGACTAGGGATCATGTTTTGGCCTTTTATAAAAAGGGCAAAACATTGAAAGAAATATCTCAAATTATGGATATGAAGGGTCAAACAATTGAAGGACACATATTGAATATTTTCGAAAACGACGAAGACATTGATATTGATACCGAATATTTTGGACTAACTGAAGAAAAAGAAGAAATTATCCAACGTGCTATAAAAAAAGTAGGAACAGAATTCCTACGACCTATTCGTGATGAAACGGGAAAAAATATAACTTATGCGCAAATAAAGTTATGTATGTTGATTATGAAATTTGAAGAAGAAAATTAAATCTTTAAATATTCAAATTAATTGTATTTCTTTCCGACCTTGGTTTGCGTTTGGAACGCTTAGGCATTGATAGGTCCGCAACATTTAATTCACTTAGATCCGAGGCACTTATTGTGCTTTTGGTATCATTTTTATCTTGAATATTAACTTTTTTTGTTTTAATACCCGATAACAAATCATTTATATTACTAGGACCTTTCATCTCTCTTCTGCGTGAGCGTTGTGTATTTTGGACCCCTCCATACGATTCTTCCATATTCTCAGCGTCGCCGAAATCTGGTTGTCCGCGGGCCATTCCTATGTCGGGTCTGCCTCTCATATTGGAAGGAGGGATGGGAGGGCGTCTTCTCATTCCCTCCGATGGTCCGGGTGGAGAACCCATGGGTGGTTGCATTTGGGGAGCTCCATTATTCATAACACCCTGCATAAATCCACCAAAGCCGGGATTTTGTTGTCCCATTGAGCTTACGGCAGCCTGTGTGAACTGTTGCATCAATTCGGGATTTTGCCTCATAATATCATCCATGCCCGGAACAGAAGATTTAAACATGGTGTTTGTCATGTGTAACATAGCAGCGCTTCCTCCTAACATAAATAGTAATTTGATTTCGGGGGCCATTTTGGTTTTGCCTCCGTATTTTTCATGGAGTTCACCAAATACATCGTCGTATTCTTCCATATTTTCATTAACTGCTTCTCCCCAACCGTCAAGTTTGATATCAAATGGATCAAATTTTCCGTTTAGAAACTCAATTGCCGAAACAGCAGCCATAAGCATTTTGCCTTGAAATTTAACGGAGTTGGATTTTTCCTTTTCTGATTTAATCATTTCATATTCGCCTTGCATTTCTGCTAGAGGATCGTTCATTGTATATTTTTTAGTTAGTTTGATACCTTTTTTCTCCAAAGCTTCAAGTTTTCTCAAATATATTAATTTTTGCTTGAGACTTTCTTCTGTGGATAATTTGGGTTTATCTGGAACTTTTGCTGTTGGGTCGACAGGAATCTCATTAAATTTCTTGTATCCGTCCCATGTGCTTTCTTTTTGTGTCGCTGACGTAGCTGCTCCTAAAGATGGTTTATTTGCCTCACTTACATTTAATTTGATGCCTGGGGTGGAGGTTTTATTAAATGCGGACGGCTTGGAAGATAGTATTGATTTAGGTGAACTAAAACTTTCTGCGGCACTTTTGCTCATGGTTGCTTCGTTGATATCGAGTGATTTTAATTCGGAAAGTTTTATATCGGATTTGGGACTCGATGTCCGCAAAGTTTTGTTATTCATTAACATTTCTGCACCGGGTCCAAAATTAACAGATTTTAATGGTCTTGACGGTACTGATGTATCCAACGAAGGTAAATTATTAAGTTTAATAGTCCCCGAATCATTGGAACTAGTCACTGATAATTTTGGCGTTGAAGGTCCTCCTAAATTAATTATTTCTGGTTGGCTCATTATGTTTAAATAAGAACTTAAAATTTTAAGTAAGACGCATTATATATATTATAATTTAAAGCTTTTAAAAAAGCTTTACCAAATAAAAGCTTTTATAATTTCATCAATCCTGAATTATTTATATACCATAAGCCTTGTAAAAACGAATCTGCTAGATCATCTTTTTTTTTATGTTTTACAAAATGTGTTTGCCATGTAGAAATTTCATTTATTTCTTCTAATTTCTTTAATGTGATTTCTATACCAAGTTTTTTCCGTTCATTATAATTGGTTTTTTTGGTAGTATAATCTTTTAATTTGTTCATCGGTGATATTTCCTCAATTATAGAACAATTTCTCTCTATAAAGTGTTGCATAATCATTCCTTGTAGGGTTTTCATACGCAAAGCAAGGGGTCCAATTTGATTTTCCACTATAACACATTGTAATTCGACGCCATCAAGTATTTTTGTAAAATGTGTTTTCATATTTCTTCCCAATGTGACTAAATTTAAACTATTTGCCTTTATTTTTTCAATGAAACTATAATAATTTTTATCGACGTGTTCCAAAAAAATATTTAAATAATCTTTTTTCAGTGGTTTTTTTAAATCTACTTTTATTTCATATTTTTCTATTAATTTTTTTAAAGGTTTGATATTTAATTTTCTAATTTTTACTGGCTTTAAATCGTTGGTTGGAACTAAATATTTATTATTTTTAGCATGTGTTTTGCAAAAAAATTCATTGTTTTTATGAAATTTTGCTAATTTATTGCAACAAATATTTTTTTTAGTTTTTCCCATACACATTTTTTCATTTTCTTCAGAGCATAAATTAACAACATCCCACAACTGTATTTTGAACGTCCCTGCTTCTTGAATATCGAATAAACAAAATGCTAAATGTTTCATACCAACGTCAATGCTTAATATCTTCATATATACAGATTAAATATTATGCTTAAATAATATTAAATTAACTAAATAATATTATTTTAATTCCAATTAGGCATTTTTAACATTTCGCTTTGCGTCATAATAGGTGCTGATAATCTTTCTTGTAATTGAGTTTTGCTTAAATATAAATTTTTCAAATCGGAAGTTTCATAACCGAAAGGCATTCTCGAATCAGAACAAGATTTGAATAAAAATTTCTGCGACGGTGGTCTTGAACCGAAATTTTGTATGCATCCACAACAACCCTCGCATGCGTCTGTTTGATTTTTTAAAATCAACCAGTCAGCATTTTTTGTAAGATACTGTCTGTATTGATAGTTGTCCTTAATTCCAGCGTGTTTTTTTAAAACGTTATTTGTTTTGCATGCTGAATTCCAGTCTGTATTGAAATTCCCAGAACTCATTAATGCCGGAAACCCCGGATGTATGTTATTTCCTCCTTTATTGCATGTACCCCAACTCATATTTATAATAGTTATAGATAAAATATTTATGCGTTGTCACCAATAGTAGCAGTTTGAGATTCGATAAGTTCAACAAGTTGTTGTTTTCTAAGACTGGAATAACCTTCCAATCCCATCTCTTTACATTTATTTTTTAAATCAGAAACATTGAGTTTTCTAATATCAACAGTTTCGATATTAGAGAGATTAATTGTTTTAGTAGCTTCATCGTCTCCCATGTTTACAGAATCGGTGTTCATATCGTCTAAAGATACCTCGTCCAAGGTAATGTCCAACTCATCTAAATTATCTGTATTATGTTGTTCAAATTCGGTTAATTCTGAAACAGGCAAACTTTCAAATACTGGAGTTGTCTCAGCACCAGTCAAACTTATTGATTCTAAGTTAATCGAATCGCCTAGATTGGTTAATTCAACAACATCGGTGTTAACATCAATAACGCTCTCGGTATCGCTTACTTCGGCACTATCATCTGATGAATATGATGTTTCCCGGTCATTTTCAATATCGTCTTCTTCGTCGTCATAATCATCTTCTGAAACTGGTATCAAATTAGATGTATGATAGTTTTTTTCCTGCATAATTATTTGAGATTGGTTTTGTACTTGCGCATGGTGTTCTTTTACCAATTGCATTAATAAATTTACCTTTTGGTCAACACTGTTGATACGTTTTCTAAGAAAATAATAAATTAAAGTGCAAAAAACTAGAGTTATTCCTAAACTTATAATGAGGGTAGTATTCATTATATCTTTTGAATATTTTTAAATTTGAAGATTTAACGAACCAATCATTTACAAGATTTTTAATATTTCTTTTGTTTTGCTTATAATTTCACTAGGGTATCCTAAATTCTGCAGCACCGAAATACCACCTTTTATCTGAGATATACCGTTAATTAATTTGTATGTGTATTTGGGAGTATCCCCAACCATGCGTGTATCCATATTGCGATTTTCTATTTTTTTATTTTTTTTGAACAATTCGCATAATTTTATAAAATGTGTGGTCAAAAGGAATGTTACGTTTTTATTTTTTGAAATAACTTCTAAATATGAATAAGCACTTGCTATAGCTTCGTAGGGATTTGTCCCAGAATACAACTCGTCAAAGATGCAGAAGTGTCTTTCTGTTGATTTTTTTTGTATATTTGAAAGAATATTACCACATCTCCTGGCTTCGGCCTGAAATAAACTATCCCTCCCGGATGTATCGGGAATATTTAAATAGCAGTAAATATGGTCGAATGGTTGCATCTTTATATTTTTGTAAAATCCCATTCCTAATTGCTGAGAGAGAAGGACATTTAAAATGGTGGATTTCAATAAAGTTGTTTTACCAGCGGCATTGGGTCCAGTAATAATAATATTATTTTTAATTTTGATATTGTTTTTGATAGATTTTCCTTCTATTAATGGGTAAAAGTTTTCTTTGATAGAGATTGTTTTTCTTTTATTAAAAATAGCATTATTGAGTGTTTTCTTTTTAATTTTTTCACCCAATCCTTCTAATGTATCGGTATATCCATTGAATGCGAAAGAAAAATATAGAAGTGATTTAATGTCTTCGCATGTATTCATTAAGTAAAATTGTTTCATTACAAATCCCATATTTTTGAATAATAGAGGATTTGGCGAAACCCTGGGCATTGTTTCTATTGTATCATGAAGTATTTGTATATCTTTCAAATTTTTTGTTATGTAATCCCTATATGTATTATAACTTTTGTATGGCTTTATTAGCGTTATATATTTTCCTAAATTATTTTTAGTCATTTTAAGATAATCTTTGAATGTATCGAAATAAGTATTAATATAATATGTATTATTGTAAAATTGTTTACATGATATTATGCTTTGGTAAATATTATATATATACATTCCAAAGCACAAAATCAGATACATTTTTTGCGATGTCGATACTTTTGTAAATCGTGTAAATAATTGACCAAAGCTATGCTTATCTAATTGTTCCAATAAAACATTTGTATAAGTTTTTGCTGTAACAGGTACTTTCATGATTTTAAGAATTACAAATGGTATTAATAAAATAATGATTGGGGCCAATAAATTTAAGACTGGCGAAACTATACTGTAGAAGGAGAGAACCAATAAAAAAATAGAAGATTTATTCAACCAATCGAATTGTGCAGACCCGATATATTGGTATTTTTCAATGAAATTATCCGATGATTTGGTGTTATTCCACAAATCCCATGTTTTCTCGCAACAAGAATGTGATGATTTAATATCACATTTATTGTAAATTTTTTGCGAATCTTCTAAAAAGAATGTATCTGTTGTATAGTTTTCAGCCCATTTTTCCACAATAACTTCGCCAGCTTTAGTTTTGGGCTTAAATAAAAAATGATAGAATGGTTTATTATTTTTTGATTCCAATAATTCTAAATCAGAATACAAATTTTTTATAACTTGCTTTTTAGTTTTTGAAAATTCGATTGGTAATTTAAAATGATTTTTAATTTCATCAATAGACATTAATGAAATTACAGAAATTAAGTTAATTTAAAATACGAGTTGATAAATCAAACAGTTTAAATATTTTTTAAATGATTTGACCAGTCAGCGGGCATTTCCTCGATTTGGGTATTATAATATTCCTCAAAATGTTTAACACGCGCACCATCATGTTTTGTAAGGAAATTAATAGCAATACCCTTTCTACCCCATCGACCCGATCGACCGATTCTGTGGAGATAAGTATGTTCGCTTTTGGGAACATCAAAGTTAATGACGATGCTTACTTGTTGAACATCGATTCCTCTAGCATACAGGTCTGATGTAATTAAAACCCTACAACCGCCATCGCGAAAATCCTTATTCACTTCTTTACGCTCAGATGCTTCCATTTTACCATGGATTTTCTTAACTGGATAGTTTTCAGCTTCCATTGCCTCGTGTAAATCGTCAACGCGTCGGGTGCTATTACAGTAGATAATGGCCTGTGATACATTCATACCAGCAAACAGATCTTTAATTGTGTTAAATTTTTGCTCGTCATCATCAAGTTTAATATAATATTGCGCAATACCTTGTAGCGTAAGCTGTGCTGCTTTTACTAAAATTCGGATTGGTTTGTCCATAAACTTCTCAGTTAATTCCGAAAGTTCATCAGGAACAGTTGCTGAAAACAATCCAACTTGGATATCTCCAGGCATATATTGGAAAATTTTATAAATTTGATCCTTGAAACCTTGAGACAACATCTCATCAGCTTCATCACAAACAATAACACTCATTTTATTTGTTTTCAAATATTTACGACGGATCATATCATGAACACGACCTGGTGTTCCAACAACAACATGAGGAGGTGTTTTATCTAACTTTTGGCGGTCACTATCAACAGAAGTTCCTCCGACCAATAATTGAGTTTGGATTTTGCAAAATTTTCCAATATTTTCAAGAACATCGCAGATTTGCCTAGCCAACTCATGTGTTGGCGCAAGAATTAAGGCCTGTGTTTCAGCTCGCGAAAAGTCAATATTATTAAGAACCCCAACGGTAAAACAACCTGTTTTACCAGTTCCCGATTGCGCTTGTGCGATAATATCTCGACGTTTGCCGTTTTTATCTCGCATAGTCATCGGGTAAAGAGCTTTTTTTTGAATCGGACTCGGTTGTTCAAAACCATATGCGAAAATACCTCGTAAAATATTTGAGTCAAGGTTTAAATTAACGTCGTCCCATTCTTCGATTGTATATTTAAGGGATTGGTTCTTGGTTTCTCCGTCATCTGACGAAGTGGGAGTATTTGGGGTGTGTGTAAGTGATGTCATATGTGTATGTATAAAGGTGTTGTTTTTAAGTGAATTCCCACATATTATTTTAAATCAATTTTTATAAAAAATTGATATAAATGATAGACTCCATAATAAATATAAAAAAACAATGACTTCGATTATATTAGCTAACAGACAATATGATTTAAATAAATTTTATGAAATTGCTAAAAAAAATGAGTTTGAAGAATTACATGATAGCATTATACAAATTATAAATGGCTTATCGGATAAAGTAGGTGCACCTACATATAAAAAGACTCCTATTTTCAAACAAAATTACAGAGATGGGGGCAATAGACGTGGTGGCGGAGGAGGAAGGCACAAGCAAAGACAGCAAGTTATCACTACAGAAGATTGGGAAGCAATTAGAAATTTTAAATCAACGAAACTTGAAAAGGCAGAAAACCAACTTGATAAGGAAATCGAGATTACCACTTCTTTGTTAAATAAATTAACAGATTCCAATTATAGTGTTATCAGTGAAGAAATTAAAACAAATCTAACAAAAATTATTTCGGAAAACAGCGATACAAAAAATCTTGAAACGGTGGGGCATGCTATTTTTGAAATTGGTAGTGTGAATAAATTTTGGTCCAAATTATACGCCAAATTATACAAGGATTTGATAGATGCGTTCCCTATTATGTATACGATTTATGAGAGTAATTTTTCAAAATTTATGAGGGTATTTGACGATATAAAATATGTATCGGCTGACGTCGACTATGATTTATTTTGTGAATATAATAAAGAAAATAACAAACGACGTTCTCTGAGCAGTTTCTTTGTTCATTTAATGAACAATGATGTTATTCAAAAACAGGAGATATTGGAAATTATTAAAAATTTAAAAAACCGCTTTACTGACTTAATCGATACAGAAAACAAAAAGGACATTGTGTTGGAAATTGGTGAAAATTTGATTATACTCATTGAACAAGGAGTTGGTAAATTATCCGACGACGAAGAATCGTGGAAAGAAATCAATGAGTTTGTGGAACACGTATCAAATCTAAAACAGAAAAATCATTTGAGTTTATCGTCGCAGATTATTTTCAAATTCATGGATCTGCGAGAGGAGATAGAGTA
>TARA_B110001450_G_scaffold5715_1_pt1 | contig 10684 bp, 6 predicted proteins | sample TARA_B110001450 | Tara Oceans TARA_B110001450 (sample SAMEA4396538) | marine metagenome | biome: Polar Biome; feature: [SRF] surface water layer (ENVO:00010504); material: water (ENVO:00002006), including particulate matter (ENVO:01000060) such as... | depth 5 m | reverse complement strand
GCCAACAGGTTTTGGTTTAACAATGTTCGCTACTGTTTTATTCTCTTTTTTAGTTTCATTTTTTTGGACAGTACTTTCAGCTTTTTTTGGTTTGCTTAATGTTAAATTCCCATTGCTTGCACATTGTTCATTCTTATAGAATAATTCAAATATTTCAGTTGATGGCTCTTCCGATATGTATACGTGAGCATAATTTGATTTGATTTTATCTGCGTACTGTTTTGATTGAATATCTCCATGTAAAATAAAAATAGCATCACTTTGCTGCAAACCCGTTTTTTGGTGAAACTGTTTAATAAAACCAAAATCTTTGGTGAAATGAGATTGTGTCATTAAGGTTGAGTTAATTTGACTCAATTTAATTTTAACATTCTCTGTAATTCCGTTGCTCAATGTGATTTTTTGCCAAAACTCTCGTTTAGACTTTAGTTTTTCAGCAACAGAAACAAACAAAGGTTTATGTTTAGCCAGTTCATCTTCCTTGTTCAAATGGTGAACATTTCCAATAGCTTTTCCAACAATTCTCTCACCAATAATATTTATCATTGGATTTATTGCTATTTTTTTTCCAATATCTTTAGTTTTATAATTATTTCTTTTTAAGGAATCATAATAACTTAAATGTAGGTCATCATCAATTGCATCACTTGTAATATATCCCTTATAAGATCCAATTTTTCGTTTTAAGTCTAAAAAATTTAATAATAGGTAATTGTAATTAAATGCACTTATACTTGAGTAACCTTCATTTTTGAATAAATTATTTACAAGATTTATTTCATTTTCATTTACATCACTATAATAGACTAATTTTAAATCAATTTTATCTTTAATCTGATAAACGCTTTCTGAAGAAAAAATAATTTCATTTAAAAATTCATCAATAAGCTTTTCGATAGCTCTAACAATAATTAGTTTAACATTTTGCTTATCTCCGAAAAATGTAAAAGTATTTGATGCCTGTTTAATCAGATCAAAATAATTGTAAAATGCACCTTTGTGTTTATTTTCAAATTTAATTTTAGCTTTTTCACCTACAGCACTTGAGTTATTATCGGAATAAAAGTAAAAAGGTGTGTAAGAACTGTTTTCATAATTAAAAGATCTTAAATCTTTTTTATTTTGGGAATATAAAAGCTTTAGCTTTGATCTTCCAATGAGGATATAAAGGTCAAATTCTTTCACTGATATTAACTTATTTTTTTTAATAATACGTGTTCTAAAAACTTCATTCCTTCAAGTATTATTATTGGCGAAACAAAACCAAATGTTTTACCATCTTGAAGGTTTTTCTTACCCATTCTATATTCAGGTGTTAGTTTTATATAATCAACAATGTTCATATTACTAAATCCTTGTTGGAAATCATCTTTCGTAAGTTTAAGATCAAAGAATTTATGAGCTATTTTAAAATACAGTATAGCGAATTCTGCAAATCTTGGGCAAGTTTGTTTCCCGGGGTCAGGCATGAAAGCAAATGCATCACCAATTAATTTAATATATTCTTGGTTCATGAAATCTTGGCTATTGAGTCTTTTTTTCTCACCGTCTTTAGTAAATACAACAAAACCTTCTTCACCAATAATTTCCAGTGGATTGTCTTTATCGTCATTAACATAAAAATCTTCCAATGTTGGAGATGCTAAACCATATGCCACCTCATATTTAATATCCTTTAAATCATCATTAGTTCTAGGAGTGAAAAATGATTTGGTAGGCGTTAGGTGTTTTTTAGCTTCTTCCATTCCGCCAAAACCATTAATAAACATTGTTCTATAGTATTGTTCACTAATTTCAGGATTAAAAGCTTTTAGCCAGTCCATTATTCTTGAACCTTTCCCAGTAAATTTTAATTCAATTTTTGGCTTACTCTCCCATAATCTATCTTTTTCTTTTTCAGGCATGCCATCAATTTGGAGTTTGGTTTTTCTCGCAAGTTGACCAGCATAAAAAATAATAAGCCCTGTAACATATAAATTGACACAAAAAAGTTCTTTGCATTCATTTGATAGGGCTTTATAAAATTCGTCTCTTTCTTGGTCACTGTCTAATCTATCAACAATTTGCTCAAAGTAATATGATGCAGTATGTTCATTAAATTTAGGGTCACCACTAGTGATACCTTCAACCTTAATATCTTTCTTTTCTAAAAACTTTTTGATTACTGCAAAAAACTTTGGACTATACCTTGTGGCTTGAGAAACTCGTTGTGCAGCAAATCTAATAGAGCTTTGTTTGATCATACTTTTTCGACCTCCATTCATAACACCAAGGACTAAAATATCAGTTGTGCTTCCACCAATATCAAAACACATTGTAAGTTTATTAGAAGAAATACCTCCAGCATTTTTTTCATCACTCATTATATAACGAGCAACAGCACTAGACTCAGTCATAGATAAATCACTATTTTCTCTCGCAAATTTAAAAGATTGGTTGTTATTATAATCTAGTGAATTCTCTTGTGCAGGACTATTATTTTCTTCATCTCCCCACTGGACAGTGTCCTCAACTTTTTGAGGCTGATTTGTATTTGTAGTAGATTCTTCTCCCCAACTTAAGTCATCGCTAAAAACATCTTCAGCAGAACTACTAGAATTACTTACTCCAAAGTCATTACCCGTGCTTGTTCCAGTATCAAAACCATCTGAATCATTTAAACTAATATCTCCAGATTTCGGTTTTTTTACATCTAGCGCATATTTCTCATCAGTTAATGGGTTTACGGATTTTAATTCATCCCAGACAAACTGATAATTTCTTCTTTGAGTATCACCCATTGCTGAGGGATAAGCCCATTTTAAAGTCGCAGGGTATATTCTTTTTTCAAATAAATCAGCGTACATGTGGAGTAGTAAGGATTTTAAATATGCTGTTCTTCTTGCAGCTAAAAGCTTATTTTTTGAACCATCTTCATCCCATTTCATGTTGTGTATCAAAGTTGACCGACCTATGGATTTAAAGTTTAACGTATGAGAACTATTATTGCTATTTTCAATTGGAAGATTTTTCTCAAAACAGGGAAATCCACCTTTGATCATTTCTTCTGACAGAGTTTCAAAATCTTGGTTTTTATTATTTGTTAGCCTATTCTGGTCATGTATTGATAAAACAGATTTTATCTCATTACTTTGAATCTCATCATTTTGAAAGAAAAAAACCTCATCCTCAACTGCCGGAAATATTTCATTATTTTTATTATCTCCGTCGGGTGCAAATAATGACAATCTTCTATTTTTGAATTGGTACCCTACAGCACTGGAGTTTCCAACCCTGTATGCAATCGCCGAGTTTGTACTACCAAAGTCAATTCCTACATGTGCTTCATCTAAAGCTTGAACTGCATTATCTTTTTCTATTAAATCACTTTCATAATTAATTACAGCATAGCCAACTTCTTGATTTTGTTGCATAATTTTAAAGCCTTTGAATGGTTTTTCACTTTCAAAAATTTCATATTCATACCTATTTGAATTAGTTTTCCCAAGATTGTAGTCAACTAATAACTTTACATTATCACATAAAATATTACCATTTTCCGCAATTAGTAAAGGGTTATTTGAATTTGTTTCACAAATTATTGAACCAGATTCATTTAATTCCATGCAGAACGGTATAGCTTTCCATTTAGTATCGCTATTATGTGGCATTTCTGAATACAAATAGTATCTATTCCACTCTTTGCTTACAAAATTAGGCCAAATTAAAATATCTCTAGATTCGACATCTTCGTTAGTAACATTGTAAGTTCTTGGAATTCCAGCGCCAATAGATTTTCCATTACCGGTTTTGATACTAAGTGTAACATAAAGCTTAGCTATTCCGTTTTCTTCTCTATATTCAGCAGTTAATCTTGATCCAACGCTTTTTTTGTCGTCTAATCCAAGAACTGAAGGCAATGAGTTTCCAAAAACTTTTAGACCAAGTGGACTAATAGGAAGTAGAAAATGTCTTATTTCGTCTGGGGAGTCAGGAACTGATGCTTTTAGTAAAAGTAATGGTTTGTTTTTTAAATAATCTAAATTTCCATCGTCACAAACACAAGCAATTTTTGTGCTTTCAGGCAACAGAAGTTCGGATGGTATGAATTTTATTCCATCACCATCTTCTCTGATAATTCCATCGAGGCCACCAACAAGTTTATCTGAATTATTAGCTATTTCAGCAAACGGTCCGTGGAAACAATCAATTTGAGGAATAGCAAGTTCTAAGAATTCGGATTGAATTCCTCTAGAACTAATTTCATTTTCCATTTCAACAAGCCATGATTCTAAGATAGCTCGAACAGGATCGTGATAATTACCACCAATTGTAATTGTTTTTCCACTTAATTTATTTAAAAAATAATTATTGAATTTATTTATGTTGCCCAGTAAATGCTTTACATAGCTGTAAAGTTTTTTCAAATCGTTGGGATCAAAAGATTTTATCTTTCCTTCTGACAATGGGTTAGTGAATTTACCAAAGGACTCGTCTCCTGTCTTGTATAGATTAATATAACTGCTTATCTCACCATCAAGATTATAACCGGCAGAAGTAAAAAACAAAGAGTCTGGACTTGTACCACCAACAACCACTTTCTTCCCATCCTTTTTTTCGTAAAGTATAACATCTATAAATGGAATAGCTTTCTCATTTGTATCTAAATCTGACCACAAATCTTTTCTTTCAAATAGCGCATTTCCAAATGATCCTGCGATACTATAAATATTATCAACAGATGATTCATCATCATTATTTCCGTAATCAAGTTCAATTTTTTCTACAGAAAATTTGGTTTGATCAATTGCTATACATGAAATCAGACCTTTCCATTCTTCAATTAAGTGGGTATAGAATTTTAGTAAACCGCTCTGTTCTTGAGTAGAATCTGCAACTGTTTCCATTGCTAAGTGAAACATATTAGCTCTAGCAAATATAGTTGGCATCCCTGAAACTGCTGAACTTAATTTATTAATATCTGCGTCATCTCCAGTGTCTTGTGTAATTATTTTTTTGGAAAAATCGGCAATACTTCTTAATTCTCTCCAATTATGTTTTTCACCTTGAATTGGGAGTCTGGAGTTTATTACTAGTGGTTTAACTGGCATAATTATTTAACTTTAATGGATTTGTTAATGGCTTTGTATAGATGTGCAATTAATCTTTCTTCCTTCGTACTTATATTATGATCTTCATCATCTGGCTCGGTATCTACGTCTTTCATAAGTGATAAAAAATCATCATAAGAATCGATTCCAGTTGAGGTACTGCTAAATCGCCCTCCTTGTTTTGAACCTTTCCAATACTTATCTTCATTAACATTTAGTAATCCAGGATCTAATTTTTCGAATAAAAAATTAGTGTCAGTTGAGAAGGCATCATTAGCTAATACAAATCTTCCTGGGACTGTATTTCTTACCTGGTAAATAAAACCAGGAACAAATTGTTTTTGTTTATTTAATGAATAGCCAAATGTTCTGAAATACTCAGTCAGTAATGTTGTATACTTTTTCTCAATAGTTTTATAATTTTCACTAACAGAATTAATTCCTCCTTTATTATCTAACATACCTTTTACGGCATCAACTGTTGAATCTGCACCCTGATTAACAGAAAGAATTAAATGCATAAGAGACATGAAGTTACCAAATCTTTTTTCAAACTTTTCCCCATGTTTAGGATCACCTAACAAATCATCATAATTAATATTTATATTACCTTCTTCAAAATCAATTGACTTGAATAAATAAGTTGCTTTATCATTATCATTATCATTATTGACCTCGTCATTGAAAAAATCCCATGCTGCACAACCACAAAAGAATTCGACTATGTGACATTGATTCTTCTGAGTGGCGCCACCTGTTATAGTTTCTTTATCGTTTTTCGTTTTAGAGAAATCAATTGCTCCTGTGGGCCAACCTACGTGGTACATTCTGCTATATGTTTTACTAACCGTTGGGTCGGATTCATAAAACTGTAGTGCTGCTTGGCTGTTAAGTGTAAAAAAAGAACTGTCTGCAATAACTTGGTTACCATCTTGTTTCTTTTGTGAATCTGTCGGTTTTTTAAAACTGAAATATTCAGTTAGTAAAGTTGCTCCGAATACAACTTTATCACTTAAATCTTGAGTTTTATCACTTTCAATTTGAATGAATTTTTTTAATGCTTTAGGAATCACTGGAATTGTTGAAGCTCCTGTTCCTCCAAATATTGATCCAAAAACAAATATTTTAGCATTTTCCTCCGCGTTAGTTATTCCCTTAACAAATTGTTGGAGTTGTATTTCATTTTCCCCAACAGATCCATCCCCTTTTTTTAATTTTCTTGCACAATCAACAAAAGCGTGATACATAAGGTAAGAACCTAAATGCGTTTGAGCTCTGTAGCCATGCTCTAGGTTGAAAGATTGAATATTTTCATCAATAAATAAATCAGCTAATTTACTTCCTTTTTCATCTTTGGCAATGCCTGTAAGTTTTTTAAAAGTATTATTATTTTTATCACTGTAATTGGTCACAAATTTGAATAAATTTATTTTGGCGCTAAAAAAGGTATCAGTATTCGCTTTACCATTTCCTCCATCATCATAACCGTGAGATTTAATACTGTTGTATTTTTGGATAAGTTCTTCTGTTCTACTTTTGTTACCGTTTTCATAATCAGTGTCAAGGGTTAAAACATTAAATTCCATACCGTCGTACAATCCCATCGCACACATGTGAGTAAATGTTTCTAGGCATCGCATTCCTGTTCCACCAACTCCGATTATAAAGTTCTTTTTTTCTGTAGACATATTGTTTTTTTTATTTGTTAAACCAGGTTCCTACTTTTTTTCTTTTGAATATTTTGGATATTGTTACACCCAGAGCGATATAAACCACAATTGAAACAACAGGCGATAAAGCAGAATGCATGAAAAACTTATTCATAGGTGGTCCTGCCTTAATATTCGGCATAACAAGAGTTAAATTGTATGCGTAAAATATGATTGGTGTGAGAATTCCTAATATCCAAAACCATAATTTTCTTTTGGCAGCATCTCTAGGATTTGGCCCAGGTTGATTTTTTACAGAAGCCGCAATCAAAATAGCTATACCAATCATTACTATGGCAGTTATAACCGCAAACACATATGTGTTTGTGATTAATCCGTCAATTCCTTTGAGACCCGTCTGTCTTTGTACAAATAATAAAATAGTTAATGCGTTGTTCATGTTGTTAAAATTTTAAGTAGTTAGTTTTTTATTTGAATGGACCTAATTCTATGTAGTAGGTGTAGAGTATAGATTTTGGTTTATTGTTGTTTAATACATTTCTTAGTGAGACGAACAATGTTTGATCCTCACCTGAATCATCAATTTTATCCCAAGTTAAATTTTCTCTTTTTATTTCTTTTAGTGTGAAATCTTCTTCATCAACATAAACATCGACTTTAATTATGTTATCAGTTTTAGAGGTTAATCCTTTAGTATTGTAATTAAAATTTTTATCAAATTTTAATACAACTTCATATTTTTGTCCTTGCTTGTGATTGTTCATTCCTTCTTCATTGTCCAAAAATATAAAATCTTTTATTTCATTATCAATTTTTGCAGATTTGAATTTAAAATTGGCTTTCAGCATTTTGGAATAATCTTCTTTGGTATCTGCGATTAGTTTTTGATCAGTATCGTATGCCATTTCTCCATCTATTTCAAAATTAAAACACTTATTAAAAACAAGAAAGTTATTGACATCTAAACTGTCTTCACCATTATTTGTCTTTTCAGTGTCTGGTTTGTTCCTTTTAGCATAGAAATTTTTCTTGTATAAATTAAAATTTTCAGTCACGTTAGAGACCTTTATTTTCACATTATTCACTTCATAGCTGTCTATTGCGTTTAAATCAATAAATAATTTTTCAAACAGTGGAAAATTCTCCTCTTTTCCTGTGTTGCTATTTTGCCCGTCTCTGGTGTAGGCAATAATACCTTGTCCAGAATCAAACCAATCATCCCAATCATCTAATGCATTTGCTCCTGTAAAATCTACATATTCAAAAGCTTTACCATCTAAATATAAAGAAGCAAGAATACCATTATCATTCAATGCTGTTGTTCCGGTTGACTGTGAGTTAATATACTCTCTTTCATATAAATCGCTTACATCTGTGCTGTAAGTATTAGAGTCTACCTCAATTCCCTGAGTTTTAAAATCAGTTTTCATTAATTCAACAAAACTCCCATCATAAGTACTTGGTATAAAAACTAACAAATACATGTGTTTTTTATAAGTATTACCTGAGTTTGTTTCAGTGAAATTTGTTGATATTATTTCAAGAGAACCATTTTTTCCAAACCATTGTTTGAGTGCATTACTAGCCCAGGCGTTTGTACTTACCTGTTTGGCCTGAGAGTCATATAATTCACCATCTGTAATTACTATACCAAGATCATCACCTTCAGCAATTATATTAAAAGCTCTATCTATTGGGGCTCCTTGCTTTAGGTTTCCATTTGTATCTTTATGACCCGTATTTGTGAAATAGGATATTGCTTGGGTATCTTTGTATTCAATAACAGAATCATCACTCAGCTCGTAAAAATTGAGATTTTCTTCACTTTGTACATTCAAAAAGAATTGTTTTAATAATTTTTTGTTATTCTGGTCTGCAAGAGCAAATTTTGTTATGCCATCACTCAAATCAACATAAACATTAGTTTTAATTTGATTGTTGCTTGCCTTTGAAGCACTATTATATTGGGCATTGTAACCCTCGATTATATCTGAAAAGTCTGTATGTTCCGTGTCAACATAATCTGTTTCAATAGCAGTTTCATTGTCACATTCAGATTCATCTTCACAGCCAATAAAGTTGATGGATAAAAAAAGAAGACACAATGGAGCTAAAAGAAGTCTTGTCAGTGATTTTAGTTTTGTGATGTTTGTTTTCATATTATTTAAATAAGTTTTGTAGGGTTGTTTTCATTTGGTTTTTAAAATCTTCAAAATCTGCTTTAAAATTTTCATTAAAAATTTCTGCCTTGTTCTCAATAACTTCTGCATATACTGAGCCTATTTTTTCGGAAATTTCTTTTCTTGTTTCTGGTGTGATTTTTTCATTTAAATCATAAAACTCTTGCGTTGTCTTAGAAAAAAAGTCATTAAAATTTTCGTAACTTAATTTGTCGTCAAAATCAATAGAGCTCACCAGTGATTTTAATTTATCAACCTGGTTTAAAAAATAATTTTTATAAAATTCTTTAGTTAAGTCATTGTACTTAGTAGAGATAGAATCAACTTTACTAATATACTCTGGCTTTATTTGAGATTCATTAGACTTGAACTTATAAACACTAGAGTTAAAAATAGAATCTAATTCAAACCATTTATCTAAGTCATAGACCTTAGAAGAAACAAAACTTTTTGTTTCTTGATAGTTGCTTTCTACCTCATTAGTAGGCTGAGAAGAACACCCCATTAGTAAAAGGCATAAATATAATGTAGAAGATGAAATCCAGAATTTGAACATATATTTTTCTTAAAAGGCTGTTTGTTTTGTTGTTAGATAGGAATGCAATTTAATTATTTTTTTTAGATTTTTAAAGTATTCAGGGATTTTGTCATATTTGTTGCCTTTTGAGGCTAATATAATTTCCCTAAGGTCATTATTTTTGATACTTGAAAGAAAATAATTAATGTCATTATCACCTAATTGTAAAATGTACTTAGTAAATCTTGTGTTTAAAACAAAATCACTTTCATTGTAAATTTTTAATATTTCTTTAACTCCTTTAACATAGTTGTAGTTCAGATAATTTTCAAATATTGGATCAATATTTTTATTATCTAGAATTGCATGGTATATGAAAAAGACATCATTTTTTATTCTATTTTCTTTCAATGTTTTTTTTACAACAAATTCATGTGAGCCAGTTATTTTTATGTCATCTAAAAAAATCAATAACTCATTTCCCTCAAAATCATTTTTTAATTTAAAACTATCATTAGATATTAATTTCATTCTTTGATCTTTACTTAAAGCCCCATAATCATCGGTATAGGTAGTGTTTCTGTGTATTTTTCTTTTTTCAACGACACATTTACTAGTTAGGTGTTTAGATAATTTATCAAATACAGAATCAAATATTGTATTTGTTGCAGTTGGAATAAAATCATATGGACTGGTGAAAACATATATTTTCTTATAAGAACTTAATTCACTATTTTTTGAGTCAATTAATTTTTTAAATAACTCATCACCAAATAATTGACCAATTTTAGAAGATCCAAATTTGAATTTACTATACTCTTTTGCTGAGAACCCAAAGTTGTTTTCTTCAGAAATATTATATGTTGCTAATGTGCTTATTTTGTTCATTTAATTTTCTAAACCTATTAATAATTGGATTAATTTTTTTTCATCAATATTAATTAATTTGCTTTTTATTTTGAAAGCTTCTGCACCTTTTACATCAGCTTCAAAACTATCTCCAATATGTAAAATACTGTTTTTTGAAACATTTAAATCTTTGCATTTTCCCTCTAATTCTTTAAAAAAGTTAGAAGAAGGTTTTGAACTGTTAATTTCATCTGAAAAAATTAAAAAATCGAAATAATCTAACAAATCATAATCGTTAAATATTTTTTTCAATGTTCTTCCTTTTATAAAAGCAGTATTGCTGCTTATATTTGTTGTATACCCATTATTTCTTAGAGC
>TARA_B110001450_G_scaffold129995_1_pt1 | contig 10686 bp, 10 predicted proteins | sample TARA_B110001450 | Tara Oceans TARA_B110001450 (sample SAMEA4396538) | marine metagenome | biome: Polar Biome; feature: [SRF] surface water layer (ENVO:00010504); material: water (ENVO:00002006), including particulate matter (ENVO:01000060) such as... | depth 5 m | reverse complement strand
CGGTTATCGATAAAATGTATGACCACCTTAGGACATGGGGTTTGCGTCTATCGCAACGCGTTACCAAATCTGAGGATGACATCAAAGCAATGCGTGGGCGCTCAATGCGCCGTGGCATTCTTCCGTTCTTATTCGATGGAAGTGAAGCCTCAGAAGAGCTGACTGAAAAATATCGAGGTCCGGTTCGTCAAGATCACACTTTAGATTAAAATCCAGAAAAGTTTGGTTTGCGTTTTTCATTAAAAGCTTTGACTCCTTCACGTCTGTCTTGGCTTGGAATAGTCCGGTTGTAGGCTTCAATTTCAAATGAGAGCCCGTCTGCTAGACTCATTTGTCTTCCTTTGCCAATGGCCTGTTTGGCTTGACGCACTGCGATTGGTGCATTTTCTGCGAGAGTCTGAGCCGTTGCTAATGCAGCAGGCATCAATTCTTTTAAAGGATATATCGCATTAGCTAAACCCCAGTCTAAAGCTTGGTCTGCATCAAAAACTTGACCTGTTAGAATTAGCTCTTTGGCGCGGCGTTCCCCTATTGCTCGCGCAAGAGTTTGTGTGCCTCCTGCGCCAGGAATAATTCCAAATTTTACTTCTGTTTGAGCAAACTTGGCTCCTTCAGCGACATAAGCAAAATCTACAGCTGCAACCAATTCACACCCGCCGCCATAAGCTGCACCGTTAATGACACCAATAATTGGAGTTGGGCAATTCAAGATTGCCCGAGCCATACGTTCATAGATTAAATGCTGCCTGCCCCAAGCCGTATCGCTCATACCGTTGCGTTCCTTCAGGTCCCCCCCCGCACAAAAAGCCCGATCACCTGAACCTGTCAAAACTAGCACGCGCGTGTCACCTGGATCCATTGTTATTGCCTCGAACGCATTGACTAAGTCCTGAGCCATTTGTGTATTAAAAGCGTTTGCGGCCGCTGGGCGGTTAAGTGTGATTTGCAAAACATGATTTTTAGGATGGCTTAATAGCAGTGTTTCGTAGGAATTCATTTACGCCTCACATTAATCACAGATTAGTTTTGTATTCCAACTCTAGCACAAGTCTTTGTGTTATTCATGAGTTGCATTCGATAAGGCTTCAATTGTTGCGGAAAAATCATATTTTGGTTTCCAACCCCAATCTTGTCGCGCGGCTTGGTCGTCAAACTCATTAGGCCAACGCCGGATCAAGTTATCCACGGATGTGCCCGGCTGAAAGGTATATTCAAAAGATGGATAACGCGCTTTAATAGCATTGGCGAGTTGCTGGGTGTCGAAATAAAAACTGTGCAAATTATATATGTGGTGTCTTAAATCTCTACGTTTCGCCTGACAAATTTCAATAATACTCCGAGTCACATCGTTCAGATAAATGGTCGACATCCCTGTCATACAGTCCACTGGGAAATCAAAAGCTTCACCACGTGTGGCAGCCACTATAGCATGGCTCGGATAGGCTGTTATGGCACCGGTTGGTGCAAGGGGCGATAAAACCATTGGAAAGCGAATGCATCTAAAGTCTAAGTTTTGGCTGATTTTTAAGTATACTCCCATGCGTTCGACGGCGACTTTTGTTGCACCGTAAACATTCTCCGGCCATTGAGGTGTGTCGAGAATAACTGGGCTAGTAAGGTCAGGTCCATAGGTTGCTGCCGTGCTGGCGAAGAAGAAGGGACCATCTACTTTTTCCAAACATAACCGCATAAGAGAAATGGACGCAGATGCATTTATATCCCAGGCGGCGCTTGGGTTTGCCTCTGAGCTGCCTGACAACATTGAGGCAAGATGAATTATGGCATTCGGTTTATGAGTTTCCAATACCCTTTTTAAAAGTTCATGGTTTCGTATGTCTCCCAGGACTGTGGCGTGACGTATTTTGCTGAAAGCACCCAATGTACCTGGTAAATCAAAACTTATAACTTGGGTACCGCTTGATTCTAAACTGGCTGCAACCAAACGGCCCAAGTTACCGTTGCCACCTGTAATCAATACTTTCATAAACATTAAACACCCGGTCTAAGATTGATCTTACCATGCCGTGCCCCCCCCATAAGGCGAATTCGTGTTGAAGGTGGAGAGATCAGTTGCTGATGGTTAACATGGACAGTATTGAAAAAGAATTGGATGGTCCATAGTTTGTAGGGCAGGTGGGAAAATCATATAAATGAATTTAACTTTAAAAAGAACTTGGATTTTAAGCATCATAATTGCTTTTGTGGCCGCAATAAGTATTTTCTCAATAAGCCCTGCAATTTCTGATATTGAGTTCGCTCCCGATCAAGGATTTAATTGGTACTTTTGGAAGCGACCTGATCCTACTTTTTGGTCTCGTATTTCTGTTTGGGTCTCATATCTTACCCATCAACTTTTTATTTGGGGCGTGATTGGTTGGGCGCAGGCCAACCGCACAAAACTGCGAGATCGTAATAAAATGCATCCAATCAATTGGATTGCACTCATGGGAACAGCGCTATTCGTTGCTCTTCACTATCTTCAAACAGCAGTTTTTTATGATGGGCTTGGACAAGATTTGCCGGTAATCACGTCGCAGGGCTCTGTCATTATTTTGCTGGTCATCGTTTTGCTGATGGAGGCCCCCAGACGTGGACTATTTTTAGGAGTCGGCACTTCTTGGTTTTCGCGCATAAGACCAATATTGCTGCGTTACCATGGGTATTATTTTGCCTGGGCAGTGACGTTCACGTATTGGTACCACCCTATGGAGACAACACTTGGGCATGTGGTTGGTTTTATGTATACTTTTCTACTTCTCATCCAGGGTGCATTTATATTCACCCGTGTACACAGCAATAAGTATTGGACCTTTGCACTTGAAGGTTCTGTTTTGGTGCATGGGGTCATAGTGGCTTTTGTCGCGGGTCAAGAGATTTTGCCTATGTTTCTGTTTGGATTTTTGTTCTTGATTGTCATGACGCAGATGCATGGATTAGGCTTATCCCGCAGCCTGCGTTGGGCAATAGGCCTAGCGTCTATTTTTATGGTTTTGATAGTTTATTCAAGTCGTGGTTGGGGAAATCTGAATGAGGTGCTGCGCATCCCAATCATAGATTATATTCTTGTATTCGCCTTTGGGGGCCTATTGTTGTTAGGTCAAAAACTGTTTGGCCGCCGAATACCGTGATGCAAAGCCCTCGAATTATTTCTAGACCTTATACAGTTGGTTCTATTGCTTGAATGGTGCGAAGGCTGTCAAAATCACTGGCATCATGACGTTCGAGTAGTTTCTCATCATCTGGACCATGCGTACGATTGACCATACGACCTCTAATAAAAGCGGGGCGGGCAAAAACCTCATTGGCCCACCTGGTCACATTTTTATAGCTGCTTACATCTAGAAAATTTGCGGCATTGTACACTATGCCTTTGACCAATGCTCCATACCAAGGGGCAGTTGCCATATCAGCGATTGTGAAGCAGTCCCCGGCCAAAAATCTTCGCTTTGCTAGGTTCTGATCCAAGACATCTAACTGTCGCTTAACCTCCATCGCATACCGATTGATTGGATATTCAAATTTCTCTGGTGCATATGCATAGAAATGTCCAAAGCCACCGCCCAAATATGCAGCAGACCCTTGAAGCCAGAATAGCCAGTTCAGCACCTCAGTCCGTTCTGCGTGATCTTTAGGTATAAAAGCCTTAAATTTTTCTGCCAAATAAAGCAAAATCGCTCCACTCTCAAATACACGAATTCCAGTGCTTGTGTCGTAGAGCGCAGGAATTTTAGAGTTAGGATTGATATCCACGAAGCCACTACTAAATTGCATACCTTTGCCAATATCTATTAACCATGCATCGTATTCTGCATCAGCATGTCCGGCGGCGATAAGCTCTTCCAGCATCACTGTCACTTTTACTCCGTTAGGCGTCCCTTGTGAGTAAAGCTGCAAGGGGTGCTTTCCAACTGGAAGCTCTTCGTCATGTGTTGAACCTGATGTTGGGCGATTGGTATTTGCAAACTTTCCGCCATTTTCAGTGTCCCACGTCCAAACCTTAGGGGGGGCATACGTCATTATTCTCTCCGGAAAATTCTATAAGTATAAATAGGTATTGGAGCTTAGAATGCAACATTTATAAAAGCTGTTTTTGCCTCCATCCTAAATCAACAGCTTTAAAACTTTATTAAATAATAGTTACTAGTGGTGAAGTAACAATTAAACTCAGCCCGCAATATCGATGCCAGTCACTCAGCAATACTGCAGATTTTTAGTGACCGCCCGTTCCTAATAGATGTGGGAGTGAGGACGGTCTATTAATTACTTATCCAATAATTTTGTTTAAGCGTGTTGATGGCCGCATGACTACTGAGGTTTTGGCGCTGTTACCATGGAAATATCCCCCAACGTCGACCGCCGTACCTCGACTCATCTCTAAATCAGCCAAAATTCCAACTTCATGTTCAGCTAAATCTTTGGCGATTGGGGTGAAATGGGCAGATAATTCAACATCATCCGTTTGCTCTGCTAGAGCTTGTGCCCAATAGAGCGCAAAGTAAAAGTGGCTGTGACGGTTATCAGGTTGACCCACTGTCCGACCTGGAGATTTATTGTGATCCAAGATGCCCTGTGTTGCCAAATCAACTGCATCACCTAAAACTTTAGCTTTGGTATTGCCGTTGGCTGTCGCAAGGAACTTCAAACTTTCGCCTAAGGCGCAGAACTCACCTAAGGAGTCCCAGCGAAGGTGGTTTTCTTCCATTAATTGTTGGACGTGTTTTGGGGCTGATCCACCAGCGCCGGTCTCAAACAAACCACCGCCGTTCATCAATTTCACAATTGAAAGCATTTTTGCTGATGTTCCCAATTCCAGAATTGGGAACAGATCAGTTAAGTAGTCTCGCAGGACGTTTCCGGTCACTGCAATAGACATAGCACCAGTCCGAATGGTTTCAAAACTCAGGCGTGTCGCAGCGCGAGGAGCTAGAATAAGGAATTTGTCAGAAACGCCCTTCGCAGCTAAGATTGGTTTTACATAATTTAGCAATTGAGCATCGTGGGCTCGCTTGGCATCCAGCCAAAAAATGGCTTGGCAATTTTCGAGTGCTTGGCGATCAATTGCAAGTTGAACCCAATCTTCAATAGGCGCTTGGCGTGTTGAAGAAGATCGCCAGATATCGCCTTTTTCCACAACATGTTCATGCAACACATCACCATTTGCTAGAATGATGCGAACGGTACCTGCGGTTACTACCTCGAAGGTTGTTGGGTGTGAGCCGTATTCTTCAGCTTTTTGCGCCATTAAGCCGACGTTTTGCACTGTACCAGATTTGGACGGGTCCAAAGCGCCGGTTTCTCTAAAATACTTAATAGTTTCGTCATAAACTGGGGCGTATGAACTGTCTGGGATCACGCAGTTTGTATCTGACTCGGATCCATTTGGACCCCAGCTTTTACCGCCGGCACGAATAAGAGCAGGCAACGACGCGTCAATAATCACATCTGAGGGGACATGAAGGTTGGTGATCCCTTTGTCGGAATTGACCATGTAGAGAGGTGGCTTGGATGCTACAGCAGAGTTGACGGCGGCCATGATTTCTTCTGATTTTGAAGATTGCTCAATACTTTTTAGTAGTGCACCCAAACCAGAATTAGGATTGGCGCCTATTGCTTCGAGATCGTCGCCGTATTTTTCAAAAACAGGCGCTAAATATTCTTTTACAGCATAACCAAAAATGATTGGATCTGAAACTTTCATCATGGTGGCTTTGAGGTGGATTGAGAACAAGACACCAGCGTTTTTAGCGCCCTTATACTGATCGCTTAAAAAAGAACTTAGTGCTTTTACTGACATGAATGTAGCATCAACAACTGTTCCTGAGTGATAATCTACTTCTGATTTTAAAACTGTGACGGAGCCGCTTTCTGTTAGAAGTTCGATACGGGCCTTACCAGCTTGCGCAGTTGTCAAGGTGGCTGATTTTTCGTTGCTGAAAAAGTCATCAGACGACATTGTTGATACGTAGGTTTTGCTGTCTGGAGCCCAAACACCCATCGAGTGTGGATTGGCCATGGCATAATTTTTCACAGCTTTGGCGGCTCGGCGGTCTGAGTTACCTTCACGCAATACCGGATTTACTGCCGATCCTTTAAGTGTGTCAAAACGAGCGCGGATGCTTATTTCTTCTTCTGTGATTGGCGCTTCAGGGTAATTGGGCAGATCATAACCCTGCGACTGCAGTTCTTTTAATGCTGCTACAAGCTGTGGAACAGATGCCGAAATGTTTGGAAGTTTAATTACATTTGCTTCGGGTGTTTTTACTAACTCACCGAGGAGTGCCAGATCATCTGATTGTTTTTGTTGTTTGGTAAGACTTTCTGGGAAAGCTGCTATGATCCGTCCTGCAAGTGAAATATCGCGCGTCCCCACTGAAACATTAGCCACTGCGGCAAAGGCTTGAACAATTGGAAGCAGAGAGGCTGATGCCAATTGCGGTGCTTCGTCAACCGTTGTGTAAATGATATCAGGATCGTTTGAGACGGCCATTTGTTTCAGTCCTCTTTACGTTGCGCATTCCATAACCAATATGACAGTTAAGGTCCATATTAGCAGTGAATAAATTATAGTTTTATGACGTATGTGCAAAAAGATGTGACAGTTTAATTCCTGAAATTTGGGAATAACACATCGATTAAAACTATGGCACCTCCAGAGATTAAGTTACCCGTGAGCGATTTTGGAATTGTGGTTTTTGCCACGTTTTATCACTTAATATTTGTTCAAAAATTTGAGTGGCTCGTTCAATGTCATCCATGTTGATAAATAATGGAGTGATTCCAAATCGCATTATGTTTGGTGCGCGGAAATCTCCGATAACACCTTGATCAATCAAGGCCTGCATGCAGGAGTAGCCGTGCTCAAATTCAAAGGAAACATGACTACCACGGGCATATGGATCACGTGGACTGGCTAATGTAACGCCTGGACATCTTGCTTCTACTTTAGCAATGAATGCGTTCGATAATTCAACAGATTTCTCTTGCAGCTCAAAAATATCAACATGATCCCAAACATCCAATGCCGCGTCTAACAAGGAAAATGCAGAAAGGGACGGTGTGCCTATCCTCATGCGGTCAATCTTGCCGGGCATAGGACGGAAATCGATGTCAAACGCAAATGGAGCTTCATGCGCAAACCAGCCTGAAAGAACCGGTTCGGCGTCATCGATTAATCGAGGCGATACATAAATGAAGGCTGGTGCGCCTGGTCCGCCATTAATGTACTTGTAAGTACAGCCAATCGCAAAATCTGCATCAGTTGATGTGACATCAACAGGAATAGCACCAAGTGAGTGAGCCATATCCCAAACCACAATTGCACCCACGCTATGCGCTTTGGTGATCAACGCAGACATATCGTGTTTTCTACCAGTGCGGTAATCCACCTCAGTTACCATAACCACGGCGACTTGATCGTTAATTTGATCCATCATTGCTTCCGGATCAGGCGTTAGCAGTTCATAGCCGGCATTTCGCAGCTTCATAAGTCCTTCGACCATATATAGGTCGGTGGGAAAGTTGCCGTTGTCAGATAAAATAATTTTACGATCTGGAACTAATTCTAGCCCCGCCGCTACTGCTTGGAAAACCTTGATTGAAAGTGTGTCGCCCACAACCGTAAAACCAGGCTTTGCTCCGATAAGGCGGCCTACGCGATCACCCAATGTATTTGTCTGCATGAACCAATTTTTGGTATTCCAGCCCCGAACTAATTCGGTGCGCCATTCATCATGCAAGAATCTCTTTATGGCGTCGGGTGCTGCTATGGGCATGGGCCCTAGTGAGTTGCCATTTAGGTAGATCATCCCCTCAGGGATATCGAACATTGCGCGGGTTTTGGCAAAATCAGTCATACGAACTTTCTCTTGGTCAGTTATTGCACTACTCAATTTTCAAGGATGAGCTTCGGTTCGTATTGGCGACTAATTCCCGCCATGGTCAACCCCAGACAGTATTAAAGTCGCCTGCTGACGTGCTATTTGAGTGAATTGATTTTCGAAATTTTTAATTGGCACTCGCTTTATGTTGCCACTTGACAAATTATAATTGGAAAAAAATATTATTTTAACCATAACGCGGTATTAGGTTGATGTTGTGTGTGTCTATCAACTGGAGGGTGAAGTAATGATTGTTGTGGGTGGAGATAATTTGATCGATATGATCGAAAGCACGCGTGACACTGGTAGCGTTATGTTTGCTGGTGCGCGGGGTGGCTCGGGCTACAATACTGCAAGAGTGGTGGGTCGTCAGCTTCAAAAGGTTGGGTTCATTACTCCGATCTCTACTGATAATCTTGGGGATTTTTTGGCAGACGCCTTGGTCTCTGATGGTATTGAATTATTAAGTTCACGTTCGCAAAAACCCTCTTCAATGGCCGTTGTTTCGTTGAAAAAAGGTCAACCAAGTTACCAGTTCTACCGTAATGATACGGCTGAACGTGAAGTTGATCTGCCACTTCTTCAAAAAAACTTTCCAAGCTTGGGGGTGGCTTTTCATTTAACGTCGCTGGCTATAATTGATGGACCAGACTCGGTGGCTTGGGCAGATTTTTTTATTGCTCAAAATAAAGCCGGTATTGTAACAACCTTAGATCCTAATGTGCGCCCAATTCTTATTCCAGATCGTAGCTCTTATTTGAAAAGACTATGGTTACTGATGTCCGCAGTTGACCTGATTAAGCTGAGTGATGAAGATCTGACTTGGATTTTTCCAGAAATTCCCTTTGAGGATGCATGTGTCAAATTACTAAATAAAACATCTGCGCATGTGACTATTGTGACCAAGGGAAAGAATGGTGTTATTGCTTTTTGGAATAATCAAAAAATTGATATTTCAGCCTACCCTGTAGGCGATTTGGTAGATACAGTTGGCGCTGGTGATACGTTTATGGGAACTGTATTGAGTTTTCTTAGTGCCAATGGAGTCCTGTCACAAAATGCTCTGCCACACCTATCGGAGGAGTTTATGCAGACATTATTACTTCGCGCAGCGAAGGCAGCAGCTATCAATTGCGGACGTAAGGGTTGTAACCCGCCCAGCTTAAAAGAGTTAGATTAAACTTAATTTTTGCAAAAAACATTCTAAAAATCAATCTTCACGTTTGGAAGCTTAAGTGTTTTTATGAGCTCCCGTAATTCCTGCCGAGCGGCGATATTTGACATGTTTAGCTGCCGACCGCCAACCTGCTTGAGGTCCAGAAGCGTCAAGCCTTGGGGAAACAACTCCCGAAAGACTACACGTTCGCTAAAGCCTGAAGCTGCCCGGAAACCAATGCGTTTTGCCAATAAGGTGAGCGCGGCGCCCATTTTCTTTTTATTAATCATGTTTTGCGCGCCGAGACGGTTTCTAACGACGATCCAATCCATTGGTTTCATTCCTGCTTCTGCGCGTAGTTGCCGAGCGCCCCAGACCATTTCTGAATAGACAGAAGGACCTTTGATTGTTTTTCCGTCACTTTCTACCTTGGCCAAAAGATCAAAATCTACGAAGCTGTCATTCAGGGGTGTTATTAAAGTATCTGCTAAAGAATGTGCCATCTGTGACAAGCGTGTGTGACTGCCTGGACAATCGATAATTATGAAGTCTGATTGTGGTTCCAAAAGAGCGATACCTGAGGACAACCTATGATCGAACACGTTTGACCCAGGCTTGAGAGAGGCTTCGTTGACCTCTGGCAAGTCAATATAATGAGGTGTTCGTAGGTTAATTCCAGTCTCTGAACAATATCGTGCCCGATTCTTTATATACTGACCAAAGGTTTTTTGTCGCAAATCCAGATCCATGCCTCCCACATGGTGACCCATTCGCACCAAAGCGGTTGCCACATGCATAGTGGTCGTAGATTTTCCAGAACCACCTTTTTCATTACCGACAACAATTATATGCGCCACAATGTACCCCGTAAAATCTTTATATTTTTTGCAACTGGTATTGGTTTGAGATTGGCAGTGAAATCCATCGATAAATAGGTGGTATGATTTTATTGGTTTGTCACTGGCAGTCGTTAGAGATAAAAAAACCGGCTCTAGGGAACCGGTTTTTCAAATTACTGGTATTGAAATGAATTAGAAGCCGAGACCTTCGTATTTCTTTTTGAACTTGGAAACACGTCCACCAGTGTCCATCAAGCGTGCGCCAGAGCCAGTCCAAGCAGGGTGTACTGAAGGATCGATGTCTAGCGCCAACTGATCGCCCTCTGCACCATAGGTGGAACGCATTTGTACGATATCGCCATTTGTCATTTTAACATTTATAAAGTGATAGTCGGGGTGAGTATCTTGTTTCATAGTACCGCTCCTTACGACTTCGGTTTGTAGTTTGTTTTCTCAGCGATACGCGCCGATTTACCTCGGCGATCACGGAGATAGTATAGTTTTGCCCGACGTACACGGCCGCGGCGTACTACTGTAATACTATCGATATTCGTTGAGTGTAATGGGAAAACCCGTTCCACTCCTTCACCAAACGAAATTTTGCGAACTGTGAACGAACCAGCAATTCCAGTTCCGTTGTTACGGGCGATGCATACCCCTTCGTAGTTTTGAACTCGGCTGCGTGTGCCTTCGGTTACCTTGTAACCGACACGTATCGTATCGCCGGCTTTGAAATCAGGGATATCGTTCCCGAGGGCGGCGATTTGTTCCGCCTCTAGCTGTGCAATCAGATTCATCTGACGCTCCTTTTTTT
>TARA_B110001450_G_scaffold34725_1_pt1 | contig 10689 bp, 13 predicted proteins | sample TARA_B110001450 | Tara Oceans TARA_B110001450 (sample SAMEA4396538) | marine metagenome | biome: Polar Biome; feature: [SRF] surface water layer (ENVO:00010504); material: water (ENVO:00002006), including particulate matter (ENVO:01000060) such as... | depth 5 m | reverse complement strand
GGGCATTGGCTATGACAGAAGGTAGGTCTCGCGACAGTTCTGCACGAAGGCAGACACCGACACTGTGTCGTCGCTGAAGAACCGCAACACCGCGTGTTGCTTGAGGTCAAGCATGAAGCGCGTGACCTTGTCGCGGCGCACTTCGGCCTCCGTAGTCAGCACAAAATCCTTCAAGTTGGCGTCGATGTTGAGGAGGAGGAAGAAGAGCGCAACCAGCGTCGTGTGGCTGTTCCCGTACAGACCCTCGAGGGCGTCGACCTCCGGGCTCGGGCCCTCGGGGAAAAATACACCCCGTATGCTCTTGAGCGAGCGCCCCGTGAGGTCGACCAGGAGCTGCTTTGAATGCGACTCGAAGACGCGCTCGATGATGCGCGGGAGGGAGAGTGCCGGCAGCAGGCGCGGCACAAAGTTTGTGCCGCTGACGCGCGTTGCCGCGCTCTTGTCTCCCATACCACTGACTGACACAGATGTGCGTGGGCAGGTCATTGGAATCGACACGCTCTCCGGCTGCAAAGGTCCGTCGTCTTTTTTGGGGGGTTTGGATTAGAGTGTGCTCATTCGAGGAACAGCAGGTAGGGATTCTTGTTTGCTTGTGACTGTGACTGCTCTCCTTGCTCGATTATTGGTTCTAAAAAGCCAGCGCGTCGCTCACTTTGGGGGGACCTGTCGGATCTTGTGGGAGCGAGACGCTGTTCCATTTTAGCACCCCTAGCCCTTTTAATAAGACCTGAAGAATTCGACGGAGGCTTACGTGGAACTTCATATAGTGTTGCTGGACTCATTCCTTTTGTCGATGCAATTATTCCTTCCAGCTCTAACACCCTCTCCTCGAGCTCCTTGACGTCAGCATGTGTCACGTGATGTTCGAACTTGCGCTGAATATCATTCATGTGATCTTTTAGCACGCTCAAGGCCTCCTTGTCTGTGATTTCAGTTTGCTGCAAGTTCGAATTGCTGTCCTTTAGTTTCTTCAGCTCTTCTCGAAGCGGCTTTGTCACGTCGTCTATCATGCGAGGGGTGGCCTTCATCTGAACCTCCATTGACATCTTTTCATTGATTGTCGCGATTTTATCATCGACTGCTTTTAGGAGCCCGGCGTATATCTCGGCGTTGTCATTGTTGATCTCTGTTTTGAGATCCGTAATTTCATTTTTGATCATTGTTTTGAGATCTGTGATTTCTTTTTGCACGTGTTCCCTCACTCCGCTGGACATGCTGGACATGCCCATGCCCATTGTGGGCGCAGGATGTGTCCTAAATAACTAATCATGGCGGCCGTGTGCAGAGCCCGACAAGCAGTTTGCCCTCTGCGAGCGCCACATCATGCGCATTCGCGAGCGCGAGGTCTTCCGGCACTCGGAGATCGTGGTCATGGTGGAGAGGAACCTCGGCTTCGAGGCCGAGCACCACCAGCGCGCGCTCGCTGGGATCCCCCTCACGCGGCACCGGGTCGATCATCAAGCGCAGCGGTACGGGGTGCTCACCACAGAGGAAATCAAGCTCGCCATGATGACGCTCACCAACAACATGCTGCGCGACAAGCGCATCAACGTCGCGGAGCCGCTCCTGTCCGAAACCCCCGTGGCCTCGCGCAAGCGCCTCCGCGAGCAGCTCGGCATCTACTCCTTCCAGTACAAGGCCGCCGCCAACGCCTTCGGCAAGCAGCGCGTCGCGCTCAACGGCAAGGTGGGCGGGATGAAGGACGACGTGTGCATCGCGCTGCAGCTCGCTATCTACTTCAGCAACCAGCCTAACATGTACTTGTGAGACGGGTCACGAGTCTGGTAGGGTGTGTTTATTCATGAAAAACACAAACAACACACCTGCAGGTCAGAGGGTCCTGGCGGACCCCCTAATCGGAGTCGCTAGGACCCCCCCCTCCTGCGCTCCTGGCAGCATCAGTCTTTTTTGTCTTTTTGGCATCCTTCTTTGCCTGATTAAAGGCCTGGCACAATCCACCCTGGCACCTGCCTCCCTTCCTGTACCTGTTTCCTGTGCACGATACTCCTGACCATTTCTTTCCGCAAGTCTGTGGATATCCCTCGTGAACGTCCTCGGACTCCGACTCTGAATCTTCCTCGCCCGCCTTCCTCTTGTCGCCCGCCCCCTTCGCAGCAGCCTTCGCAGCAGCCCTCGAAGCCGCCAGATCTGCCTTCGCTTTTTGATTACGCGCCTCCAATGCCGCATCCAGTGATAACCCTGGCCATGTATCCTTGCACTCTTTTTCTATCACGACCATCATTTTCGCGCATTCGTCTAGCACTACCTTGAGTTCCTCCGGGCCTGAAATCCGCGTGACGTCCTCGGACTCCCAATCTGAATCATCCTCCATCGTGGTCCTCTTGTCGCCCGCCCCCTTCGCTTTCTCTCCAGGGGCGGAGGCGGCAGCGGGGGTGGAGGCGGCGAGGGTGGCAGTGGGGGCGGAGGCGGCAGATTCTTCGTCAGACGACTCTAGTAACTCTATCGTTGCTGGAGTCTTCTCTTTCTTCACCTGCACCGCCGCGCCCTTCAAAGCACTCTTCTGTGCACCCCGCTGTGTCTTCATCGCCACCTTCGCCTTATTCGCCCCCTTCTTCGCCTTCTTCGCCGCCGCTACCATGTCAGTGACAAGGTCGAGCTTTTCCTTCCAGGATTTCTGTGCGCGCTGCTTCCAGACCGCGTCATAGTACCTCTGCGATTCTTCCTCGGATAGCTGTCCCCATGCGGCGAGGGTCTTGAATGCCAATTTTTTGGCGCCAATGTCCTTCACGGTTTTCTCTGGCATGAGCTTCAAATCTGTAAACTGTATGTGTTGACGCATGCGGCGGGGTATAGCTTCCCAGAGCTCCTCAAGGCTCTTCTCTGGAACCTTAGGCTGAGCTGCAGCCGGAGCCGCAGCCGGAGCCGCATCTGGAGGCTGAGCCGCAGCCGGAGCCGCAGCTGGAGGCTGAGTCGCAGCCGGAGCCGGAGCCGCAGCCGCAGCCGGAGCCGCAGCCGGAGCCGCAGCCGGAGCCGGAGCCGCAGCCGCAGCCGGAGCCGCAGCCGGCATTCCCGCCATCATCGTGCGGGTAGCCTCTTTACCCGAAGCCTCAAGTGTCTCTTTGGCCTTCAGCATGCCATGGCGGAGGACCCCATCGAACTTTGCTTGCTGTTCAATCACCTCGTCGATTGTGATTGAACCCTTGTCACAACCCTCCATGACGTTGTTCATTTTCGTGTTGTACTCCTTTTTGAGGTCTTTGACTGTCTGGTTAAAGACAGCATAGGGATCTTCCGCAGCCTTCGCAGCCTTCGCAGCCTGCTCCTCCTCCAGACGTCTCTCCTGTTGTTTCCTCCTCTCGATGGATGCAGCTAAGCGGGCTCTCACGTCATCAGGGTCCGGCGCTACGGAGTCCGGAATTCCAGACATCTCTGTGAGATGCTAGTCGTGTGCGTCTGGTGAAGACGCGAGTGGTGTCGTACGTGTTAGCTGCTGACGCAACTACTTGCACGATCGCGCGTGTCCCCCGTCTCTTAAATACCTGCGCGGTCGTCAGTCGTGGTGGCGCAGGGCGGTGTATTCGCGCTTTGAAGGGGCGAAAAAGACCCGGTCTGGCCACGAGTTTTTGAGGGGGCGGCGCACGTTGCGCTCGAGCCAGACAAGCGCGGGGAGGGCGGCGCTCGTGAGGGGGGCGAGGTATCCTGCCATGCGAGGGGGGCGAGTGTCTTTTGTACACAGAAACCCCATATAGGAATTGGCGGCCCTGCCCCATGCCCGCGCTACATCTCATCGAGCAGGACGCGCCCGGGTTCTGGCTCCCCGCCCTCGCGCCGGCGCTCGTCTTCGCGGCCTACTTCGCGACGGTGGCGCGCGCGCGCTGGGTGTTGCTACATGCAGGGTATTCAATACAGGGAGTTTGATTGGATGAGTTTCGGGAGATTTATAATCATCAAACCTGATACGGGGTATCCTCTAAGAACTGGTCCCCTGAGTCTTCAGATGCCTGAGCAGATCGGCTTCGGCCGTACCCACTGCCTCAGTCAGTGAAGGCTTTCCCTTCTCCAGATACAGACGCAGAAAGTTCTCGGCAAAGGTCCTGTCGACGTCATAATACACAGTCACATATTCGATGCTGTCTGAGTCGATGGTGACCGCACACGAAATCTGCTCCCTGAGAAGAAGTCCTTGCAGGATCTCAAGTGTCTTCCTGAGATCGGGGCCAATGTCGTCGCCTTGCACAAGCTTGTCGAAGAGCGACTTGTTCGAGCTCATTCCGCTTGATCGCATTCTAACATCCTTGTCTTAAATAAAGAACTTTCTCAGCATCCATTGGACATCACATACACCGCCGCGCCGAGCCCGAGCGCGACGAGGAAGAGGATCCACATCTCGTGGGAACAGGAGTGGAAGTTGCAGACGTCGCCATCAGGGTACAGCCGCCACTGGAACCACTGCTCGCACGAGTCGTGGAGGTATTGCGGGCCGTGGCGCGAGTGCTTCCACTTGTGGTGGAGGAGGAGGAGCAGGCTGAGCGCGAGACACGCGGCGATGACGAAGCCTGCGACCTCGCAGGGCTGGTCGAGATACGTGTCAGCAAGCGTTTCAGCCTTTTCCAGACTGGATTCCGTTCCGAGGGGCACAGCCGTGTTTTGTATGACAGACACTCATCTGTTTTTTTTCGGCGCGTCCTGGCATTTGTTCGTTCTTTTGTTTTACACACATTGCCTGTGTCTGGCGGTGATGTTGGCGCCGACACGATGGAGTGGGCTGAGTCGCCCGCCCCGTGCGTTATGGAGCCCGTAGGAGCCCTGTCGCCCGCCCCGCGGCCCCGTCGCGCGGCAGCCGGGGCCGCTCTGGAGAAGATGCGCGCGATTCAGGTGTGGGAAGGCGTGACCGAGTCTTCGGCGCTGTTTCGCACCATGGCCGCGTGTGTGGACGCGGAGCTGGCCAGCGAGGCGCTCTCCTCGGAGGAGCTCATGACGCTTGAGGGGGTCGCAGCCGGCAACGACGACGTGGTGGGCCCCGAGCCTGAGGGGGAGGAGGAGTTTGACGTCGCAGTCGTGGAAGACGACGAGGACGAAGACTGCAGCGGGTCGGAGTCCGACGGCTATGAGTCCTCCTTCATTGACGACGAAGAAATGTCGGGCGAAGACGATTCGGACGAGGAGTGGGACGTTCGCAAGCGGGTGCGCTTTGAATCTGAGGAGGAGAGTTCATCATCAGAAGACGAAGAGGGGGAGGCCGAGTCCATGAAGGAGCCGGCTGGTGCCTGTGAGGAAGTCTGCACGTCTGTCGAGACGGGCGTGCTTGCAGACGAAACGGCCCACACAGGGCTCTGCCGCGGGGACCCAATTACCATAGAAGACGAGATGCGCAGCGCCGACGCGCTGTTGGCGCCCGGTCCCTTCTCCGAGCTTTCCGTCACAGAAATGCAGCAGCAGAGCGACTCTTTCATGGACTCAATGTGCGCCGACTGTATTTGAATTTAAATCCATACCCCAATTTGGGGTATGGATTTTAAACACTCAACGGTTCAGATGCTCGTTTGCTTGTGTTTGTTCACAAGCGTTTGAGTCCGGGCGCATGACGGCGCCGACTTGCGCGGTGTGTTTCTTCGGGGGCCCGAAGGGCTTTCAGGAGCGCACGGCCTCGTACGCCCTGGTGGTCGGCACGGGCAGCCGCGACGTCGCCGCGGTTGCGCGCCAGGCCGATTTCGACGCGGAGCGGGGACAGGTGTCCGGGGCGTCGGCCTTCTGCATGACCTGCCGTCGGGTGACGTGGATGACGCGGGAACGCGACCCCATTGACGCCCTGCTCACATTTCGGGACCGGTGGGCGGCAAGCCAGCGCATGCACGCAGCGGTGTGGCCGAGAGACGACCGCGTTTTTTCACTGCAGGCTGCAGAAGGTGACGTCGCGGGTAAAAGCGACAAAAAAAATGGCAAAGGCCCCGACGGCAGTGTAGGCGGCCAGCCTGCCCTCGATCGACTCGATCTGTGCCACCAGGACATCGACGATGCCGAAAAGCGATACCCATAGAAGAACGGTGACAAAAAGCACCTCGAAACAGGGCTCGTTGGTGGGAGGGGTTATTGAGGCACGATGGGGGGTGTTTTATGCGGAAATTTATTACACACAATTACTTGCGATTCTTCTTGATCTGTCTGTGCTTTTCGCGCAGCATGGCAATGAGACTTTCGAAGTTGTAGACCAGATTTCTGTGATTTTCCGAGGGGGTGTGCCACGGACAGAGCGGCACCTTTGAGATTATGCCTAGCGTGTCGTCGAGGACGCTGAACGGCTCCACTTGCGAACGGCGCTCGCACAGCATGCAGCTTTTGCCAGAGGCAACCTTCTGTGTTTTGCTTTCTTTGGGAAGACATTGCCGACAGAATCCGATCAGGTCGGTGCCGTCGGAGTTCCACGTGTGCACAACGCGGCACCTCCAGCAGAAGTAGTAATACGTGCCGAAGATGTTGACAATGCGCCCCACCATGCTGATGCTCGCGACCGTGCTGTCCGTGCAGCACTTTCCACACACCACCGTGCCACTGCAACCGATTCGCATCTTGCGGTCCAGGCGGAAGGGCCGGGCTCGGTTTGCAAGTCCACACTTCAGACACACGTGGACCGTGACAAGCTTCGACACAGCAAAGCTGTCCGAGCGCAGGGCCTGCTCGATGAAGGCGTACTGCTGGCGCATCACATTGAGAGGCAGTGCATACACCTGGATGCGCTGATGGAGTTCGTGCACTGCGCAGGCAACTTCGGTCGAGACGTTCATCGTCTTGACGATGTAAAAAGGGTGCTCCATGACCGGGCTCGCGAGTGCGACCTTGTAGAGATCCGGGTGGTCCATTTTCGTGGCCTCGCGCAGGACCACCGCCTCGGGCGCAGCGGTCGGGATGCGCGCTTTCCAAAGGCGCACGCACTTTTCCAGAGCCGCGTTGGCGTGAGTGACGACATTCTTCAGGTTGAACTCGTCGTCGCGGAGACACGCCTGTCGGAACTGGTCGATGTGGAATGCAATCGCACTTGTCACCTCCGTGCTTGAGCGCTGGCCATTGGATTCCCGGGCAAGTATGAAGTTGTTCTCGACAGGCATGCATTTCTTCAGGGAATAGAAGAAGTACTCGATTATGGCCAGCTTCACGAGGGGGGTGCGGTTTATGCAGAAGACATGCAGATCGGCGGGGGTTCCCTGAAGCAACAAGTTCCAGAAGAAAAACCACACACGCACTCGCACCACCCACACCGGCCGCCGCTCACACGTTTCGTACAGACCGAGGCATGTGGCCATCATGAGCTGAACGACGTGCGCGAGGGTGGTCGCCGAGCACTCCTTCAACGCCGGAAAGTGAAGCCGGTTGTGCTTGCTGAAGGGTAGTGAGTAATCCAGCAGGCGCAGGAAGAGGCTCGGCTCTTCGCGGTATCCTTTCATGTATTTGAAGACACAGAGGCTGCGTAGATGCGGCCCGGGATCGAATAGTGTTTCTGGTTTGATGAGCATCTCGTGCCGCAGCAAGAACAAGGAACAAGTTTCTGGGGTCAGGCGAGGGTCTCGGTGGAGGAGCATTGCCAGTATGAGGCTGTATTGGTCAAGGTCGAGCAGAAGACGGCCAGGCATCTCGCTGTCCTTGATGGCATCGACGATGCATTTTATCTTTTCAATTGTATTTTCAAAACCAGGGGGTGCACCTTTGCCTGTCATTACAAGCTCGGAGACACTCCCGTGCATCATAAGCCCCCTCTCTGCCCGTTCGAAATCACTGTCTTTGAAGATGTGTGTCATTTCGCTCGGTCGGCTCACAGGGAGGGGGCTCGTCAAAAATCCTCCATATACACGTTGCGCTGTCGTACGTGTGGAACGCCTCCGATGGTTTCCACAATCAACTTGTTGCGTTGGTGTGCGACGATCGGCAGCGGGAGACATTGCACAGGTCCAGTGCTGTGACCAACCAGCATAGCCGAGGGGTGGTACTCGCGTTGCTCCCCGCATATGTTGCCGTGCTTCTGAATAATGTGCTTTATCGGCAGGCCGCGCTCCACCGTTTCGTAGTACAGAAGCTGTGTTATCTTGCGGAGACAAAATATACAGAGGTTGTTTCCGAGAGTGCTCACGGTATACGGAATCTCAAACTGAATGCCCACAAACTTGTTTTTCGGGCTCAGCATCATGCATTCGCATTCGGAACCCATTGCACAGAGCGGCTCGTGCTTGTGCAGAGGCCCGCGCATGTACTGCTCCTCGTAAGACCGCGTCACGACGGGAATCTCAAAAGTCGCATCGGTGTTGGAGATGTTCTGCAGCATCTTCGAGAACGGCACCGCGCTGAGCATTGCACATGCCTCAATGACAATCTCAGTCTCTGGCCCATCTTCGTCGGCGTTCCCTGCTTCCGACTGGCAGCGCATTGATCGCAGCAAGCTCGACACTAGGTCCCGATGCGTGTTGTCGTTTTCGTCAAACGATGTCTTCGCACGCTTGACTTTCGCCCCCGGCGCCTCTGCGCCCCGGCGCTTGCTCGAATCCATCCAGTTGCTTGGAATGCACGACATCGTATGGTGTAATTCAATTTTCCAGACACAGGTCAACTTCTTTTCTATTGCATACGAATGTAGCTATTATTGATAGCTGTTAAAGTGCCCATTTAAGCACAATGTCAGGCGCATATGGCGTCGCTCGCGTCCTTATTTGTTGTCCAGCCGTGGTTCGTGTACACTTCGCCATGGCTTTACAAAGCCCTGCACTTCTCCCTTCTTATCTCGTCGTTTCGGAATCAGGCCGTGCTCACGACGGCGTGGCAGGCTCTCCGCCGAGCGATTCCCGTTGTGCTGCTCGTGTGCATTTTGCCCTCGCTCGTACACCCAGTACAGTGCCGCGCAAAGACCACATCTCTGGTTGTGCAGATTCTTCTTATGATGACTCTGCTCGCTGTGACACTACACTACGCCGACAGCACTCAACATACCGATGCCGCGCCACTCATCATTCAGCTCTTGAGTGGGCATCTCTTCTACTCTCTCACCACTGCCTGCATTAATGACAGGGAGCTTTTGCTGTACAGTCCATTTGCCATCGTCGTCTTCGGCGGGAGCGCGTTCGTGTTCCCTTTATTGGCCAGCCTGCTCGGGCCCCGTCCCGCCGAAGCGGAGGGGTTCGTCCTCCTCGGCTGTCTCTGTGTCGGAGAGGTCCTCGGCGTTGTGGTGTTCATCCTTTCCGTGTGCCTGCGCTTTGGAGGGAAGGCGTACGAGGATCTGGTGCGCATGATTGTGGGATAAAACTATGAAGACACAGAGCTCCCGTCATCCTCGACGTCAGTCTCGAGAGATCCGTCCTCATGGAATTCTCCGTCATAGGGTGAAGTATAGCCATCACCGCCACACTCAAAGCAGTTGCAAGTTTTGATCTGACAAGTACAATCGTTACTCTCTTGGAAACATTCTTCGCAATCACCATAATTACATCTACATCGAATGTTATATTTTCTGAACATTTTACGAGCCCATTCCACACGCTGTTTCTGTTTTTGATGTCGTTTTTTCCAGTGCGCAATGTCGGCTTCCAATGCAGCAAGCTGCCTTTGTAACTCTAGCGTCTCGTTTTGAGAAAAGACAACGAATGCATCTTTACACGTGACACCCAACGAAGCGGGTCTGATTACAACAATCTTCACAATTCACTTATAGTTCAGTAGGTCTGTTTATAAATATAAATATCCACTTTACAGCCTACGCAGCACATCCACCTCCTTGAACCCCGGCTCGCACACGCAGTCGTGTGCGTCGTGGGTGCCGGCCGGCGCGGTGCTGTTTGCGGGGCAGTGGATCAGCGTGTTGTTCGCGCACACGACGTCCTCCCCGCACTCGGCGCACGCGCGCGCGTGCTCGATCGTGCACGGGTCGCCGTTGCCATCGACGGCGAGGCCTGTGGTCGTGTCGACGATGCACTCGCGCCAGTAGCCGGCGTCGCAGTCGCACTGCTCGACGACGCTGGCGCCGGGCAGGGAGTGAGAGTTCTCAGAGCATGCCTCTTGCGCCTGGCCGCCAGGGCAGTAGAAGCCGGGGGGGCAGCGCTGGCAGCGCGCCGTCTCGTTGAGGGAGACAAAGCCCGCGTCGCACACGCAGTCCGCCTGGCTATCGCTGCCTTCCGGGGAGGAGGCGTGGGCACGGCAGGCCTCGAGGGCGGCGCCCCCGGAGCAGAAGTGATCCTCCAAACAGAGCGCGCACTCGCCCCCGGCCGGGCCGTAGAAGCCCGGCTGGCAGCCGCAGTCGAGCACGCTGTCGCTGCCGACCTCTGCGCTCGAGTTGCCAGCGCACGCCGTGCACTCGGTGTTGCCTCGGCCCTCGGCAAATGTGTCGGCGGCGCACGGCGCGCACGCGTCCACGCCGCCGTCGGGCACCGCCTGGAACTCGCCGGGCGCGCACAGCACGCAGTCGGCGTCGAACGAGCCCTCCGCCCCGGCCACGCACTTGCACTCGTCGACGGCGACGATGTTGTCTGACAGCGCCTGGCTGACGTTGGCGCACTCCGTGCACACGACGCTGCCCTCCTCGCTGTAGTGGTTGGCGGGGCACAGCAGCTCCGCGCCGTCCCCGGGGCAGTAGAACCCAGCCCGGCAGAGCTCGCAGCGGTGGGGGTCCGCCGCGTTCGCCCCGTCGCCGCGCTGCGCGTACGCCGCGTCGCAGCGGCAGTCGGTGACGTCCACCGAGCCGTTGAGCGCGTGGCG
>TARA_B110001450_G_scaffold154698_1_pt1 | contig 10716 bp, 1 predicted proteins | sample TARA_B110001450 | Tara Oceans TARA_B110001450 (sample SAMEA4396538) | marine metagenome | biome: Polar Biome; feature: [SRF] surface water layer (ENVO:00010504); material: water (ENVO:00002006), including particulate matter (ENVO:01000060) such as... | depth 5 m | reverse complement strand
CCGGCTCGAGCGCGGTGCAGCCGCTCCGCCATATGAAGGAGGGCTGCAGCCGGTCGTAGAGTGCGCAGCCTGCACGCACACGAATGACCGTGGCGTATTGGCTACGCGGCCGCAGCGCCCAGGCGGCGTGCGGCCGACTCGAGGTCGATGGTGCCGAGGGCGGCGAGGCGCCCGGCGATTGTGGAGTCAACGTGCGCGGCGTATATCTGTCCCACGTGCGTCGCCCACTCCGAATCGTTGAGGCGCGCGTAGATCTCCAGGGAGATGTCGCTGCGCCAGCGCAAAAGGCGCTTGATGGTGTGCCGCGGAACATCGGCCGCCATCAGCGCGCACGCCACAAAAATCCGCAGCGAGTGAATCGAATAGTCACGAAGATCGAGCGGGTTGACGCCGGCGCCCATGATCATCATGATCTCGAAGTAAGTCTCGACCTCCCAGAAAGTGAACTCTTCGCCGAGCGACCCGCCGAAGAGCGGCGTGTCGGCGCGCATCTCGGCGGTGAGGCCAGCGTCGAGAGCCATGATCTCGAGGTCGCGCATCTCGCGCGCCGCGTTACGAGGAGACGACGCCGAGTAGGGATGAAAGCTCGGGGTGGGTGAGAAGAAGATGCCGAAGAAGTCATTCTTGGCACGGCCGTGCACCAGGTAGTAGCCGTCCATCGACGCCTCGTCGAGGAGCGCGAGCTGGGCCGCCGTCGGCGCGGGAACCTCGCCACCACACGCGGAGATCTTCCACACGACAGACTTGAAGGTAAGCCGGCCGCGCACGAACTTGGTCGCTTTGGACTTCTTGGCGATCTCATCTTTGCGCTTGCCGTCTTCGGCGCCGCCCGAAAACCAGGCTTTGGTCGCCTGCCACGCATACGATCCATGCACGACAGTGATTCCATGCATCGAGGACCCGTCGGGCGTGGCGAGGCAGCCGTTGATCATCGCGTTGGTCAAGGGCTTCTCGCGCCGGATCTCGCGGATGCCGCAGTTCTCGACGTAGGTGCGCATGAGCCCGGTGAGCACACGGGATGCCATCGTCGGGCTTGCCATGGTGATGCCACGCGCCGCGTGATAACGGTGCACGCCGCGTACCACGTTCATCGCGCTCTGCGGATCGGGGCCGACAGCAGCGTCACGGTGCGAGCGCGGCTCCATGTTGACGTATACGACGAGCAGCACGAAGGCCTGCAGGACGAGCTCAACGAGGTGTCCGCTAGGGTCTGCGCCGGAGTTGGCCGCCGCGTCGGTGCGGAGAGCGGGCGTGTTAAAATACGCGCAGATCGCATTCCAACGTCGCATGAACGCCGCATCTTGTTTGCGCGTGGACGGCGCGTATGATCGCTCGAGGTACTGGGACATCGTACCGGCCATCGCGGTGAGCATCGAGGGGTCGTGCGGCCGGAGAGCCATTGGCCCGGACGGTACCGACAGTGCGTCTGTGAGGCGGGCGAGGGCAGTGCACTCGTGAGCCGCAGCTATCGGCGTCAGCGACATCGGCCCGATGTCGAACGCGGAGAGCTCCTCGAGGATCCGACCGCGACCGAGTGCCGCCTCGACCGACTGGGGCGAGTGAGCCACCGAGAGGGAGAGGGCAGGAGCGCGCGAGGTCGAGGCCGTGGACGCCGACGGGGCAGGCAAGCTGCACGTGGCCGCACACGCCATCGGCACCGAGGCCCGGAACATGGTGCGCGGCGCCACTTGCGGACCGGGGAGGTGTTGTGCCGGAGCTCGGGGAGCACACCGCATGAAGGGAGTCGGCAACGGAGGGGCCACCCACGCTTCCTGCTCTGCCGCGGGCGGCGGCGCGCGTACGGTGAGGGAGAGAGGCCGGGCCGCGTGCTCCTCTTCGGCCACGCTTGGGGGCGGAGGCGCTCGCACGGTCGTCTGCACTGCCGCCGCCGACGTGCCCACCGGCCGCGCCGACTGGATGAAGCGCGGCGGCTGCGAGGCCCCATCCTTTTCGACTTGGGAGGAGAACTCGCCGCCGCAGTGCCGCTCGTTGGGCTTGAGCGTGCGCACGTAGGCCACCAGCCGAGCCAGCAGGTCCTCACACTTCGCCGTGACGGATACTTCGATCGGTTCCATCCCCAGGTGCCGCATGAGCGCGTCCATCTCCTTGATGCGGCCGCGGGAGCCTGCGTCCATGATCATGTTGCGTGGGCCGTAGAGGTGCCCTGCGCAGAGGAAGTCGGCGACGGCGATGTACTCATCAAGCTTGAGCAGCTCCACATGTAACCACTGTGAAACCTTGGACTGGCTCGACGCGCGAGTCGTGATGATGATGGGGACCGCGAGCGAGTCGATAATCATCGCTGTGGGGGCGCGATTCGGGCCGACGAGCCGCGAGTGGAAGATGATCAGGTTGAACATCGCCGCCACCATCTCGAGACCGACGATCGGAACGATGAGCTCCGCCTCCGACAGAGGGCGCACCCACCGCTCACGGTATAGGTTACCCGCGAGCGCGGGGATTTCACCATCGCCATGCTTTTTGGCGGAGTTCGCCGCGTCGCTGAACATGCGGCGCACTGCAATCCCAGATGGCGCCGAAGTCGTGTCGAACGCAGCAACCAAAGTCGAGTTGCCAGCACGCGTGTTGACTGCAGTCTCCCAGCGCTGGAGCGAGCGCTCAGCATTGGGAGTGATGGGAGCCATGTCCGAACCGCTCAAGGCAGCGGCGCGAGCAGCGTCCAGCACCTCGTAGCAGCCGTACATGACCTCGTATGCCATGCCGAGGAGGCACACGAGGTGGTTAAGGAAGCCGAGAAGCTTTTCATAGTACTCGAAGCACAACTCGCGAGCCAGCGCCGCTCGGATCGAGTTCAGCGCCTTCATCTGCTTGGCGTCGGTGATGTATGCAAGGTTACCCGTCGTCAGGCAGCGCCCTCCGATCCAGCCGAAGTCGACGCTGATGCGCCGTTTGATCGGCTTGCCCATGGTGATGCGGGCGCCGCGTGGGCCGAGGTGGTTCGTGTGAGTCACCACGTCCCGCACGACACGAGCGACTCCCACTGCTAGGCAGATGGGGTCGTCGCTGTACCAGAGAGATTTGGACAGTCGGCACTCGCTGCGGCCCGTTTGAGCCGAAAGTGCGCGCCGAAACTCGAGCCATTTCCCGAACTGCACATTGCTGTTGGCAAGCGCCTGCACAACATCTCGATCACGCTCCTCACATAGTCTCTCGTATTCTTCGCCGAGCTCGGTGTTGAGACGTTGGGCCCAGCACGACACCGGCGGCACGCCCATGGACTCTACGAGCTCGAGCACATTGCAGAGGTCAGCTTCGTGGTCACCGCGTTCGATAGCGGCGGGGTCGAGCAGGGCAATGTTGGCGTCACGGCGTGCCAAAATCATGAGCGCGAACTGAAAGAAGCAATCTGCCTCGTCATCCTCGAATCCGACGAGCGGCTCGCCCAGAAGCCAGGCCGCGTGCCCCATGACGACGATGACGAGCATGAGGTCCAAGAACATCCACTTGAGCTCAGGCGCATGGCGTGGGCGTGCGGCATGCTCGGCCACGATGGACTCGAGTTTGGCCCCAGAGGCACCGGCGGCAACAGCCATCTCCTTGACCTGAGACGGGGTCTTGGAGGTGGCCACCAGGCGCGGAGCTGGGCCACTGAGCAGGGCTGAGAGCGGCTGCCTGCGGAAAGCCGGGGAGTGGCGAAGCCAGCCAGGGCGGGGAGCGCTCTCGCGATGTAGGCGCTTTGACTCGTCCCACCCGCAGCTCGCTCCCACGCTCACCACCACATGCTTCTTATCGAAGGTGAGGCGGCGCTTGCGCGGAGCCTTGCTGTCAACGATGCGGCGATCACGGGACGGGTCCGAAGGGCGAGGTACCGAACCGTTGGCACCGAAGACGGTTGGCAACTGCCCCACGATGTCCACCGAGTCCACTGGCATGACCTGTAGCTCGTAGCGCTTCAGGCGGCCCAGTCGCCCGATCTCCTGGTGCAAGGACGCGAGCCCACGCTGGTACATCGAGAGCAAGTGGTCTTGCACGTACGTGATGGGCTCTCGGTCGGCGAGGTGTGTGAAGCCGTGGGTCATGACCGAATCGTATAGCGAGCGGTCCACCGAGTTCCGCAGGAACGACCCGAGGTAGTCGCGGTTCCAATGCGTGGCGGGCGTCTCGGAGTGATCCCGCAGGCGGATGACTGTTGGTGAGTGCTGGACGAGGACGTGACCCATGCTCACCAGCTTGGCCGCCCAGGGGCGATATCCCTCTAAACCAAACGCGAAGAAGATGGGCTCCGGGGCGCCCGTCATGTCATTTCCGTGTTGCCATGACCACAACAGACGCTCGTGCAGCCGCACTCTCGCTCGCCTCAGGTCTCGTGCCGTGTCTGGAGTCAGCGCGTGGCGAGAGAGAGACGTAGCCCAAGGAGGGATCAAGCGCTGGTCAGGAGCCGCTGGCAACGGGGCAAGGGGCTCCGTGGGGACGGGGACGGCGTGCGACGGGTATGGAATATCACGCAGCCGCGGGTCGTCGGCCTTATAGCACGATTGCCGCAGCGCGGGTGAGATCTGCTCGAGCTTTGGCGGAAGGCAAACGTCGAGCCAGCCGTGCAACTCGATGCGGAGGTCGGGTGTGGTGGACTCCAAGGAGGCGACACGGCGTAGCTCCTCAGCGACCTCACGAACCACCCTTTCGGACTCCTCACAAACTTCGCACCACGGGATGGGCGTGGCGCAGGTGCGGATAGCCCCCTGCGGCATGACCACCGGCGCAAGCTCCATAGCTCCCCGCGTGACCCGCAGCTGTTGGATCTCAGGCGTAGCTCCCGAGAACTCGGCGAGGTTTTGAACGACGGCGGCGGCAGCCACGTACAGGTCTCCTGTGAGCACTGCGATCGATGTCCATGCGAGACCCACTCCGCAGTGAGCGGCGAGGTCTGCAACCGAATCCACGCGCCCCGCCGCCAAGTCGGCCGGCGGTGGCGACGAAATCAGTGCCCCCACCACTAGCAGCTCGCCAGGCTCGCCGGCATCGAGAGTGACCTGGTAGTAGGCATAAACGTCGGTCCGTGGCGCGAAGAGGGCATCAGCCCATGTCTGTGCGCGAGAGGCGCATGAATCTCGGTTCTCACGGCGGGTCAGAGTCCCGATCGCTGACGAAGCAGAGCCTCCCGGCATCCCAACGCGCGGCTCGGAGCCATCGAAGCAGATGGGGAAGAGCACAATCGCCGCCACCTGTACGGGCATCTCTACGATGGGCACTCCCAGCGGATGGACGCGCCGAGCAGCCGGAGGCGTCGCAGCAGCCCCGAGGGCCGTTGCCAGACTGCGGGCGAGTGGCACATAAAGCTCCGGGGGCCAGCGTGCCAAACGCGCAGTGCGCCACTCGCCACGGCCATCGCGCCCGCCCGTCTTGAGATGGAAGGAGGCGGGGTGGGTGCAGATAGCCTTTGCCAGCCTGCCGAGGCCCTCCTCGCCGCCATCCAGCTCTGGCGAGAACGCGAGGGTGCGGTACACCTGGGACACTTGACGCGGCAGCTGCACCTGTTTCAGGCCGCAGTAGGCGAGGGTCAGGCTGTAGAAGTTGCCCGCCTCGCACATGGCCTTCGTCCACGACATGTCCCACCAAGATGCGTGATGGGCGGTGACTCCTGACTTGTCCCAGAGGCGACCCCCGAGAAAGTGCTCGGAGCTGCGTGGCGGCGGGTGCTCTGTGAACCCAAGTCCGCCATTGGCCAGGATTTTCTCGCCGAGCTGGCAGCAACGGCGATATACGGCGACGGCCGTCGACTGATCCAGGCGGTGCGCGAACGGTATCTTGCGGGGGGGCAACCCATCGGCTGCGTTGCCCTTGAGCGAGAAAAGCACCGGCGGCCCGGGGTGGGTGTTGTACAATCGAGACACCGAGACTGGCGAGCATGGCGGGCCCATGACGAAGAAGCCGAAGTGAGCGCCATCACACTTGGTCACGAGGCTCTCATAGGTGTCGTCGACCTCCACGTCTCCGGAGGGGCCGTAGATGTTGTCATACTCCTCCAACTCGATGCCGAACTGTCCGAGCTCGCGCTTCAGTCCGCTGGGTTGGGGACCGCTGCACAGGTGCAGTCCCCTCAGGGGGCGTGGCATCTGAGAGCTTGGATAGGCAGGCCGAGGGACGCGGATCATGCCAGCGTGGTGAGCGTCCGCCGTGAGGTCGAAGCGTGGAGCGCACGAGCCGCTGGCGACGTGCAGCAGGACGAGGGCACGAGTTTCGGCAGGCGTGGCCAGCCCATCCCGACGGAAATTGGGGTCCGTGGTGAACGCCGCTCCCGAGTAGGCCCACCCGGGGTCGGTGGCGAGGCCTTCTGGAGCCACGCCCTCCTCCTCGAGAAAGTTGGCAGGGCGCGAAACAGCATGCGACAGGATGGGCTCCGTGCCGTCGGTGACACCCATCGAGAGCGCCTCAACCAGAGCTGCGAGCCGCAGGCCGGGCGCCAGCTCCTTAGCCTGCAGATCTGCTACCCGAGCCTCGACGAGCGAGGTAATGCCAGCCAGTGCCTCCTGCCGCCCGCCCGCGGACTGTCGAGGGGCTTTCGCCTTGGCAGGCGAATGCAAGAGCGATCGGACGGTCAGGATGCGCACCGGAAGGTGCCAGACCGTCCCGTCCTTACGCAGGCCGCTGATGGGCTTGCGATACATGCTCTGGTAGAGCTCGACGGCCTGTGCGGCCGACGAGACTGTGGCACACATCTCGGGGATCAACCTCGTCCCGTGCATCGACCACGCCGCGCCAATGCCGCCGTCGAAGACTGTCACCTCGTCGACCCACATGAGCACCCGACGAAACTTGGAGCAGCCGATGACCAGCTGACCAGCTACGAGGCCTTTGGACTGCGGGTCCGTAGCCAGCCGAGCCTCTGCCGTCTTGGAGTGCAGCGAGATCGCCTCGAGCCATGGCTCTTTGAAGCCGAGGGTCGAGAGGGGGCCGCCGACAGGCTGCCAGAGATCGATGCCATCGAGACTAGCTAAGTCGACTCGATGGGATGGAGGCGGAAGCAGGGCGGCGGAGGCGAGAATGGGCAAAGGCGAAGCACCATCCTGCTCCACCTGGGAGGAGAACTCGCCGCCGCAGTGCCGCTCGCTGGGCGTGAGCGTACGAGCGCGGGGCACGACAGTAGACAGCGCATCTGCTATGGGCTTGAAGCTGGGGAAGGCGGCGATGTTCGAGACGACTGCGGAGGCCACTCGCCAGGTACATGTGTCTGCGCGAGCTTCGATGATGCCATCAGCCTTCAGCTGGGGCGTCACTCGCGAGGCGGCGTAGGGGATCGGCACAATCCACATAGCTTGGTGCCAGGCGCGGTTGAAGCGACGATGTACGAAGTCGACCAGGTGATGCCCTTCGGGATGACTGTGGAGAGCCGAGGCCATCGCTCGCAGCCATGGAAGGGGCAGATCGCATTCCTCACTCACCTCACGACGTGCACATGCCGCCGCCTGGCCGCCGTCTGCCACCGACATGACGCCACCGAACGTGTCAAGCTGAGGGCGCTGCGGGGCAGAGTCCGCGCGCTCAAAGCTGTAGAGCAGCACGCAGTCGTCTGGAGAGACGGTCGAGAACCACACCTTTGAGGCGCGCGACGTGGCCGGAAGGTCCGACGAAGGCGCCGGAGTCGACGAGAGGCGGAAAGCCGGTTGGGCTGCCGGGGGCCCGAGAGCCATCTCCCCTGAGCCAGCGGGTACCGGGGCAAAGGTAGCGTGGCCGGGCATCGGCGTGCCGATGCGAGCAGAGGCCACCGGGCTCAGCATGGCCGCCGTGACGAGCAGAGATGGCAATGTCTGCGTCTTGAAGTTGGTACGCACCGCATGTGCCCCACCCGTCTGAGTCGCATGTTGCGGGTGGTCCTTCTGGTCGCATGCAACCCACGGGAAGGGGTGTTTCGAGCACCAGCACGGGAGGCAGGCTCCCTTGGGCGTCACCTTCTCGAACTCGGCGATCGAGACGATGTCGCGCTCGTCTCCCTTTGACTTGGGGCCCAAGAGCACGTGCTTGCCATCTGCATGGCGCTCGACGAGATAGTTGGCTTTGGAGCCCACCTTTGCCTTCTTGGCGGCCTCCTTTCTAGCCTCGTCGGCAGCCTTCTTATCGTCGGCCGCTTTCTTCTCCGTGGTAGCCTTCCTGTCCTTGGCGGCCTGGTCCTCAGTCCCAGGGCCGGCCTTGGTAGCAGGCACGCCCTTGGCTGCCGTGAGGTCCTCGGCAGAGACGTGGGTCAGCACACCCGACTGGCCCGGGATCATGGCCAGCTTGCGAGAGAGGCTGTTGGTCTCCGGCAGCTCTTGGCGAGCTGTGATGAGGGAGAGCGCAGACGACGAGTCCGAGATCACGAACTGGCCGGCGATCGTTCGAATCGGGTCGTTGGCGTTGAGATCCGAGCGGAAGCGCCGAGACGTCTCGTGGAAGATGGCCTCGATGGCGGTCTTGGTCTTGGCCATCACGATGGACTGCGTGAGCCCCTTGGCCTCATCGGTGTACGTGCAGGCGAGGTTTAGCACGTCAGCCGGCGTGTTTGGCTGCCCGGCCGGCGATGGGAAACCCAACTCGTCGAGAATGGGCGGTACGATGCGAGCCATGGAGGTGAGCCGCGAGCGCGAGGTCCATCTCGCCTCCGGAGGCACGGTGTCGAAGGTAGCCTCCTCGCTGATAGCCCAGGCGCGGATACGGCACTCGAGGGTCTCCCAATCTAGCAGGAGGTTGCCTGCCTTGATTTGGTTCCACTCGGCATCGAGCGAGGGGGGCACCTGCACGGTGGCACCCGGCGGCAAGATGGCGCGGCAGCATAGATCACCGAGCCAGAGCGGGCAGTGCTGCTGGAGCTCCGTCGAGATATACTCCACCATGGGGACGCCCGGGAGCATGGTCTTACGCCCGGTGAGGGCGTGGAAGAAGATGATCTCGCGAGAGCGATGGATGGCCGTGATCATGGTGAAGGGATGGGCAGGAGGCACAGCCGCGGGGAACCCGCCAGGGCCGGCTGGAGCGCCAAGCTGGAGCTGCGAGAGCATGAGCTCGACCTGCCCGAAACCCGCAGACGGCAGCTTGGCTCGGAGCGACAAGTTGAATGCCTTGGGATAGCCCGTGCTAGATCCCGAGGCAGTCCCGTCATCCTCACCTGCAGCTTGATGCCCAGCGCCCCCTGCTCCGCCAGCTGGCCCGCCACTGCTGCTTTCACGAGCCTTGGCGGTCTGGAACTCGCGGAGGAGAAGGGGGAGGCGGTCGGAGGACGGCAGGCCAGCCACGTCCGCACGAGCCATGCGAGGGCCCAAGAAGGAGATGGCCTGGTCAGCCTGCACAATGGTCTCCACAGAAGCACCCCCAGCTGATGAGCCGAGCACCTCTCGGATCACCACTCCTGCCATTCTCAGAGCCTCCACCCCCGACGTGCCTCCAGGCTCGATCACCAGGGAGAAGACTCGGAGGTGAGGTAGAGCCACTTCCACGTTGGTAGCATCCAGGAGCTCCAGGCTGGTCAGGCGGCGCAGGTGGGCCATCCGGGCCGGCCCCTGGTTAAGGAGGTTGATCAGTATTGGATCGGGAGCGCGTGAGACGATGAAGTCAATCGTCGCCCGAGAGCGATCCTCCAAGGGGAGTGCAGCTACGAGCGCGGCTGGCATGCCGACTTGAGAGGCCGCCACGGCCGCCGTGAAGTAGAAGTCAAACCCACAGCCCGCCACCCGCTCATTAGGCATGATCCGGGGCAGGAGGATAGGCTCAGCATCGGCCAGAGGCTCGAGCGTGCCGTCGCCGGCCACCATCCAAATGTAAGTGGCCACAGCCGCCTCTGCGGGGACTGCATTCGGCTGCACCACTCCGCCAATAGGCGGCGACGGCTCGCAGGGATAGAGATCTGCCAGCACTGCCGTGAATGGGACAGCATCACCCACTGCCAGCTTGAGACCCACTCGCTTGATGCGAGCACGTGCCACCGAAGGCGAGCATGGCGTCAAGTCCAAGCCTCCAGCGATGCAGCGTTCGAAGGCAACGCCGAGGCGCTGCACATTGACGACGAAGTCGGCCAGGAGCGCGGCAGGAGGCACATCATCGCCTAGGCGGATAATGGAAAGGAAGAGCCAAAAGATGATGACCAATGGATACAGAAGGCCGGCTGCGGCGCCTCCCATGTTTGCTCCTGCGACTGCGGGAACCATCTGGGCTAGTGCGAGTGCCGGGCCGGTGACAACCACGGGGTGATCGGCCCGGGCGGCTCGAGTCTGAGCAAGGTTCATGCCCGGGAACGCCTGAAATGAAAACGGCATCTCGGACGACGATTCAAGCCCAGTGGGTACGATGCGGCGATGCGGAAGCAGCCTTTGCGTCTGCGATACAGTGCCCGAAAGGGGAAGCCCCGGACAGCGAAGCCGGCCGTCCCCTGAGGGCGCGAGGGTCAACACACGACCAACGCGAACTCAGCATGCAGGACGGCAAGCAGCACTCGGTAGAGAGAGGGCCCACACACCTGAGGGCGCGAGGGTCAACACATGACCAACGCGAACTCAATCGTGCGGGAGACCGATCCGCGATCTCCATCGCATGCGAGACGCCATCGCCGTAACCGATTGCCGGTTACGGCCGGTGTCTCTCCTCTCTCTCTTCCTTGTGCCACTCGGTACGAGTATGTATCATGAGGGGCACGCCGCAGAGCCGCGCGCGGAGGCAGCGCGGCGCGCGGGCGTGCGTATCCAGCCGCGGCCTGCCAGAGACAGCTTATTTCGCCGCTGGCGAAAGCGCATC
>TARA_B110001450_G_scaffold101237_2_pt1 | contig 10730 bp, 8 predicted proteins | sample TARA_B110001450 | Tara Oceans TARA_B110001450 (sample SAMEA4396538) | marine metagenome | biome: Polar Biome; feature: [SRF] surface water layer (ENVO:00010504); material: water (ENVO:00002006), including particulate matter (ENVO:01000060) such as... | depth 5 m | reverse complement strand
GAAGGGCCACATTTGGCACAAGAGGCACTTGGGTACCTCGGCGATGGTGAAACTGAATACCATGCTCGAGCCCATACTGCCGCAAAGAATGATGTCCAGGCAGTAACTATATGGAAATCTATGATTAAAAATGATGGTCAAAACCCATCAATTTGGAGAGGACTTGCACGTTCACTCGAATCCGCTGGTGATTTGGAAACCGCACAAAAGTGCCATAGAAAGGCTGACGAACTCTCAGGAACTGCTCCAGTCCAAGCCGTCGCACCACCTCCATCCGCTCCAATTGAACCGGTTATGGTAGAACCAGTTGCTCCTGAGCAAATGGCCGTACCAGTCGACCATCAAGAGACACAGGCAGATTACTACATGAATGCACTTGGCCTTCAAACCCCGCCTGAGCCTCGAAATGTCGAAGTGGTTCAACCGACAACTGAGGCTACTCAATCATTCCTAGTTGATTCTGCTCAAGCGTTGAATGAACGACCTCAAGAAATTCAACCAGCGGCTGTAGAAACAGCCACACAACCTGCATTTGACCTCACTCAAGCGGCAATCCAAGCGCAACAATTGGCATCTGCAACCGTCGATACCGAAGTCAACTCAAGTTCCATTGCAAACCAAGAGGTAGCATGGTACAATCAAGGAGTGGCATTGATTGAAGGCGGCAAATTTAGAGAGGCACTTTCTTCCTTTGATCGAGCACTCCCCTCTTTTGCAGGCAATGATGATATGATTATTCGAATTCTAAACGGCCGAGGAAACGCCTATTATTATCTTGAAGAGTATCCAAAGTGTGTCGAAGCATATCATCAGGCCATGATTATTCGACCGGCAGAAGTTCGTGGAAAAACCCTGTACAATATGGGCAGTGCATATGCGGAAATGGAACGATACCCTGACGCCATGAAGTGTTTCGAACAATCGATTCCTCGAGGACTTGAACCAGAAGAAATTAAGCGTGCTAAGGAGCAAATTCGACGATGTGGCATTCTTCTTAAGGAAGTTGAACGCAAAAACAAACGCCGTTGAAACCAATGTTATTCCCAGAATCGAAGAACAGGTTCATAGAGAAGTGATGTTTCGTATTGACATGGACTGCGGTACATGCGATACATCTGGCCCTGTGCAACTCATGACCCCGGAAGTTGTCAATGTCAACTTAACCATTTCATCGAAGGCTCAAGAAATGCTGGTCGATGCGTTTGGAGATGACCGTTCCATGGCTCTTTTAGTCGGTGTCTTATCAGGTGGTTGCTCTGGTTATATGTATGATTTACAAATCGTCGAAGAGACTGATCAAAGTTGTCAAGAAGTAACTATTGACGGGTTTAGAGTCTTAGTCCCAAATGCTTCAAGCCATCTCCTCGATGGTATCGAGATCGATTACGTCGACCGATTGATGGGTGGAGGATTCAAAATTAACAATCCAAATGCTGATTCATCGTGTGGATGCGGCGAATCATTTTCTTGAGGCTCTCGTATGCCTCGAGTGGCTTACGAAGATGCATCTTTGACAGTTTGGCAAGGTGCAGATGCTTTGAAATTTATTGATGGTTTATCATCAAATAAAATAATCGACATGCGTCAAGGTGAAGTCCGACAAACTGTATTCACGACAACACAAGCCAAAATCGTCGACCTCGTTACAGTATTCCACATGGGAGACTTTCTTGCAGTCCAATCCCACACTTCACAAATTGAAACGTTGCTCAAGCATGTAACGCCACGTATCCTCAACCAAGAGGTAACGATTGTAGATGTCACCTCACGTAATCAATTTGGCATTGAATACGGTATTACTAATTTGAATGTTGGACAATTTGAATCATTGAATGGCACAACACATGGTTACATCGATGAAAAGTATTCACTTCTTATTGCCTCGGTTGATGTAGATCTCAAGACGATTGATGACATGGCATTATTCCATGAATGGAGAATCGAGAATCAAATTCCTTGGAATGGATTTGAGGTTACAAGCAAAAACCATCCTCTTTCAGCCGGATTAAACCAACTCGTTCACCCAGCCAAAGGATGCTATATTGGACAAGAGGTTCTTGCGCGAATGATTTCAAGAGGACGCCAGGGGAAAAAGTTCACACGGGTAGAAAACGGAACGGTCGATGACAAATACATTACAACACAAGGGCAAAATCATTCCCTCGCAATCATACGAGAACCGAATCAGTAACCGAGTAATTCTTTCAACTGAGACTTGTAGAAGTTACCTGAACCTTGAAGAGATTCAAGTTCACTTTCGGATAATTCTAATTCAAGAATTCGTTCAATGCCATTTGCACCAAGAATAACTGGGACTCCAATGTATACATCATCAAGCCCATATTGACCCGTAAGGTGAGCCGAGGCTGGAATCAATCGCTTTCTGTCATTCAAAATCGCCTCAGCCATAACCGCTGCTGCAGAACCTGGCGCATAGAATGCAGAACCACGTTCGAGAAGTTTGACAATTTCTCCACCGCCAGAGGCAGTACGCTTACAGATGGCATCGATGGTTTCCTCGTCAAGAAGGTGAGTAATCGAAATACCACCAACGGTGGTAAATCGAGGAAGTGGAACCATCGTATCACCGTGACCGCCCAAGACCATTGCTTGAACATCTTCTTCTGAACATCCAACAGCTTGTGCAACAAAATGAGTCATCCGTGCACTGTCTAATACACCTGCTTGGCCACAAACGCGGTTTGCAGGAAATCCTGTGACTTTTTGCATGTGGTAGGTCATCAAGTCAAGGGGATTGGTGACCATTACGATGGTCGAATCCGGTGCATGATCTCGAATCCCTTCACCAACTTGCTTGACGATTCCGGCATTCTTAGCAATCAGGTCTTCTCGTGTCATCCCTGGTTGACGAGGGAATCCTGAGGTGACGACGACGACGCTTGCACCAGCAATATCGTTGTAATCTGAAGTTCCAGTTATGGTTCCGTTGTAATTGAGTACTTGCCCGTTTTGTGACATGTCAAGCGCTTTACCTTTTGCGAATCCTTCATAGATATCTAACAATACGATGTCTGCTATTTTCATTTGTGCAAGAACGAATGCACATGTTGCACCAACATTTCCTGCTCCTATAACGGCGATTTTTCTTCGATGACTGCTCATTGTAAATTCCTCGGTAATCTTCCCAATACCCGACCATCAATAAGCAACATGGTCGAATCCTCTCAGTATCATCTGCGAAAAGTTAGAAATATTGATATTTGGCGTGAGAAATTGACAACTTCGAAGCGAGTCATCTAAGAACCTCCTCTCAGTCCCAAGAACATCCCCAGTCGTATTTGCGACCAAGGGGAATCGAGGACATTGTATGAAACTTGGAGTACCTATGGAACCTGCTGGCGAAACACGAGTGGCAATTGCCCCTTCAAGTATGAAGAAATTGCTGAAAGCAGGTTTTGAAGTATTCGTCGAAAAAGGTGCAGGAAAAGCCTCAAATTATCTTGATTCCGATTACGAATCTGCTGGAGCAACAATGGCTACACGAAATGAAGTGTTGTCATGTGAGACAATCATTTCGATTCGATTCCCTGGGATTGAGGGTGTTGCAAAAGGTACCCGCATCGCCTGTGTTGCTGATCCGTTCCGTAATCCAGAATATGTTCAATCCTGTATTGATGCTGGAATCACTCTCCTCTCGATGGACATGATTCCACGAAGACTCTCACGAGCTCAATCTATGGACGTTAACTCCAGCCAAGATAATCTTGCAGGTTACAAGGCGGTCCTACTTGGTGCTGCTCACGTCCCAAGAGGCATTCCAATGATGACCACTTCAGCGGGTACCATTCGTCCAGCAAAAGTCGTCATAATGGGAAGCGGTGTTGCTGGGCTTCAAGCGATTGCAACTGCTAAGCGACTCGGTGCTGTAGTCTACGCATCAGATGTTCGTAAATCGGCTGCTGAACAAATTGAATCCGTCGGTGGACGTTTCATTGAAGTCGATGGAATGGATGATTTCGAAGATGAATCCGGATATGCAAAGCCATTAACCGGTGAATTCATTCAAAAAGTCAACGATACCGTGTGTGGAGTTGCAGCTGATGCTGATATCATCGTCACAACTGCACGAATCTTCGGACGCCCTGCACCGATCACAGTTCCTTCCAGCGCAATTCTAAATTTCAAACCTGGCGCTGTCGTTGTTGACATGAACGCAGATGTTGGTGGAAACTGCGAAGATACGGTGGCCGGTGAAGTCATCACAACTGAAAACGGTGTCATCATCGTAGGGACATCAAACCTACCGGGGACACTCGCTACAACTTCCAGTATGTTGTATTCAAACAACTTGACAACGTTCATCACCTCTCTTGTGAAAGAGGGTGAACTGGTCATCAGTGAAGATGATGACATATTGGTAGGCGCACCAGAAGACTCTGATTTCTATGTCAACGGCATGGGTGGAGTTCTACTTTGCCAAGATGGCGCTTTACATCCAAAACAAACACGCCTCGGAGGTGTACTCGAATGACTCCAGAACTTTTAATCGGAAACATAACTTTGTTCATACTTGCAATTTTCCTTGGATTTGAATTGATTACGAAAGTCCCTGCCACATTGCACACGCCCCTCATGAGTGGAGCAAATGCAATTTCTGGAATCAGTATTATCGGTGCTTTGATTGGATCAAACGTGGCATATGATGCTCAACAAACCGTCGTATCAGGAATTCTCGCCTTTGTCGCAGTAGTTCTTGCCATGATTAACGTCGTTGGTGGATTTGCAGTAACGAATCGTATGCTGAATATGATTGCCGGAAAGAAACGCAGAGGTGCTTAAGATGGAAGATTGGGTTTCAGTTGGATATTTACTGTCTGCCGCACTGTTTATTTTTGGATTAAAGAAATTAGGCCATCCTCGTACGGCACCATTTGGTAACCAACTTGGTGCAATGGGTATGCTCGTTGCAGTAATTACAACCGTATTGCAAATGCAACTGACCGGTAATGGCGTTGTGGACTGGACATTAATCATTGGAGGACTTGTGCTTGGTTCTGCAATTGGATATTGGCTGGCAGTTCGAGTCGAAATGACAGGAATGCCTGAACTGGTCGCAATGTTCAATGGATTTGGCGGTGCAGCATCTGCTCTAGTTGCGCTTTCAGAAATCTGGCGATATCTCGAAGATGCAAACAATATCCCTGAAGGTTTAGAATTAACCGTTACAATGGTCGCCGCTGGACTTTCGGCACTTGTTGGATGGATGACACTCACTGGCTCAATGCTCGCCATGTACAAACTCAAAGGCGGTATTAGCGTCTTTGGAAAGTGGATAAAGACGCCAACATGGGGTCCAGCTTGGCTCAATCCTGTCAAAGTACTCCTCATGTTAGCCGTTGTTGCATTGATTTACCTCAGTATTGGAGACCCAACAAATACAGATTACATGTGGGCAATTATTGGAATTTCATGTGCCCTCGGAATCATTCTGGTTCTGCCAATTGGTGGCGCCGACATGCCTGTTGTTGTTTCACTGCTCAACTCGCTATCAGGAATCGCTGCAGCATTCACTGGATTCATTATTGGCAATTCAGTACTGATTATTGCTGGTTCTTTAGTTGGAGCATCAGGACTTATTCTTACCTTCATTATGTGCAAGGCAATGAACAGAACCCTGTTAGATGTCTTGTTCAAATCATTCGGCGGTAGTGGGGAGAAAGCCTCTCTCACCCGTACCAAGATTGGTTCAGATGCTGATGAAGTCGCAATGATGATCGATGGTGCGCAAAAAGTCATTATCGTCCCCGGCTATGGAATGGCCGTCTCACAATGTCAACACCAAGTCAAGGAATTTGCCGACCTCATAACAGAGAAATTCGGAACTGAAGTCAAGTATGCCATTCATCCTGTTGCAGGTCGAATGCCAGGTCACATGAACGTCTTACTTGCAGAAGCAAGTGTTCCCTATGAACAATTGATTGAAATGGATGAAATTAACAGTGAATTCCCAGATTGTGATGTTGCTGTGGTCATCGGTGCAAACGATACAACCAACCCAGCAGCTCGAAGCGGAGAAGGCCCTCTGGCTGGTATGCCGATCATCGATGCAGACATGGCACGAACTGTGGTCATCATCAAGCGTTCACTCTCAGTAGGCTATGCTGGTGTCGACAATGATTTGTTTTATGAGGATAAAACAATGATGCTTTTCGGTGATGGAAAGGCAATGATGTCCCAATTGAACTCTGCAATAAAAGAAATTTGAGCACTGGAATATTCACTTGATTTAGGCGCCTCTGGGGCTTGAATAAAAGGAACGTTCAAAGGGCAGGGGCAGGTGGAAAGAATAGGTGCGACTATGCTTACACGCAACACTCGATTCTTGGTCCTTGGATTGATGGCACTCCTCTTGATTGCACCCGCTTTGGCAATGCCTGGCGGACCGCCTTGGAAGAATGGCGAAACCTTAGTTGTCGAAACCGGATGCAGTTGCCACGGTGACGGTGCTCCATCAAGTTCTGTTGTTGTTTCCATTTCTGGAATTCCTCGCTCCTATACCGTGGACCAATCGTATGACTTTACAATTTCACTCCAACATGCCTCCAATCCAGATGGCGGATACATGATTTGGGACTACAATAAAGGAACACTCACACCAGGTGAAGGTTCGAGAACTGTGGCAGATGAACCTGGTGCACTCTCGCAATCTGTTGTAGGTAATGACTGGGTCATCACATGGACTGCACCAAGTTCAGATGTCGGGATTATTCCATTCCAATTAGTAGGAAATGCAGTTAATGGAAACGGTAACTTTGACGCAGGAGATGCTTGGAACATTATTTCATTCTCCATTAGTCCGCCCGATTCCACAACGAATGATGATAATGACAGCTTAGCACTACGAACAATCAGTGTAGGCGATTACGATGCTCTCTTCGTGGCAGTCGAAGATCCTGCTGCTGTTGAGGCAGAACGTCAAGAAAACCTCGCTGAAAAGTTCTTTGATGAAGGAAACCTGTTCTATTTTGCTACACTTTCCATTATCATTGTAGCAGCTGTGATCCAAGGTGAATTCTATGAACGAAAGTTTGGCGGTGGTCCAGAATATCTCGACAAGAGTCTCGCAATCCCGCAAGGTGTTCGCCGCAGTGCAATGGCAGCCATCCTACTGGTCCTGTTCGCATGGGCGGTTGATGGGGGACAGGCATGGGAGATCATGCTCAGTTTGGGTATGCTTTCTCTTTGGGCCCTTTATGGCGTTTACAGAACAATTGTACAGGCTCGTGCTTCACCTCAAGCAAAAGACCTTGTCTGAGTTTATCTTCTTCCTCCACGGATACTTGAGGGTAGGCTATGTCACTTCAACTTGAACACGACCAACGAAGTCCTGTTCAGGAACATTTGAACGAATTAACAGCAAGAGTCACATTGCTGCTGTTTTTGTCGACGCTTTCAACAATCGCATGGCTCACGCAAGTCGATGCAATACTTGATGCGGTTCTTCGACATCTCAATCCATGTGAGACTGGTTGCCTGAACCTCTTCGACCCTGCGAAATGGAGTGCTGTCAGATGGATGACAGCAGCCGTATTAGGGCTTCTATCGGTCATGCCATTTGTTTTGCATCAGGCATGGTCATTCGCGCGCCCAGGTTTGCTTCCCGCTGAAAGGAAATGGCTCAGAAATTGGTTTTTTGCAGGGATCTGCAGCGTGATTTTAGCGGTGTTGAGTACGATTGGATTGTTATTTCCGTTCTTGTTTGATACTGGACATCAAACTCATCAATCGATGCAACTCGATGCGCGCTACGATGCGGTCCACATGCTTTCGATTGTCATTGCTGTTATTTGGTCCGAGATTATTGTTGCATGCGCAGTATTTGCTATGATGCTGGCAGGTATGTCGGGAATGCTCAATGAAGAGACTGCAGATTGGTGGAGAATCCGAATCTATGGATTGGTTCTCCTGCTGCTCCTTGCGTCACTCCCTGAATTTGGTGGGCTCGCTGTTGTTTTGGTGATGCTTGCCATCAGTACAATTGAATTTTGTTCACGTAAATGGTTACGTTCACCGCCTCCTACAATGTTTGGTCAGAGAAAAATCATGGACAGTGAAGGCTCTGTTCGCAATATAGTCATCGTAGACTGTTCGTGCAGCGGGGCTGCTTTACCTCTTCCAAAGCAACTTAATGCACCTTTCGCGATACATTCCGCACATTCACTGTGCACATCAAACAAAGAAAGAGAACACTTGCTGGAGAAAATTCTTCAACATCGCTTAACTGATGTTATTATCAGTGGTTGTTCTTCAAATCCACTTCCAAAATCATTCAAATCAAATTGCCATTCTATAGGATGTTCGTTGCGAGGACTCGATTTACTCCAAACTCAATCCCATCGCACACTACCTTCTCCATTTCTCTTAACTGAAATTGAATTGAAAATCGCCACACTTGAAGATCCATGGCCTGAATCGACCATCCCCCAACGAATTTTCTCTCTCCTTGAACATTCAAAAGTCGACGAACTGATTCTCGATACACGACCTACTTCTGAATCTTGGGGGATGCAACTTCGGCCTGAACAGGTTTTGCTACAACTCGAACCGAAACATCTCCCCTCTGTTATCGACAAAATACATTCTCTCAAAATTTCTACAACAGTGATTTAATCAAACCAGTAAAGCCAAGCATTCAAACACTTCACCAAAGTCCGTTTAAGCATGAGTCCGAGGTATGGTGTGCCAGTCATCATCATACTGTTACTCGCGAGTTCATGGAGTTTCTCAAATAACGAGACGCTGGAACAATGGATGGCCGAGAATACATACGTCTCAGAAGATGAAGAGTTAAGCCTCTTACCATTACAAGAAAATGAACGTTGGTTAGTGTTACTTGTTGATTTTGATGAACAACCATCGACTGATGCATGGGGTGCCAATCAGGCTCAAACTCTTTTAGATGATATTGCCCAAAAGTACATTCATCAATTGTCTGGTTCCACGACGGTCATGCAAATTGATGTGAACAGTAAAATCTCTCGTGCAAGTGGCCCCGTTACCGATTACGGTACGGATTCTAATGGTAACAGGGACATGGGATTGGATGGAACATTCCTGCCCATGCGATTAGCAGAGGAAACTGTACTTGACCATGAAACATATGTCGATTGGGATGAGTACGACCTTGATGGTGATGGCCTTGTAGACCGACTCTTGATTTTGCACACGACCAAAGGTCAAGAAGAAAATCCGAGTCAAACTTCCAATATTTGGAGCCATTTCACTCAGTTCGATGAACCAATAGAAGTCGACGAGGATGTAAAAGTCGGCCACTACACAATGGCAAGTATTCGTACAGGGTCAAGTGGGATGGGAACAATACTCCATGAGATGCTTCATCAAATGGGTGCCATGGACCTCTATCCCGTACATGAAACAGGACAATTAAACAGTTGGCAAGGTATTGGTGATTGGGACATTATGGCAAGTGGGAATTGGAATGGAGGAGGGGTTTGGCCAGCACTTCCATCTTCGGCATCACTCGACCTTTTAGGGGCAAACCGCAGTCAAACAATGGACCTTAATTGGCCAGAAAGCGCCCAATCACCTTGTATCGGACCGAGTGTTCAGATGAAGGGAATGAGTGAAAATGGCACTTCTCTACATATTCCATTAACTGATAAAGAGAACATCTGGATTGAATACCGTTCAAACTCTGGGTTTGACAAACATTTGCCAGGTTCCGGGATTCTTGTAACATACCAAGATCGAAGTGTTGGGGATGAAGATAAGAATGAACTCAACCGAGATTCCGACCAACCATGGCTTACTGTCATTGAAGCTGACGGAAGAATAGATTTACGAAATGGAGCTAATTCAGGAGAAGCGTCAGACCTATTCCTCAATGGAACAAAATTCGGTGCACAAGGGATACAGATTTTCACACATGATGGTTTTCTTGTACCTTGGGTAGCTACAGTTGAAATTAACATAACAGTAATGATTCACTTTACTGCTCCTGACTGTACCCCTCAATTCCACCTTGATGTGCCCGACTTTGGAGGCGTCTACTTACCAACTGATGGATTTCCAATGGTTGCTACAAGTGCGGAACCTTGCCAACTGACCTATGACCTCAGCCTCTCTGATGGTAGAATGTTCATCAATGAGAGTTTCCTTGTTGATGGGGGAAGCAATGAAATTGAATTGCAGTATTCCTCAATATCAACAGTTAATGCCCTATCGACACTTGAGGGATTCATTTATTGTGGCGATGATTCTCTTTACTTGAAAACACAAATTCTAACGCTTGGGAGAATACCTCTTGAAAATACCTTTTCAGGAACTCTCCCTGCGTTCGAGCCTTCCACTCTCCAGATACCAGTCACCTCACTCGGGAATTCATCACAATCATTTACGGTGCAACTCGATGGACCTTTGTCCCGTATCGGGACTGTATCGAATCAAATAATTCTTGATGGAAATGATAAAGCCTTCTTAGATATTGAACCAAATGGATTGCTCGAAGATCGAATGTCGGTTAAAGGTGAATTGATTCTCATCTCCCAAAGTGGACACCGCTGGACAATTGAACTCGAATATACCGCACTTGATGATGAAGCAAGTCTTCTGGATGAATGGAGAGAACCTGGCAAATTACTCGGAAGTGCTGGAATCATTTGCGTACTTTGGATATTGGTAGGGATGTATGAGGGTAGCAAAAAGTCAAAACGAACACATACGAATCAGTCGATTGAAAAAGCACAGGT
>TARA_B110001450_G_scaffold23499_1_pt1 | contig 10762 bp, 13 predicted proteins | sample TARA_B110001450 | Tara Oceans TARA_B110001450 (sample SAMEA4396538) | marine metagenome | biome: Polar Biome; feature: [SRF] surface water layer (ENVO:00010504); material: water (ENVO:00002006), including particulate matter (ENVO:01000060) such as... | depth 5 m | reverse complement strand
TTTTTTTTTTGTTTCGATTTCATATATATTATTTTTAAACCAATCAGGGTATTCAGTGGAACTCGAATTTATTTTAATATTATATAAAAAATTTCCAAAACAATGATTATATTCACCACAAATTACTTTTATATCATTTTTATCTTTATTTTTATATGTTTTGTAAAATTCGTATATATGTTTATTTGTTATAAAATTAGTATTTGAATTATATCTTATTGATATTTGAAATATTAAATTAAAAATAAATTTATTTTCTTTATTAGAACATATACAATAATTATCAATTATTTTATTATTAGATAAAGGCATTATACAACAATCATTTTCCAATAATTCATCCATTCTTCTATGTAATATTACATCATTATCTAAATAAATTCCACCATTTTTATATAATTCTAATAAAATAAATAATGTATTTTTATTACAAGCCAACAATGAATTATATAAATTTTCATACTGTGGATAATTCATTTCTACAAATTGCGTCATCAAACATTCAGTATAAAATATATATTCATAATTACTACTTTTTTCTTTTATTATTTCCTGTCCTATTTTATATATCATTGATAAATCGTGATTTTCATATATTTGAATGATTCTCTTTGGAATCATATATATTTATACATATAAATATATATGTATAAATATATATGTATATTTATATACATGTTTATTAAAAAAAAACTGAATAATAATATATATTATTTTAAATTATATGATATTACACAAACTGAATATGACCATTTTATTTATAATTTCGAATCATTATTCAATAAACAAAAAAATTTTAAAATTATTTTTGATTTATCAAATTTAACAATACTAGATTTTTTATTTTCTAAACAGTTTTTACTTTTTATGAAAAATAATGCTATAAAAACAAAAATATATATTGACAAAACTTCAATAATTATTCCTAATGAATTTATTAGAAAAAATATAAATTTTTGTATATTTAATTTTTATAAACCTATTAAACCAAATGAAATTACAGATACATTCGAAAATGCTATAAATTTTTTAAATAATTAAAATTTCAATTTTTATAAAATTGAAATTTTTTTATAATTATTTATTAGATGTTTGATGAAAAAGAGTATATCATTAATTTATCATTAAATAATCAAAATATTACATTTTATAAAAAATATGATAAAATTTTTATGAAAAAAGATTTATTATTAGGTTCTAATATCAGGGGAATAAAAATTGAAAATAATAAAATTTTTACACAAATTATTTTAAATAATAAATTCATTCATTTACCCGATATAGATTATAATACAGATAAAGATTTGTTAATTGCTATTTTTAATAGAGAAAAATATATAGAATTATTAGCAAATAAATATTCCAATAAATGTGACATAAATGATATACTCCGAAAAAAAAATCTTCCATTTCAATGCGTTAGTAATAAAAATATTACTAATATATTAAATAATATGTAATTATAATCTATTTATGTTTAACTTGTGGATTTTTTTTTGCTTATTTTTTTAAATTAAAAAATATTTTAAACTATTTTTATTTTATATAATATAGAGAACGATATGAATTTAGTTCAAAAATATATTACTGTTCTATTTATAATAATATTATTGTTTCACAGGAAATTAGAGTCTGTAAGAGTTGATGATATTATAACAACTAAAATTATAGAAAAAGTATCTATTTTAAAACACATTCATCCAAATATTATTACTATATCAGGATTAATCTTAAATTTTTATATTTATCATTTATTAGATACACCTAATTCTAATATTTATTTATTAGGATTTTGCATTATATATAGGTGGTTAGCAGATTGTTTAGATGGAGCAGTAGCACGTAAATATAAAAAAGGTAGTAAATTGGGACATCAATTAGATACATTATCTGATGTTATTATGGCTTTTATTACTTTTTATTTTATTCAAAAACATCTATTTAATTGGTCATTTAATATTTGTTTAATAATATATATTATATTTCTATTTATTTATAATTATTTATTTGATTTTATAAATACACATGATAATTTAAAAAATGCAAAAAATAATAATATTATTGATTATTCTGTTTCATTTTTAACAAATAATACATTTGTGAGTTTTATATTACTTATTATTCAATATTTTAATTAAAAATAAAATAAATATATTATTAAATTTAAAATAAAAAATAAAATATAAATTACATATTATTATTAATAAATCTAATTAATTTTAATTTTATTCATTATATCTGTGGTACTTATTTCACTACAATAATGAATTTCTTTAAATTTATTTATAGATTTAGGATAAGAAAAAAATTCGTCTTGTTTATTAGCATCGTTTGGATTACTAAATCCATGAACAACTAAATCTATTTTATTATTTTCCATAAATTTTTTTGTTAATATTAATGGAGGATTTTCTATAATTTCATCTACATATTTAATATTTTTTATAATTTCATATCTATGTTTTTCTTGTATTATTGGACGTCTTTTATAATTTTCTGCTGCATTATCACCAATAATACCTACTATTAGATATATATCTGAATCTAATTCTTTACATTTTCTGAATGATTCTAAATGTCCATAATGAAATAAATCAAAAATACCATCTATATATACTCTCATTGTTAATATATAATATATAATATAGAATATATATAATTTTATTTTTTTTTATACATAAAAATATTATTTAATATAAAATAATAATGCTAATATAATAAATAATATGAAAGAACCTGGACCAAAATGTTTAGTATAGTGAATATGTCTTTTATTGGGACATATTTTTTTTAATTGAGATAATTGAGTATTTACATTCGACGAAGCTGAATTATAATGTTCTGTACAACTAAGATGTAGAATACTAGTACTAGTTAATATAGATAATATAAATAAGAAATTTTTATTATTTTTGAATGGAATTTTAAATAAAAGTAAATAAAATAATCCTATATAGAAAATATAATCTGTATAATGATCTAATAAATCACCAAAATGAGTTTCCATTTTATATTTACGAGCATATAAACCGTCTAATGCGTCAAATAAATATGTTAATACTAAAAATAATACACCTAATTCATATTCTCCTAAATATAAATAATATAGACATAATATTGAACATATTATATTAATTCCAGTAATCATATTAGGTGTAAAATTAAAATATTTAAAATATGGGCATAATAATTCACTAATATCAATAAATATATTATCTACAAAATTATCCATATTACTGTTAATTTTTCTCATAAACTATATATATATATATATTTAATTATATATTTAATATAAATATATTTAAAAAAATAAGTAAATAATTATTTATTAACATACTTAATGATAGTGGAAATTGACTTATTTAATGATTTAGATATAACTAAAGCGAATGATTTTATGGATCATATTAAATATATTTCACGAGAACTAGTTCATTCTGTTGTAAATTTTTATTTAATAAAAATTTGTGGAAGTGATTATGAAAAGAATTATTTTCCATTGAAAGATTTTCTAGGTATTATAAGTATTTACCATTATCCAGAAGAATTTTTATTAAATAGTGATGAAAAAAAAAATATAAATGATTTTATGAATAATATATATGATTTGAATAAAAATTATAAAACATTAGATATATCTGAATATGTTGAAAAAAATATAAAACCATTTACTCAAAAAATTAGAAATATTTTTGTTAAAATTATGGATAATAATAGACAATCTATATGTCAAAATTACAGTAAAATTTATCATAATTTTAAAAATTTAGAAAAAGATATTGATGATAATGATAGTAAAAATCATATTAAAACATATAAAGAACAATATTATACATTATTAAAGGAAATATTATTAGATAATACAGATTCATATTTAGATCAGCAGGAAAAAACACAAGAAGATAATAATGAATATGATAATTTTAGGAAAACATTATTTATGGATAATTTAAAAAAAGATTTGAGTAAGGAACCACCAGTCTTTAATGGAGTGGTATATTTAATTGATATTATCCGCAAGAAATTATGTTTCATTGCACCGGTTCATTCAAAATATAACTATATTAAGGAAAAAATAAACAGTATATTAGATATTGATTATTTTAAACAATTAGCAAGTAATAATGTTTTTGATTCTAGTAATTTATTAAATGTATTTCAATTTATTGTAGAAAAAATTACAGAATTTCAAGCAGAAAGTGACAGTAACAAATTGAAAGAGTGGGTTGATACAATTAAAAAAGAATATTTAGATGATTTTTCAAATGATAAATTGCCAAGTTTAATGGACATGATATTAAAAAAAATAGAGGAATTAGAATTAAATGTATCAAAATATAGAGAACATATTTATAATATGAATGATAAATAATATAATATTATATATAATAAATTATATTTGTTTATATGTGGAGATTTATTACATTATGGTCATAATATTAATGTACCACAAAAAGAAATAAAAAAATGTGTATTGTTCAATATGAAAAATATGTTACATTTTATTGAATATGTAACAGAAATCTCAACTTCTATGATTATTGATAGAATTAAAACACGAACTTTAGATAAATATATTTAAATTATTTATTCTGTCGAAGAGTTATAATCAGGTGGTGAATTATTTTCTGTTTCAACATAATCAGGTGGTTCTAGAGGCAACGGATTATTTATTTTAATATCTTCGGATTTTTTACAATATGGGCATTTAAATATAAACCAAATTATTAGTGAAAGCATAATATAAGCACATAATACACTCCAAGTCATTTGAAATAATAAGATGTTTTTTAGAAAATACAGAGTTATACTCCATAAAAAACTAATAAATAAAGCTATTATACATAAATTATAAAAAGTATACTCGTCGTCTTCGGGCATATGTATTATATTTACAATTGTTTGAAATTATTTATTACAAAAAAATCAATTTAAAAATTGATTTTTTTTTTTTAAATTATATTAACCCCACCCCTCCCAACTCTAACCCTATAAAATGCAAAAACTTTTAAAAATTATGAAATATGTATTTCCCTTTGATAATAATGTTAAAAACATATTATTTTATCTAATGTTATCACCTCTTATGAATTGTATATTAACATATATATATTTTTATAATTGTGGTGGTTATATTTCTGGAGTGTTGGATATTATATCTCTTATCAATCCATTTAATTCATGTAATTATTTATGTTATGTAACATCTACATTGATTACTATGAATTTATATATCAAATCATATATATTTTATATTACAATGATTTTCCTGATTACATTATGTATTTAGAAATCTATATTATTAATTTTAGTAATATTATGATTTATTAAGGTATTTTTTTTTACAATATTATAACTATGATACATAGATATTTCTAATAATCTTTTATCAAAATAAGGTAAAATAATAAAAGAAATACCATAACAAAAATTAAAGTCTTCTGTAAAATAATAAATAAAATAGGTATCAAATTTTAATCTGGATAGATTATTTTTGTTTTCTTCAATATAAGAATGACAAATAAAAGTGGTATCTTCAATTTCATAAGTTTCTTCTAGAAAAGTATTATTATTAAAAGTTGAAAATGTAGTATTTAATGTTGTAAATTTATATAAATCACATAATAAAATTTCATTATCTAAACCATTCATATGATTCCTATATGTTTTTGAATTATTTTTCCAATATAAATAACTAGTATAATCATCAAATATCATAAAATTATTATGTAAATATTCTATTTGATCTAATTCAGGGCGCCAATGTTTAATTTGTGTTGCCATATATAAATTTTCTTGACTATTATTTAATTTATCAATATATTTTGATATACAATTACAAAATGATTTATTTATTGTATAATATTTATTTATATTATTGTAATCATAAATACATATTATTTCTGATATTTTTTCTATAATATCATTCGGTAACATAACAATAAAGTTTATATAAATATAAAAAAAAAATCAATTTAAAATATAGTAATAATATATTTATTAATACAATTAATATTTATCAGTAACTAATCGCATACTAACAAATTGACTTTCCATTTCTTGAATAAATAATTTAGTACAATATGGCATACGTACTTCATCAAAACTATAATTATTATTGCAAAATTTGCAAGAATATATTTTTTTTTGTGGATTCACAACACCAATCCTACCACACATTTTACATATATAACATTTATAATTATCCGAACGAACAGTATATGATTCTTTTAGAAAACTTGACGCCCCATGAGAAATTAAACTATCGCGCTCCATTTCACCTAAACGTAAACCACCTTCACGTGCTCTACCCTTAGCAGGCTGTCTTTCTAATACTGTTTTAGGACCGGTATCACGTGATTGAACTTTATCATGAACCATATGTTTCATTCTTTGATAATATTGGACTCCCATAAAAATTGATACTGACATTTGTTCTCCATTATATCCATTATATAACACTTCATTGCCGTATTGTTCATAGTCTAATTTTTCCATTATTCCTGTTATATTTTCTAATTCATTTCTATTTTCAAATGGAGATGCGTCATAAAAAGAACCTAAAACACTACAACTTTTGCCTGTTATACATTCTAATAAATGTCCTGTAGACATTCTACTTGGAACTCCGTGAGGGTTTATTATAATATCTGGAACGATTCCATCTTTTGAAAACGGCATATCTTCGTGATTTAAAATCATTCCTACAACCCCTTTCAATCCATGCCTAGACCCAAATTTATCTGCATATTCTGGAGTACGTTCCATTCTTATTCGCACCTTACAGAATTTACTTTTATCTGATTGTTGTGTAGAAAAAATACCATCTACAACTCCAAAATCATTATGGTGTATTGTTGTACTTTTATCTATTATGTTTCCATCTATTTTACATGTTTTACCTATTATAATATCATTATCTGTTACATATGTATTATTTTTAATTATACCAGTACTTGAATCTAATTTATCATAATTATTACCTGTTTTACGTGTCAAACTTTCGGGAACCTCAAATGACTCTTCATCTTCAATATATTCTATATAGGTTCTATAATAACTTGAAGTAAAAAGACCTCTATCCAATGCAGATTTATTCAATATTACTGAATCTTCTTGATTATATCCAGTATATGAAGCAATTGCTATAACAACGTTTGTACCACCCGGCATATCATTGTATTTTATATTAGAAGAAATTTTAGTAAGAACTAATGGTGTTTGAGGATAATGTAATATATGACCCATTGTATCCATACGTTTATTAAAATTGGTTGCAAAAATACCAACTGATTGTTTTGCTTGAGCCATGCAGAATAAATTACGTGTTTTAGGATTATGATTCATAAATGGGATAATACTTGGTAGGGCACCAAAAATTAATTTTCCATTTAATTCTAAATATTTATAATTTTTATCATTTATTTTTTCACTATCTAAACATATTAATGTATATAAACTTTCTTGAGGGTCAATATACTCAATTGGTGCTTGATGTTGTATTAATATTGGAGTATACTTATCAATTATTTCATCATTTAATGAAATTATATCATTAGATATATCGAGTTTTTTACTATCTTCTAAACTACCATTTATTAAATAATTCCACGATACATCATTATGTTCAGCATTTCTGACCAATATATTGTCTCCATTTTCTTTTTTTTGTAAAACATAGATTAGACGAATACATCTTCCAAAATCAGTTAAAATATATAATTCCTTATATTCATAATTAAATGCTATTGATATTTGATTTAAATTTTCATTATTATTTATTTTTAAATTATTTCTTTTAATTAATCTTAAAAAATCTATAATTTTTAATATATTGTCATTAACATAAATCCCTATAAAACAACCATTTACAAATATTTTTATATGGTTTACATATAATGTTGGTTTTAATTGATTATTTCCAAAGTCTAAAAATCCATTTGTTTTACTAAATAAATTTATAATTGCACTATGTGCATTTCTATTTGAAACAGATATTATACACCCTATTGACATATTTTTAATTAACCCTGAATTACCCCCATCTGGAGTATCTATGGGACATACATAACCCCATTGAGTTGCATTTAATCTTCTGGGTCCTATTATTTTCATATTGGAATCTATTGGAGTTTGTATTCTTCTTAAATGAGAAATAGTTTGTAAATAACTTACTCTTAGTAAATCTTGAACTAATCCTTCTTTATTAAAAGAATATCTATCTCTATTTATTGTTTCATTTAAATTATCATTTGTCAATGTTTTCTGAGTATCCCTTACACCCCAATTTCCTTTAAAACCTCTTTTAAAACCATCGCTAATAATATTTTCATTATTTTTAAATATATTTTTAATTCGTTCCTCATTTGGTTCTATTTCATTTACTTTTTTCTTATCTAATTCTAATTCATTTATTAACTTATTTAATATTGAATTTTTGAATTTTATATAATATTCCCTAAATAATGTTGATAATAAGTAGCCACTTGTTTCAATTTGTTTATATTCAAAAGTATCTCTATTTGTTATATTTTCATATTTTAATTGAACTTTTAATAAATTAAATGTCATATATCCTAAATACATTGCTTTTGATAAAGTATTTTTTTGATGTGGTAAAAAATTATTATATAATACTGATAAAACTAATTCTGAAATCTTTACATCCCCTTTAGAATAAATTTGTTTTTCTAATTTTTTATGTATATATTCAATTGCTGATTTGCGATTCATTATAGGTATAGCGTCCATTCGTGAATATTCTAAAAAATTACAAAACTCGTTATATTTATCATTATGTATAGAAAATATCTTATTTTCTTCACTATTATTATATGGTAATAAATCTTTCAATATAAAATCATATATTTCCCTGTCACTTTCATAACCCAATGCTCTAAAAATTATAAATAGGGGAACGTCCTCTCTTAATCCTGGAAAACTTACTAATATGCTAATATTATTTTTGTCTATTTCATTTTTATTATGTTTTTCATATATATCTTCCATATCTTCTATATCATCATTTTGTTCTGTTTTTTCTCCACCATCTTCTATATGTATATTTTTTTTACTAACCATTTTTTTCAATTTAATATATGTATTTTTTGCTGGACTAAAACTTTCAATCTCAGCAGATTTAACTTCGGTGATTAATATATATTTTTTACTTGAATCTGTGTGAGTGTATAATTTATTATATGCTAATCGTTCTTGTGAAATAATAGTTTTTTCTTTACCGTCTATTATAAAATATCCACCTAATTCATTAATACATTCACCATGTTTGTACAGTTCATTTTTATAGTCTGCCCCTAATTTACCCTGTGTATTTATATTTAAAATACAATAGTTTGATAAAACTTGTATAGGAATTTTACATAATACAAATTCTTGATTAGTATCAAATTTAATATTAATTATTTCATTAATATTTTGTGCGGTATGTAATTTTATCGATATTTTTTTTATTATAATTTCTAAAAAATAATCTGAATTATTTAATCTACATTCATTTGGCGTTAAATCTGAAAATAAACTATTTTTTTTTCTCCGTATTTCTATATCACTATTATCTATTGCTATTTCCAATATATATGTATTTATTTTTTTTTTAATTTAAAATATGGATGATTTAACATTTCTCCTGATTCTAATTTATTAATAAAATCATTATATGATTCAAAATGATGTTTATTTATTATTGAACTTTCTATTTGATTAAAATATTTATTAAAATCATTATACCATTCAATATTATTCATTAATATATATTATATTATATTATTTTTTTCATAATTTAAATGCCGCCCACAATATTTTCCTATTTTTATTTTATTTTTACATTGACATCCCTTATTTTTACCGGTTCTATTTAATGCTATACATATCTCATTATTTTTTTTTAATTTTCCCCCATCTTGTCTACAATATGGGCATTCAGATTTTTTTGCATATTTATAAGACATTTCAATACAATCATAATGAAAAATATGACCACATTTTAATTTAGTCAAATTAATATCCAATATATCGCTACATATATCACATATATTATCCATTAATTAATATTATTTATTTTATATCTAAATATTTTATTTCTATTACATATTTAGATATAAAATATTTAATCGGTATATTTATATTTCACAATTATAATTTTTTTATTATATATATATATATATATATATAACATGAACAAAAATAAAAACCTTGATAAAAGTACTAAAAAAAACAATATACTTAATGATTTCACAAAAAAAAATATTTTTAAATATATGTTTTCGGGAAACTCTATTTTGAATTATAAATTAATTTTTTATTGGCTTCCACCATTAATATTTGTATTTATATTGATTTCATTTATTTTTATTACTAATTCTGAATCGGAGTATTTTATTAGTGTAATAAGTGGAGTAATTATTTACGTAGCATATTTTTTAATTGATGTTATATATCAATTTATATTATGTAAAAAAACAAATAAAATTAACTTGATTATAAATTCTATGAAAAATGCATTATTACCATCCATTTTTGTTTTCGTTGGGTATTTGTTATCTACTGTTTTACGAGATGTAAAAAAATGTAATATACAATATAGGGAGTTGGGTATTGAACATACTAATATTAAGACACCGGGTACAATTATTTCAAGATTGATTAATATTCATAGAAATAATATTATAGTATCTATATTTTTCTATTTATTTTCAATTATATATAATAATCCTGTAAACAAAAAAAAATGTTCAAATAATAA
>TARA_B110001450_G_scaffold10135_1_pt1 | contig 10773 bp, 10 predicted proteins | sample TARA_B110001450 | Tara Oceans TARA_B110001450 (sample SAMEA4396538) | marine metagenome | biome: Polar Biome; feature: [SRF] surface water layer (ENVO:00010504); material: water (ENVO:00002006), including particulate matter (ENVO:01000060) such as... | depth 5 m | reverse complement strand
AAGATCTTTAACTAATTTAATATCTTTAAGATCTGTAGGGGATTTAATATCTTTAAGATCTGTAGGGGATTTAAGATCTTTAAGATCTGTAGGGGATTTAAGATCTTTAAGATCTGTAGGTGATTTAGGATCTTTAACTAATTTAAGATCTAATTTTGATTTTAATAATTTAAAATCAATTGGTATAAGTTGTTTAGAATAATAATAAGCATTAAAATCATAATATTTACCTTCATATTCTACACATTTAGTATCATCTTTATAAGCAATTTTACCTTGAATTAGTTTTTCTTTTTCATAATTTTTATGATCCATATGTTTAAATTCATCATCTAGATTAGGTTTATAAGCTTCAATATTTTTATCTAAATTATATGCCCATTTATAACAATCAATTCCATTCTTCTTTGCATGAATATTACAATCAAACGCACTTTCTTTCATTAAAGCTAATAACAAATCAATATTTTTTTGTTTTAATTCAGATTTTTGAAAGATAACTTGATCTGTAGTTTGAGAAGAATTTTGAATTCTAAAGGTTTCATTATTATCAATTTGATATTTTGTAGCTTCTGTTAAATATAAAATAGTTTTAACATTTCTTTCATTTTCTGGTAAAGTTAAATGACTTCCATTTCTAACAGCTCTACCAATAACTTGTTTTAAAATAGTCATATTCCAATGTGGTTCTAACATTAAAACAGCTCTAACATTTTTTAAACTTATACCTTCGGCACCACTTAAAGTAATTATTAATATTTTAATATTTTCACCTCTTAAATTATTTTCATTATTAAACAATTTAATTTGCTCACTCGCAATATCTTTATCCAAATCATATATCATATAATTCATATCTTTTTTCGGTATAGTAAAATTACCTTTAGAATATTCAACTTTACCGAATCCTAATAAATCTAAATATACTGATAACATACCAACACCTTCTAAAGTTCTAAATTGAGAATAAATTAATATTTTACCAGGAATAATATTTATATCTTCAATCATTTTAATATATTTAGCACTACAAGATTGTAATAATTCAGTTTTTTCATTATCATCACTTATTTTATTAACTTTTGTTATAAATTGTTCTTTAATATCTTTTAAATGTTTATCATAATAATTTTCACCATCATAATTATCATCCTCATACTTTGTTAATAATTTATTTATTTGAGATGGAAAATTTCGTATAATACCTTCCGGAAAACTAAAATTACTTACAGCTCTACTATATGTTTTATATACATTGGTTTCTGTATCAAACTTATTCATTTGTTTTTTTTTCTTATTTTTTGCTTCAATATCTGCTTCAATTATTAATTTATCTAATAATGCATTAAATTGAGGATTTGATAATTTAACATATTTTATATTTAAAGGATATTCTTCTGGAAAATCATCTTTATTTTTATCAACAAAACTAACTAAACCCATTATACGTCTTTTAAAAATATCATTATTTTTATATCCAACGTGATCAATACCATTATAATTATAAAAGTATTTTTTAAAGATTTCATCATCTGTAGGGAAAGCATAATTTACAATAGGTTTAAGTTTTTTATCAGTTATTTTAGGTAATATATCTGTAATATTCCATTTATAATATTGAATGTAATTATCTGTAGTATTAATAAAATTTTCAGGATAGAATTGAATTGTAGTTTTTTTATTATTAGTATGAATAGAATCAATATATTTTAAATATTTAGATAAATCAGTTTTTTCAGGAATATTGTAAGTTATAATAGGACCCCGTAATAAATTACATAAATGTAAAACTTCATAAGGATTATTTATTATTGGAGTCCCACTCAATAATAATATTTTACATCTCTTTGCATTCATTATATATTCATACAAAGGTGATGATAATTTACTTTTATTTGATACGGTTCTAATAAAAGAATGTGCTTCATCAATTATAATTAAACTATCACTAAAAACAGAATCATATGCTTTAAAATCTTTAATTTCTAAAGTATCTATAAAACTTAAACTATATTGTTTTATTACTTTAATCATTTTTTCAATATGATCTTTATCATTATCTTGTATATCTTCAATAACTAAATCTTTAATTAAATTAGGTAATAAAACATATTTCTTTTTATTATCATCTTTATAAAAATGCCCGGTTATATCAATACCATATAATTCTTTTATTTTTTTTATACCTAATCCATATACTCTTTTCCATTTTAAATTATATAAATATTCTTCAAAACTTTTATTATTAATACGTCCTCTTAAATTTCTAATTTTAGTTTCAGTTAATCCATTATAACTAATAAATTCGATTCTTTTTGTAATAATATTTTTAATTTCTTGATCAATTTTCAATTTTAATTTATCATCAAAATCATTATATAATTTACCATCTTCTGTTATTTTTGGTATATCTTTTTCATTAAACTTCCATTTATTTTTCTTTTTACAAAATTTAAAATCACTATGTAATAACAATTCTTTAATATAATTATTACGTAATGATGCAGGTAATATAACATATATTTTCTTTGATGTCTTAAGATATTGATTTACTAAAGTAATTGATGTAGCAGTTTTACCAGTTCCTAATTCATGATATAATAATAGACCTCTATAAGGACTATTAATATTCAAATATTTATCAATTAATATTTGATGTTCAAATGCATTTGTCGTTTTTTTACTTTCACTAATTTTATCAGGATGAAACTTATTTTGTATATAATCTATATATCCTACACGATTTGGTAAAATATAACTAGTCATCTTATCTATTTTTGAGATAAATTATTTATATAATTAATAATAACCGTTTATAAAAATTAATATTAAATTTGATCATAACATATTAATGTTATACCAATACCAATTAATAATAATCCAATTATTCCTATATTAGTAATTTGAAATTGATTTGTATATATACTATAAAATAATAAAAGTATAATTTCTAAAGCAACAAAAGCTCTAAAATAAGCAGGATTTGGACATATTTTTAAAATATAATAAGTTAATAATATATTTATAAAAACAATTATACTATAAATATAATATTTAGGTTTATTTAATTCTATCAAATTATTATTATAATATATTAAAAAATATATTAATCCACATATTCCAACAATTATTGATGTAATTGTTGGAAATAAAAATTTATCAGTTTGATCTAATTTTTGAAATAAAATTAATCCAGATGTTATTATACTACGAAAAATTGATAATGATATCCATATCATTTTATCTTAGCCTTTTTTAATTCTTCACGACATTCTTTTATTTTTTCTCTAATTTGTCTTAAAATACCTTTATCCCTTAATTCTGTTTGATTTAATTTTTCCATCAGTAAGTGTGATAATTCTGTTTTAAAACCCATAGTTTATTATAATTATACATTATTTATTTCCAATTCTTCCAATTCTTTATCTAATTCTTGAATAGCTCCGACTAAATATGCTATTATCTTTGTTTCTGCTAAAATCTTATATTCATCTTCATCATTAACTATACTTGGAATTACTTTTTCTACTTCTTGTGCTATAAATCCTATTTCATCTTTATTATTTTTAATCCATTTAAATCCAACTGGATTAAGATCATTTACAATATCATAACAATTTGTTAATGTATTAATATTTTCTTTTAAATTAATATCAGAACGATGATATGTTGCAAATGCAGTTATATCATCCTTAACTTCTAATTTACCATTGATTAATAAATTGCATTCCATATCATAACTATCCTCTATTGAATCAAATGGTGATGTAGAACTATGTGGATTAGCAATATGTTTTATAAAAGCTTCAGGTAATACTTTAATTCCTCCAGTAGAACCAGAATTAAAGTATCCTACACAAGGTATTTTAAATTTAATATTTGCAGTTTTAGAGCCTGTTCCATAAGTAGTTGATGTACTTACATCTTGATCTAATCCAATACTAATTAATTCATTTAATTGATTTGAAGTATTATTTAAACTACCATCATTAAAAATAATATTACAGTTATCATCATTTCTATCATACTTAAGTGTAATTCTATGTGTTGATTCTAAATAAAATCTATATTGATTATTAAATTGACTCATATTTTTTTAATCTATTACTTATATTTTTAATACTATCAACTATATACGGTAGAAGTTTATCTTGTTTTATAGTTTTTATTGGTATTCCATCTAATTTAGTATCTTTAACAAAATGAGGTAATATTAATTCAATTTCTTGTGCTATAAATCCTATTGATTCTTTATTATTCTTTTTCCATTTAAAACTTACAGGTCGTAATTTATTTATTATCTCCAATCCATTTGTTATTTCTTTAACATCCTTTTTTAATCGAATATCTGATGGTATAGTAGTACTAAAAGCAGTTATATCACCTTTAACTAAAACTTCTTCTTGAACAGAAAAAGTTTTATTAATTATTAATCCATCTAATATATTATCATCAATATAATTATTATAAAAGAAACGAGATATTGAAATATCAGCAACAGTGTGATTATTCATCGTAATATCATAATAACCAATATTTGGTAAATGTGATTTAATCATTATTGTTTTAACATCCAATCCAATATCATAAGGAATTGTAATCTGGGACCCATCAGACAGTGTATAAAAATAGTATTTAGTATTTATCATATAACTCATAAAATCATTTTCAAGAATGTCAAAATTTAAATTACAATTTTTTTGCATTGTAATACCATCTGTTAATATTTTACTACCATATTTAAGATTATTATGTTCAAAAGTGTTTTTTTTATAAAATACTTTAATATTAGAATTATTACAATTATTTGTTACGGTCATTTTTTATTTTTGTAATACGATTTTTTAAAGTTTTAATAGAATCTACCAAATATGGTATAAGTTTATTTTCTTTAATCATTTTGTATTCTCGTTCTTTTATTAATCCTGGAAAAAGTTCTTCCAATTCATTAGCAATAAAACCTATTTCATATTCATCATTATGTTTCCAATGAAAACTAACAGGTCTAAGTTTCTCTATATTCTCCAATGAATCTTCAATTTTATAAAAATCATATTTTAAATTACTATCTGAAAAAACATTATGATCTGAAAATGCAGTAATATTACGTTGAACAATTAATTCATTATTAATATATAAATTACAATAATATCTTATATAACTTGTATCATCTAAATCATAAAAATCAAAATATCCTGTTTTATATATATTACTATTATCTACATTACTAGTAACTTCAATACAATTTTCAGTATTAAAATTAGTAATAACATCTACATTATCTGAATTATAATTACAACTTCTAAAATTTTCTATATTAATTAACATATCTTTTATTGTAATACAATTACTAATATCTACAATACAAGGATGGTAAGTATCATCGTTTTTTTTATAAGTAACATTAATATTAGAACCTGAATTAAAACTATTAATAAGTCTATCAGTCATTTTTCTATTTCTTTAACAAAAAAAAGAATGATAACAGAGTTCAATAAAAATAGATTTTATAATAAATCTAATTTAATAGTATTTTCAACTGCAGATACATTAACAAATACGAATTTTTATTATAATTTTATTTCAAAAGATAAACGTGATATTAATATTCATAATATATATATAAATAATATATATTTATCGATATATGATAATAAATTATATAATAAATATGATTTTATAGGAATATTTACAAAAGAATATGATCATCATAAAATATATGAATATTTATATGATAATATAATTTATATACATAAATCTAATTTATATATTGCTATTAATGATAAAATACTTCCTTTAATAAAAATAGATATTAAACCAATTATTAAAAGTTATAATGATCATTTTAATACAAATTATTCTATAGAAAACTTGAATAATATGCCATTTTCAATGTCAATTAATGCTATTTATCCTATTAAAATATTTGAAAAATTATGTTATTGGTTATCAATTTCTAATATTAATCTTCATTATCAAATGGCAATATTTAATGTTTTAGAAGGATTAAAATTAGAATATTTAGATATTCAATATAATTTAAGACATTATGATCATATACCATCATTAGATTATTTATATTTATCTGATATTTTTGATAAAAATATAATTACACAATATATTGAAAATATATCTACAAATGCTTTAAAAACAATTATATACAATGATCTAATTATTGAACAACAATATAGTAAAGATCATTATACTATTGTAATTAATAATAAAGAATATTATAATTATTTAGATCCATATGATCCTATTCCTATTTATTATAATAATAAATTACATATACTATTCAATGGATTAACAAATGAAAGAAAATGTCATCGTAAAATGTATTTATCTGATCTAAATACTTTAATACCATTAAAATCAAAAAAAGTAATTGAAAAAAATTGGGTTCCTTTTATACATAATAGTAATTTATATTTTATAAAATCTTTTAAACCTTTAATTTATTATGATTATAATAATGATATTGAAATAAATAAAGATATAAGTTATAATTATTATCCAAAAGGAAATTTAATATTACATAATGAAATGTATATTGGTTTATGTTATCATAAAGAATATAAAAATAATATAAAATATCAAGGAATATTTATATATTTTATAAATCCTAAAACATTAGATATTATTAAAATATCTAAACAATTACAATTTAATTATTGTGATAATACACCAAATCCAACAATAAAATGTTTTGATCATAATGATAAATTAACAACATTAAATAATATAATAGTTAATGTTAATTCAACATTTTATAAAAAAAAGTTAGTATATTCAATAATACCATTATATATTTATGAAAAAAATAATGAAATATTTATAATTGTTAATATTCAACATTGTTTATCATTTATTTACAAACTAATAATAAAACCATTTTAATCTAGTTTCAAAAGCAATATAACCAATTTCATAATCAGTATCAATAATAAAATCATTTATATTATTCAATGCATCTGTATTATTTGTTTTTCTTATATTTTCTAAAATAACATTAGTATTATTGTTAATATTATATTTATTATATGATTCATTTGTAATATAATGTAATTCATCAGTATTATTTTCCGATAATAAATAATTCATTGCTAATATTTTTCCATTTATTTTTCCATTTCCATTTATTTTTCCTTGTTCTTCTAATTCTACGCTACTTAAATCTACTTGATTTGTTATCGTTAAATTATCTATAGGATTTGAACAAGTATATATTTTTGATATACCATTAATTTCATCATACAATGCAATATATAAAATATTATTTTGTGTAATTGTAATATTCTGTATAATATTATTATTAAAAACAGAAAAATTATCAATATTAGTATTATCAATATTAAAATTCATTTTATAAGTGCTAAAATTAGCTTTTGAATATTTAATCAAATTAATTTTATTTTGTTCATTATTAAAATGTATTATTCTATAATCATTATCCTGATTATTTGTGTTAATAATATTATTATATATAATATTTGTATTAATAAGATAATCTCTAGTTTCTTCACTAGTTGAATTAGTTGTACTAATTTTTATATTCCCCCCTTGTAACATATTAATTACTGTTTCATTTTCTTCATTTAAATTAGGATTATTACCTGTAATTTTTATCTTATTAAAACCGTTTCTACTTGTTCCACTTCTATATGTTCTACCTATTATAGAACCATTATAATTTGCATCACTACCATAAATTGCTTTATAATCAATTAATGCAGAATATTTTGTATCTGTAGAATACGATATTATATGATTAATAGTATTATTATCAATATAATCAAATTTACAAATTTTAGTATCATTATTTGATGTACCCGTAACTAATAATAAATTGCAAGTATTATGTTCAATAAATGTAAATCCTTTAATATGTTGTAAATATTCTGTATAATTAATATCTAAAGAAATATTTTCATTTATACTGTAATTGTGTTCGCTATTACTTTTTTTAAAATAAAATCTATCTGTTGAGGTTTTATAACAATAAAATAAAGAACTATTATAATATGAAATATTAATAAAATTAGAACCACTATCTAAATTTGAACTCGTATTAGTAATATTAATATCAGTGGCATTGACATCTTCATCTTCATCATTTGCTAAATCTATTTTATGTAAATTACAAGAACTAACAAAAAATAAATATTCATCATTACTGTATCCTGCATAATTATTTGCTACTTCTTCATAAATATTTGTAACTGAAGTATCAACAATCAAACTAATTTCAATTCCTTTATTATTTAGATTATTAATTGTAGAACGTTTAATACATTTATCATCATTATCAATAAAAAATAAAACTCTTTTATCAAAATCATTAATAATACTTCTAGGATTTGTTAAACGTGCTTCTAAACCATTATAATTAGATATATTACCTTTTTTTAAAGCATCTTTATGACCAATAACTACTTTTTTTTCATATTTATTTGCATTTTTAGTTAATTTATAGATAGCTGAATTATTTGTATTTGCTAAGTATATTGTATCATTATTAAATATCGTAATACTATTATTAATACCACAAGTAACAACAGATAAAAGAGTTAATATAATAAGTAATTTCATTTTACTATAATAAATATAATTCTTTTAATAGTTTTTATTTACTATAATAAAATCATTTGGAACTTCTATATCTTTAGTTGTATCGAATCCTGGATAGTTTGGTCCTGTTTTTCCGTGTCTTAGGTACATATGTTTCAGCTTCAAAATTAGCAGTATGTACTATTCCATTAATGAACAAATTATATTCTTCGAATTGTCTAATCATTAGATTCCTGGATAGGTAGCAACTTGTATAAGAATTAAATGATTAACATCTCTTATAGATATGGTCTTAGTATACTCATTAATTTCAATTCCATCAAAATAACTTGCAGATGTTCCGGGAACATTCATATTTGCAGATACATCTCTATTTTCGGTTTCCCAGGCAGTCGCCAGAGGAACGTGATATTCTCCCGATTCTCTAACGTAAATAGCCTTTTCTACAGTGTATAATAAAATGTTACCGAAGTTATATAAGTTCCACCATTATCACCACTTAATATTTCTCCATTACCATTATTTGTAATATTATTCTTGTTATTGAATCATCGCTCAATACTTTTATAGCGTATTTTCCTATATAACGATCATCACTACTAAAACTAGATGTTTGACCAATTCCTCCTTTACCATATATTGTTCCATTGTTTGTTATATTAACTTGACCTACATATTACAAACTAGGTTTATTAAAATCAATATATAATCCTGAACCTTCTTCATAATTGGAATTATATAATATTGCTTCCGAATCAATTACAATATTTAATATCGTAGTTTCTTCAGGAACATCATCTAACATAGATGTATTACCAGGTGTTGTTCCTGAAAACGTTTTTGTATAAATAATATTTTTCATAGAATTAAGTGAATCATTGTAAATTGTAATTATTTCTTCTACTGTTATTGAATAATTGTATAATCGTAAATCAGCGATTTTACCAGTAAAATCACCTATATCAGAATATTTACAACATATTTAGTGTAAAAGAAGTCAATACTTTATAATCAATTGTTTCTGGTAATTTAATATTACTTAAATATATATCATAATCTGTATTATTATAATTTAAGACTAAATTACCATATATTAGAATTAAAACTAGTTTCTATATTACAACTAGAATCATTTTGAATTTCTAAAGATGTATAATTAACTTTAATATAAAAATCATCATCAAATGATAATAAATAATTCTCTATATTAACATTTTCAAGTTTAAACAAAAACTTAATGTCTTAATATCAATATCTATTGATAAATAAGAACTTCCATTTAAATATACTGAAATAGCTGATAAATGGTATTGAATATCTCCATTTGAAGTTAAAGTTAAAGGAAAATCATAAATAGATGATGAAGATTTATCAAGTGTATTATAAAAATCATATTGAATATAAATTGTAGGTTTAGGTAATTAGCTTTATACAAGTGCTTCTGGCGCTTCTGCATAATTATATAATCGTAAATCAGCGATTTCACCAGTAAAATATGTATAACCAAGAATTTTTAAAAACTCATTAGTCTCATTAGGATGAGTTCTTCCTCCATATATATATATATCTTCTTCAATTGTTACCATCGAATGACTATTTTTTCTCCCCAAAATAGTCTACCTTGACGTCCGAATTAGTTTCCTTCCTGAATAACTCAAATCAGTTTTATCAATGATTTCAAAAGAACTTAACTTGTCAGTCGTGTCACTAGCACCGCCAAATATATATATGTTCCAATTGCTACCATTGAATGACTATATCTTTCATCAATATAATCTATAGTATAACTCATTACTATATTACAACTATTTGTATTAATTTTAAAAATATCACTTAACGTATTATGTTGAGTTCTTCCACCATATATATGTTTCAATTGCTACCATTGAATGACTATATCTTTCAGTTATTTGACTTAAAACATTACTATATACTATATACTATATTACAATCAATTGTATCAATTTTATAAAAATCATTTAATACTTCACTAGAAGTAACACTTAATTCACCATATATATATCTGTATTAATTGCTACCATTGAATGATTACGTCTTACAGAAATAGGAGGATTAAGTGTTATTTCTGACACATTGTAATTACATGTATCAATTTTATAAAAATTATTTAACGTACTATGTTGAGTTCTTCCACCATATATATATATCTGTATTAATTGCTACCATTGAATGATTACGTCTTAC
>TARA_B110001450_G_scaffold6681_2_pt1 | contig 10779 bp, 9 predicted proteins | sample TARA_B110001450 | Tara Oceans TARA_B110001450 (sample SAMEA4396538) | marine metagenome | biome: Polar Biome; feature: [SRF] surface water layer (ENVO:00010504); material: water (ENVO:00002006), including particulate matter (ENVO:01000060) such as... | depth 5 m | reverse complement strand
TTTTTTTTTTCTAATTTATCAATACTAGGATCTGTATATTTTATATTATTAACATAATTTGATTTTGTCATTACTCTATTAATATAATTTAATATAAATATATTAATATTAAAAACTAATTAACAGGATTTGGTTTTGATTTCGAAACACAATATATTCCGTCTGTTTCATATAAATTACTTAAAATTTTATTATCTAAATTTTTATACCCAGCATTACAATCTAAAACATATTTATCACCTTCTATATTCCATGGAAATACTAAAGTTGATGTATCATTTAATGAATAATCTTTTTCATCATTTTTATTTTTATATTTTTTAATACTTTCGGGTAACTTATTTGCATCTGTATCTGTACTATAATAATCTATATGTGGCAATTTCCATTCTATGTTTTTTGGTTTTATTAATGATATAGCAGTATTTTTATCATTATCATCATTTGTTGATTTATATATATTATTTTTAATTTTGTCATTTAGAATATCATAATCTATAAAAGATATATTATCAACCCTTTGTATATCTGCTTCATTCTCTTTATTGATTGGACGATCAAATTTATTATTTTCAATAAATGAAATACCAGTAGTACCTTTTAAAACAGAAGAAGCAGTATATAAACTATTATAAAATAATTTATTGAGAATTGTAGACCCTTTATAATCATTTATAGAAGTTTTAAAATAATTAAATGAATATTGTAATGGATTATCAAAACATTGTTTAAAATTAAATTTTACTTCAGAACCACAACTATTATAATTATTTGAACATTGAACCTTATTATTTTCTTTATTGGGTTCATCAGAGTTTTTTCTAGTATTATAACTAATTTCTGCTCCAAAAATTAAAAATACTAATAAAAATATAAATATAATAACTGCTATTACCCAACATATTAAAGCAACCGGATGTGATTTACAAAATTCAATAAATAAAAATAGAGCTCTATAAATAATTTTACCAATTTTTTTAATAATACTCCATATTGCTATAGTACATCTTTCAATTAATCGTTGTAGAATAGCAAGTTTTTTTGGAAAATTTTTACTATTTTGCAGTTCTTGCTTTCCTATTTCTTTTTTCTTTAATTCCATATCAGCATCTATTTTTTCTTGATTAATTTCAATTAATGCATTTTGTGATGCTTCTGCATTAGAAGCAACATCAATTTTGCTTTTAATATTATCTAAATAAATACTATATTCTTTTGATTTTTTTTTCATTGAATGTGAATTTAATGGAAAAATTTGTAATTCTTTTGGATAACTTGGATTTTGCTGTTTTTTATCTGCTTCATCATTATCACTTAATTCTTTTGGTAATTCAGTATTATCGCCAAAATTTTGACCCGCTACTATAACAGATGGTTTATCTATTGTTTCTATTTCGGTGGGTTTTACAGTTTCAATAGATTTTTCAGTTTCGGTTTCATTTGTTTCTTCATCTTTTTTCTTGCCGGAACCAGTTACATTAATTCTAACACTAATATTATTTCCATCTTTATTTACTTCAGTAATATTATCATTATCATTATCAGTTGGATTACTTGTTTTATTAGTATCTGAAACTTCATTGGTCAATTCTGCACTTTTATTAATAGCATCAGCACTTGTTTTAGCAACAGTATCAACCGTATTTGCTAAAATATCACTACCTTGTTTTATAACATTATTCAAAGTTTTTTCATCAATACCTGCTTTTTTTGCAATATCGGTGCCTTGTTTTATAATTTTATCCATAGCGTTTATACCAGCTGCGCCCATTGGTGTAGATCCAATAGCTTTTTCGGTAAGTTTTCCCAAAGAACTATTTCTTAAATCTTTAGCACTATTTGCTAATTCGCTAATATCTATTGAATCGGATTTAGTACCACCTGATTGTTGTATAGTATCTAATTCATTTTGAAATACATCTCTTATTTTTGAATCTTTAATTTTAGAAATTAAAGATTTTGCTTTTTTAAACTTATCGTTAATTTCCGCATCTTTACTAAATTTTTTTTTAATTATAGCATTACTTGCGCTTTCTTTAATTAAATTAAAATAAGATGATTTATTTTTGTAACCCATTACTATATGAAAATAAAAAATATTCGTTATTTTAAAAGCATATAATATATATTCTATTGATATATAAGTAAATGAAAAAAATTATTATTATTATTCTTGCAAGTATTTTTATATTATATTCATTATGTTATTTTATATTTCCAGAAGAAATATCTATATTACAATTTAAAAAAAATAAATTGAATATAGAAAATTTAATATTAAAACAACCTATTGTAATTGAAGATCAAATAGATAGTAAATTTATTAATGATGTATTTAAATATAATAAAATTACTAAATTTAAATCAAAAAATATATGGGAGAGAGCACCCTTCAAATATACAATATTATATGCAAAAAATGATACTAACATTTTTATATCAAATCCCAAACAATTTAAAAATGTTACACCTACAAAAGATGATATTGTAATAGATATCAAATTAAAAAAAAATAAATGTTTAATAATACCTTTTAAATGGTATTTTTCATTAAATAAAAAAGAAGATATATTATTATATGGAATACATGACTATATTACCTTATTTTTTAGTTTTATTTTTAACTGATTTATTGGAAACATTATTGCTATCATTAATATATTCTGTTTCAATATTATTTTTATGTTCTAACCATTTTTTATGTAATTCTTCTAATTCAGAAATCCATATATCTTGTATATTCATTTTCTTAAGTGCATCTAATTTATTTTTCAATTCATTTACTTCTTTTTCTAAAATAATTTTTCTATCCATTGTTAATTGTGAAATTGCCATTTTAAGTAAATAATTATATCCTTTAATAACATTATTTGTTTCATCATCTATTTCATTATCAGAATCCTTATATATTTTAGGATAATTTAAGTCTGTTAATCTTTTTGCAATAGTTTCTAATTTAATATTCATAAGTTTAATATTTCCAGAAATAACATCAAGAATAAATTTAATTTTAGAAGATAATATATTATAATCTTTTTCTAAATTTTTAACTAAACACTTTTTTCTTTCGAAATATTTTTGTAAACGAATTTTGCACCATTCTTTCATAATATTTACTGTATTTTTATATTTTTTAATTGAACCAATATCAGAATATAAATGCATATTATTAACACTTAAATTTTTAGTCGATACTAATTTGAAATTATATTCAAATTTTTCTGTATTACTATGAATAGTTCTTGAACCAGGTGTAAAATATAATATAAATTTAACATTTTTAGCAGTATAATGACTTTCAAATGATTTAAGATTATATTGATTATTTTGTATAATAGTTTCTAAATAATCTTTATAATTTTCTGTCCAAGTTCCTATTGGTAGTTCTGTAATTTCAAGTATTGTATCATTTAACCAATTATATATACCTTTGCTTTCAAATTGATCTTTATCACTTTTTGTAATTGTTCCTTTAAAACCCAAATAATATGGTACAAATTCGCTAATTTCAATATCATTAATTATATTATAAGCATCGTTAAAATCTTCTAATTTATTAATTTTAATATTATTACTATTTAAATTATTACAAATTGAAATACAAGTGTTAATAATATCCAATGGATTATATTGGGGAATATTTGTTGAAAATCCTGTACCGATACCAACTCCCCCATTTACTAAAATCATTGGTATAACTGGAATATAATATTCTGGTTCAATTATATTAGCATCTTCTTCTAAATAATTTAAAATACACGAATCTTCTTCTCTAAATATAAACTTTGTTAACGGGGATAATAGTGTATAAATATATCGCGGAGATGACGAATCATTACCACCTTGAATTCTAGATCCAAATTGACCGTTTGGTGATAAAATGTTAATATTGTTAGTTCCTACATATATTTGCGCCATACCAACTATTGCCGATTGTAAAGATGATTCTCCGTGGTGATAAGCGGTAACTTCACTTACATTGCCTGCAAGTTGTGCTACTTTAATTTCAGTATTATATAGTTTTCTTTTAATACAAGCATACAGAATTTTACGCGTACTTTCTTTAAGACCATCGCACATATGATTAATAGATCTTTCTAAATCGCGATTACTGTAATGTATAAATTCTTTATTTATAAATGTATCATAATTGACAGTAGGTATTTTATAATCTAATACATTATTTTTATCATAATTTAATAACCAAGTCTTTCGATCATCTGCTCGTTTTTTATTAAATGCTAAATCTAATTTTTCATCCGATTCTTCATTATATTTATAAGTAATTTTTTTCATATTTCTAAAATAATCTTTTGCTTCTTCATCTGTTGACGTACCAAGTCCTTTATAATATTTGATTTTCCAATTACCAGTTTTTCCATCACTTGTTAACCAATTTTCATAATCTGTCATATTATAAAATGATATTGTTTCAGTTTTATTCGTTGCTTTAATAATAGGAGTTAACATTGATGTTAGAAAACCATCTATTTTATATAATGAATTCCATAATGATTGAAATACATTAAATAACAATCCTTTAATATGACTACCATCATGATCTTGATCGGTCATAATCATAATACTACCATATCTTAAATTTGAAACATCATCGTATTTTTTATTTTGTTCTAATCCTAAAATCTTTTTTAAAGCAGTTATTTCTGCATTATCACTTATTTTTTGTACTGATGCATCTTTTACATTTAAAATTTTACCTCTTAATGGAAATACACCATATTTATCTCTACCAATTACACTCAAACCAGATATTGCCATAGTTTTTGCTGAATCTCCCTCTGTTAAAATTAAAGTACATTCAGAACTATTTTTTGTACCAGCCATATTTGCATCATCTAATTTGGGAATAATAATTTTCGAAGTTTTTTTACCATCTGTTTTAACTAATTTCTTTTGATCATGAAATTCAGTTAAACTTAACGCCTTATCTATAATTCCTGATTTATATAATTTATCTATAAATTTATCACTTAATTCACATTTTGAACCAAATTTACTTGTTTGTGTTGTTAATGTTTCTTTTGATTGTGAATCAAATGATGGATTAACAATAATACTTTTAACAAATACTATAATATTATCTTTGATATGTTGTGATTTTATGGTTTTCTTTTTTTTACTTTGTACCATATCGGATAATCTTTTAATAATGTTTTGAGTAATATAATCAACATGTCTACCGCCTCTAATTGTATTAATTCCATTTACAAATGATATCTGTTCATGAATACCAGTTTTAGATAATCCAACAACAACTTCCCATCTTTCATTGCAAACTTCGTAAAGAAGAGGAGTTTCATTTTTATCTACAAATAATTCAGCATATTTTTCAAAATCTTTAATTAATAATTTCTCGTTATTAAAGTAAATTGATACTTCTTTACTTGTTGTAGCACATGCATCTATTATACGTCTTCTAAATAAATTATATATATCATCTGTTAAACCACTTTTTAATCCAAATTTTTCATAATCGGGGAGAAATGAGATTTGTGTATATGGTTGTTTCGAACAGGCTCTTACAGATGGTTTAGATCTTTCAGTCATATTCTTCGAAAATTGTTGAGTATATATTCTTTTAGTATAATGATCTACGGTTTCAATATTAAATTCTTTTGAAAATATATTTGTCAATTTTGCACCAAAACCATTTTTGCCACCCCAAGTTTTTTCTTCTGTTTTATCATAATTTGTTGATGTTAGTAATTCTCCAAAAATCAATTCCGGAACCCAAACATTATTATAATCTTTATGTTTCTCAATATCAATACCGTTTCCATCGTTAGATATAGTAATATATCCAGTTGTTTTATCAATTGTAATTTTAATATTTTTAACAAATTTAATATTTTCTTTGGTTTCGGTTTTTAAACGCATAGAATGATCTATGGCATTTACAACTACTTCGTCAAATATTTTGAGTAATCCCGGAATATAAGTTATATCTTTTTCAATCATTTTCTTAGAATCATCGTCATAAATATATGTTTTGATTCTTGTTAATTCAGTTGAACCAATATATGTATCAGGTAATGATTGAATATGTTCTAATAATTCATATTTTTTATATTTATCCTCTATTTTTTTACTCATAATAAATATACTTTTATTATATATTATAAAATAATTATTATATCATTTTTTTTTCTTATATAATGAAATTTTAATATTAAAATTATTATTTAAATTAAATAATACATTATAAAATTGATTTGATATGATTGTACCTAAATAATATGATAATATACTTAATATTATTGTTCTAAATAAAGATATTAAACCATATTGAAATTCTTTACTATTAATATCAATATTATTATGATTACAATATTTAATTAAAAATATAATAAAATCATATATTATAATTTTCAATATTATTAAATATATATTTCTTATTCCAAATATAATACCATAAATAAAAAATAATAATGAATTTGATGTATAATAACTATATTTATTAATTTCATTTTTATCATCTAAATATAAAAATCTATCAAAAAAATTATTATTATACGTACATTTAACTATATATATTACAACTAATGTTAAAAATGATATTAATAAATATATATATGCTAATATTGATTTAATAAACATATATAAATTATCTTAAATAATGTAAATAATATTATTTTTTTATTAATTCATATAATTCTGTTGCTATTGTTGAAATTGTTTTATTTTCAACATTAATTATAAATAATTTATCAGATGATATAATTTTACTTAATTCTAATATATTACTTTCATGTAATTCATGTAATCTTTTTATATATTCTAAATCAATATTATCTTCACCCATTCTATTTCTTTTTTTTATTCTTGCTAAACATGATTCAGGATTAGATTTTAGATAGATATATATATTATTTTTCCACATTGAATCCGTTTTTTTATGTAGATCCAATAATATATTATATTCGGTTTCTGTAATTAATTTATTCTCTTTTGCAATTTCAATAAAAGTATTTTTGATAAAAAATGGACTTCGTTCTACTAAAATATTATTGATATTTGTTGATTGAATCCAACATCTATCTAACCATATTCTAACTTGAAAATTAAAAGTATTATTTTTATCTATATACATATTATTCAAATGTGATTGCCAATTATCAACCGGTTCCAAATCAACTGGTAATTTAAGAATTTTATGTAAATAATTTAATACACCTGTTTTTCCACAACCAATATTTCCATCAACAGTAATTATACCCATTTTATAATTAAATAAAAATAAAAATTTATATCATTTTTTTAAATTAATAATTTTTTCATTTTTGATTTTGATAATATATTTTTCATACTTTTTAATGTTAATAAGTTTTTTTTTGATTTTGATTTTAATAATTCAACTATACTATATAAATTTAATTTAATAATATTTACTAATTCTTGTTTTGTTGATTTATCTATTTTCATTTTATGTTCTTTTAAGATCTTACCCACTAACATTAATAATTTTTTATTAAAACTGCAATTATTATTACATCCTCCATTTTGCATTGATGTTGGTAATATATCTCTTATTAAACCTTTATCCCATTGTATATTTTGTACGTTTGTCCCTTCCGGCGCATTATATAATTCTGAATCATCGCCTCCAAAATAACTACTCGGTAAAACTGTTCCACCTTTCATAGATTTTTTTGTTTTACTCATGCACATTTTATTAAGATACATTTTCCCTATTTTTAATGTATTATTATTGATTTTATTAGTATTTAATACTAAAATTGCAATTATTGACATTAAAGTTGTTATATTATATACTACTACATTTATATTAAAAGCAAATTTATTTACAATTGCTTTATTATTATTACCTATTAAATTTCTCATATTTAACAAAAATTTAGAATAATTATTCAATTTTTTTGTATTAATCATGTATTCTTCTATAAAATAGAATGAAAATAAATTTAAAAATAATCTATTTATATATTTTAGATTAGATATGAATAATAATTTAGGATTAGGAAGAATTAATACAACTACAGATACAAAATTTAAAAATAAAAATAATTCCTTAAAAAATACAGAAAATGGTACAAATATTATATCTAGAACATATGCGTTAAATGATTTAACCGGACTATATTTTTCAAATGATAATATTAACTTATTACATGATGAAATTAGAAAGTATATATATTTTAATACTAAAAATAATTCACTTATTGGTAAACAAAACGATATTGAATTAAAAATTATAATGAAATCTATTTATTTATCAAATAGACCGAAATTAACTGATTATAAAAATATTTTCGAGCAGGTAAAATATCTTAATAGATTAGTTATATTAGAATGTGCAAGAATTATCAAAACAAATTTATCACAACATTTGCATTATGTTAAAGAATTAAATACAATGCCTCTATTTCAAGAATTGCCTCAAAATGTATCATCAAAAGGAACTAAAAATCTTGAAATGTATAAATAATTATATCTATTTATAATAATAGATATAAGATAAAATATGGGAAAACGACATATTGAAAAATTTCACAGTGATAAAGCTACCGGTAATTTTGATTATGACGATTCAAAAACATTTGATGATAATATGATTATTTATCGTTCTTTATTACCAGAATATGACAAAAAAAGTTTTGATAGCAAAAGACAATCAAAATATTGGTTAACTTTTACTGTATGTGTTTTATATGGTGGTTTATCAATAATTATTTTATTATTAGGTTCTTTTACTAATTGGGGAAATCGTTTGCTATTCAATGAATTATATATGTTTACTGTTACATTTATTATTGGAACATTAATTATCATTTTATATTTAACTTACAAAGTATATACTTTCGATTTCCCTATTCTTGAAAAAGAAATGGGTTACGATAGTCCTTATTGTCCGGATTATTGGAATAGTTCTTTCACTTTTACTAATACAGAAAATGGTACAGATCACGACGAATTAAATCCGGATGGAAAAAAGAAAAATTATTTCGGCGATAAATACAACAAATCACAATTTAATATGAAATGCCATATTAAACCAAATAGTGGAGTTTATACTAGCACTGATTTATATAATGAATTAAGAACTGAAAAAAATTATAAAAAACCTGCTGGTAATACATATCCACTTGATAGTAAATTAATTGTTGAATTAGAAGATAAAAGTGTTCCTAATTTTATTAATAATACTGGATTAAATACTGAAACTAATGAATATAATGAATTTAGAAAAGCAGCAGCTAAAATGTCTGGATATACTTATAATATTCATGGTGGTGGTAATGAAGAATTAGTAAAAAATAATTCTTTAGCATTAAGAAATCCAAACGGTAATTATTATGATTCGCCAGTAAAAATTCCATTAAAATGTGATACAGTATATCCATTATATTTGGCAAAAAAAGACTTTGATCATGCTAAAACTAATAAAATAAATAATTATAATAAATTTAGATGTGCTTATTCTAAAACTTGTGGTATTCCATGGACTGAAGCAGGATGTTATTAATTTATTTCATTATTGCTTTAATAGTCGCATGTGGATTATAATTTTTTAATATGAAATCATTATATTTTAAATTATTTATCCAATTTATTTTTTCTTCTATTGTACTCTCTATTGATGGTGGTTCTGATAATATTTCTAATTCTACATTTGTTGTAATTATTTCTCTTTTTAATTGTTCTTTAACCGCATCAGTGTGTTCCTCATATATATGTGTATCTGCTATAGAAATAACAATTGTTTTAATATTTAAATGTAATACTGTTGCTATAATTTTTGTTAGTATTGCAGTACTTGCTATATTAAATGGTAATCCTAAAAATAAATCACTACTTCTCATTGTCATTAAACAGGATAGTCCATCAGAATTTTTATAAAAATTATAAATCATATGACATGGAGGTAGTGCCATTTCAGATAATTGTAATGGATTCCAACCACTTAAAATTGCTCTTCTACTATTATTGGGTTTTAATAATTCCTCTATTACATATCTTATTTGATCAACGCCTTTTTCATCACCGTTTTTATTATATTTTTTTCCAAAATTTCTCCATTGCCAACCATAAATTGGTCCTAATTCATTCACTTCATAATTATTAAAACCATTTGCATCTAAATATTTGCGCGTAGAATTTCCATCCCATATATGGACCTTTTTTTCTTGTAATTCTTTAGCATTCGTAGATCCTTTTAAAAACCATAATAATTCTTCTAATACGCCTTTAAAATATACTTTTTTAGTTGTTAATAATGGAAAATTAATATTAATATTTTCAAATTTTATCATATTTCCAAAAGTACTATATGTATTTCCATTTCTATTTTTTATATTTTCACCATTTTTTAATGTATCTTCTAATAATTTTAAATATCCTAATTCATTTTCATAGTACATTTCTCTTTAATTATATTATTAATATTATGTTAATATATTTTTATATAAATAATAATATAGAATGAAAGAAAAAAAATCAACTACTTCAAAAGTAGGAAGTGGTGTATTATCAAATATCAAATCAACGTTTAGTAATTTAGTTAGAAAAAAATCTTTATCAGACACTCCAAGTCAATCTAAAATTATTTCGACCCCGAAACCTCGTCCTTCCATGAAAACTCGTCCTTCCATGAAAGCTCGTCCACCCATGAGATTCCGTCCTCCTTCCATGCGTCATACTCGCGATCCATTGAGCGGCTATCCCTCGAAAGTACGAAAACCAGTTTCATACACTAGTCAATATCAATCGCAAAAATTAAGTCCATCAAGTTCGTCTCCG
>TARA_B110001450_G_scaffold125739_1_pt1 | contig 10779 bp, 7 predicted proteins | sample TARA_B110001450 | Tara Oceans TARA_B110001450 (sample SAMEA4396538) | marine metagenome | biome: Polar Biome; feature: [SRF] surface water layer (ENVO:00010504); material: water (ENVO:00002006), including particulate matter (ENVO:01000060) such as... | depth 5 m | reverse complement strand
TAATAGTATTTTATTGCCTTCATTTTTTAAATATAGAAATGTTTTTTAAACTTTAGTTTTTTTTGTTTATAAATCAACATTGTATTTACTAATAAATAATTCATATATTAATAATATTAAACTAAAAAGATTTTAAAAATGAAAGGATTTAAACAATGTGAAAAAAATCACTTTTACAAAGAAAGTTTGGATAAATGTCCATATTGCCCAAAAGATACAGTTGGTCAAGTTCCTGAAACTGTTAAAACATCTATTTTAGATGAGAACCAAGATAATTCTACTAAAACTGTTGTGTTTGGTAATCAAAAATCTGAAAATGTAGGTACTCCTAAGAAAGATTTTGATCCTACAAGAACTATTGTTACACCTACTAAAGTTTCAGATGGTTCTGAAAAATCAAATGAGGTTCAAATTTCTAAAAGAAAGTTAAGGGGATGGTTAGTCACTTTTGATATTGAGGAGTTTGGTACAGATTATAAAATATTTGAAGGAAGAAATTTAATTGGTAAAAAATCAACTTGTGATATTACAGTACTAGACAACGAAGTATCTTCGGAACATGCTGTGATTTTGTTTAGGAAAGATAAGTTTGAAATTTCCGATCAAATGTCAACAAATGGTACTGTATTGAACGGCGAACTTTTAGATTCTCATAAGTCAAATGTTTTAGTTGATGGTGATGAAATAGTAGTTGGAAAAACTAGTCTTTTATTTAAAACTGCCATAAAACAGTAAACATTATTATATGAAAAAATTATTTCTTCTAATTGCAGTTTTTGTTTTTAGCTTTTCTTCATATTCACAAATAAAGTTTTATAATGATTCTACAAGTGTAGTTAATTTTCCAGAAATTTCTTTTCAAATTAATGATAGAGATCCAGGTTTGAAAATAAAATCTGACTTTATTTTAAGAGAAAGATTGGATCAATTAGAAGTTATTGATTCCTTCTCATTTATCCATTTAAAAGATTCGCTTACATATTCAAATGAAAATAAGTGTATATTGGTTATGATTGAAACTCTAGGTCATTCTAACAGATACGAACAGTTAAATACTTCACTCAATGCAATTAATAGCTCTCTGTCAAGATTTATCAATAAGGGAGATAAAGTAAAACTTGTTTGGTTTGCTCTTAGAAATGCTGAAACAAAAGTTTTAAATGATATCAATCCGAAATTTACAGATAGCATTAACGAGATAAAGTCATATTTAAATAAATTTAGACTTCCAGACAATGACTTTACAAATAAATACGTTTCTAGTATAACTGGTGCCTTAATTGAAGGGGTGGATGTATTGGATAAATTTGATAGCAGCTTACCTAAATCAATTATATTAATATCAGAGGAGAGAAATAATAGTTACGCCCAAGTTTCTACTACTTCAGCCATTGCTAAAGCGAGGGAAAAAGGTGTTGTGATTAATACAATTAAATATAATAGATTTAAAGATGAACAGTTTAGTATTCCAACACTTTCTCAAGGAACTTATGGTGAAAGATTTGTTTTGTCTCAAAGCTTAGGAAACCAAAGAGTAAATGATAAGAAGAAGAGTGAGATAGAAAATAGAGTTGTCCAAATTTCTAAAAACCTTGTCAAACGATCAAAAGGAAATAATTATGAATTTTCCTTTTTAACTAAAAATGATATTAAGAATGGTAAAAACTATGATATTCAAGTCGAGGTTACTGATTCAGAGCAGTTAGAAGAACTTTCTTATAAAGCACCTGGAAACTGGGTTGTAGCACAATTTCAAAAAAACTTAATTCTTTCAATTTTTGTTTCCATCATACTTATTGCTTTAATCTTAATCTTAGTTTTAAAAATATACAAATCATATAAAGAGAAAGCTTTGGCTAGAGAAAATGAAATTTTAGATCAAAGAAAAAAGACAGAACATCAACAAGTGGAAATTGATAAACAGAACAATGAAATTGATAGAATAAAAAATGAAGAAAGTGAAAGACAAAGAATTGAAGCAGAAAAAAAGAAGAAGGAAGCAGAAAGTGAATTAATAAAAAAAATGCTTCAAAATGGCAACTTCCCAATTCTTAAGGTAATTGAAGGAGATAATTCAAAAACTTATGAGGTTAATAAACCATCATTTACAGTTGGAAGATCCAGTAATAATGATTTAACAATTAATAATCCACACATATCAGGTAACCATTTTACGATTTATTTTGATGGTAATAATTATTATTTAAAAGATGTTGGAAGTACAAACGGTACTCTTGTAAATGGTATTATATATAAAGGAGGTTCAGGAAGTATCAATCTAAATGATGGAGATATAATTGAAGTTACCGAGATAACAATAGTTTTTTATAAATAAATATGAAATTAAATCACATTTCAAAATCAGTTATTGGATTAGTTAGATCTGCCAATGAAGACTTTATTGGAGATTTTATTACAAAAGATAAACTAAGGGTTTTTGTTGTTTGTGACGGTATGGGCGGCCATGTAGGTGGTGCTAAAGCCTCTCAAACAGCTGTAAACAGTATTAGTGAATACTTTAACGGAAATCCAAACGGAATTGTTCAGGTTGCTTTAAAGGAAGCAATAGAGTTTGCTAACATTCAGATTTATGGTCAAGCTCAAACTAATCCAAGTCTTACTGGGATGGGAACTACATGTGTTGTTTTAGCTGAAAAGGAAGGGCTATTATATCTTGCTCATGTAGGAGATAGTAGGTGTTATATTTTATCAGAAAATAAACTGTGTCGTATAACCAAAGACCATTCATACGTTCAAACATTAGTTGACAAGGGAGAGATATCAGATGCAGAAATGGAATCACACCCCAGAAAAAATGAGTTAACTAAAGCTTTAGGAATAGCTGATTCTGTTGAAGTTGAAGTTGTATCAGATCCAATAAAAGCCAAAAAAGATGATAAATTTTTATTATGTAGCGATGGTTTAACAGGACTTGTTACAGATAAAATAATAGCAAAAACTATTAGAGATAATTCTGACTTAAATTTATGTGTCAATAAATTAATAAAATTAGCTGAACAAGGAGGAGGACATGATAATATTTCAGCAGATTTAATTGAGGTTGTTGAAAGTGAACATAAATCTTCCAATTTTGTTAGTAAAAATAATTCTTCAATTAATCAAACTCAAACTCAAGATGGCATAACTAAAAAAGAATCTTCATTTATTTATAATAAAATCTTTTTATTATCGATGATTGTTTTAATTGTTATTGGTGGTTTATATTATTTTGGATTCCAATCAGAAATTAATGATACTATAAATCAACCACCTAAAGTTGAGGTCAAAAAAGAAGAACATATAAAATTGACATTTGAAAACTACATTGACTCTATGAATATTAGTGGTTTTCATGAAGATTTCATGAATAAAGTTCAAAATTCTCCAAAACTTAAAGAGAATAATTTTGTTCGAGATTTTCAAATTTTCTTCTTTTCAGAAGAGGATAGAGAAATACCTATTTATAAATACAGAGAAATCTTTGGAAGATCTACAAAATGGAATAAGAATAATGACAAAAGAAGTAAAGATGATTATTTGAAAATTCTTATAAAAGACTCAATACTTGTAAATCATTCAATAGGCTCCAAAAATATTGAGGAGACTCTTGAAAGTAATGATCAAGACATAATCTTTTCTGAAAAACAACAAAAGGAACTTGATGAAATAGCAAGACAGAAGGCCGAGGAGAAAAAAAGAAAAGAAGAAGAGCAATTAAAGGCTTTTGAAGAAAAAAAGAATGATAGTATTTCAAAAGTTGAAAAAGAACTTAAGAAAAATATAAAGAAAAAAGAAAAGCTAGAGAAAAATAATGAGAATAACGAACCTAGGAAAAATGAAAATGAAAAAAGTGAATCAGAAAATGAAGATAAAGACAAAGAAGAATCTAAAAAAAAGAAAGATAAGTAATATGATTTGAAATATGTTTCCAAACTTAGACTCAAAACAGTATGAATTTATTAAAAGAATTGGCGGCGGCGGCTTTGGTGTAGTTAACTTGGCTATCGATCTTTACACTGGAAAGCCAGTTGCAATTAAATCAATTCACAAAAATTACAACGACAGAAATGACTTAATAGAAAATTTTAAAAGAGAGGCAAATATTTATTTAGATCTATCACATCCAAATATTGTAAAATTAAATGCGTTTATTATTAATAATGGGGTTCATTTAGTAATGGATTATGTTGAAGGAAGCACTTTAGAGGATTTTATAAATAATGAGACAGGACCTATTCCAGCTAAATTATGTTTGGAATTACTAAATGATATTATTTCTGCTATCGATTATGCTCACAACAAAAATATACCAATAAATGGTTATGAACATGGAGCATTACATTTGGATTTAAAACCTTCTAATATTTTAATAACTAGAAATAATAAAGCTATGGTTATTGATTATGGAATTTCCAAAGGTTCAACTGAGAAAAGAAAAGTTTTAGAACATACAAAGATGTATTGTGCTCCTGAACAATTGGATCCTGATAAAAATTTAGACAAAAGAACTGATATTTATTCTTTAGGATTATTAATGTATCAGATGCTATGCGGTTCATCTCCTTACAGTGCTAATTCTAATGAAGAATTGGAAGATAAAGTAAAATATAAAAAAACGAAGAGAATGATAGATGTATATCCAGCTATAAATGAGGATTTTCAGAAAATAGTTGATAAAGCAACTCAAAAGGATCCAAATTTGCGCTATCAAACATGCAGTGAATTTTTAAAAGATTTAAATTATAATAATCCACTATCTAAATCATGAAAGTTATAAAAGTAGGTAGAGGTTTTGAGAATGATGAGGTTTTGAATGATTCAACAGTTTCAAGAAATCATTTAGAAATTTTTTTTGGAGATGATGGACTTGTAGTAGTAACTGATTTAGATTCCGCCAATGGAACTACTGTTAATGGAAAAAAAATTAATGATCCTACAAAACTCGATTCATTAGACATATTAAAAGCAGGTAATTCACTAATTAAATGGAAAAATTATTTAAAAGAAAGCAATATTATTAATAAAGAAAGTAATATAGATATAAAACAAGAAGGTTTTCTCGTTGAAAACGAGTTTAATTCCAAACCAAAAGTAAAGAGTTTTATTGAAGAGTATAAAAAAGTCCTTGTATTTATATTATTAATTTCTTTTGTAGCGATAATTACAATTCTTTTTAAAGATAAATTTCATAATGTTAAGGCTACTGCTACAATATTTAACAAAGTTGAAGCCCTGTATACAGATTACGTTGATCCATTATTAAACAACATTTCTTTACAAAAAAAACAAAAAACGGATGTAAGTTATGACTTTACATGCATGGATAATAATCCGGAAAATGAAATCATTAGTGGTTTAGGTGATTTTAAAAGATCCACTGATGAAATATTTCTTTCTGATATTGAAATATCTATAAGTGATGAAATAAAAATGGGTAATAATCTTCTAAAATCATATCAAAGGGAGTACACAGTAAAAAAATCAGGAAATGAAGCTAATTATTTACGAAGCATTCTGAATGATTTAACTATTAGAATTGCTAATCCAAGAGGATTTAATTATCAAATTTATTATGTTTTAGGAAAACCTAATAACGTAATAACTTCAGGAGGTAAGATTTTTGTATTTGAAAAATTTTACAATAGGTTTAATAATAGCTCAGAAATAGCAGCTGTTCTTGCTCATGAAATTGCTCACAATGAAATTGGACATCTAACGAGCTATGTTAAAAAACAAAAAGCTGCAAATGACTTTGGATTATTTGGTGAAATTTTTTTAGAACTGGAAAAAGTTTTTACTCCCCCAAGTTTTAATCAAAAACAAGAAATTCAAGCTGATTTATTTGGAATTGATTTAGTACAAGCTTCACAATACAAACCATGTAATTCTATTAATTTTTGGAAAAGGTTAGCCAATGATGAAAGAAAGTATGATTCATTCGACAATTTAATGAGTTCACATCCATATTCAAGCAGTAGAACAATATGTATTAAAAATCATTTAAAATCCAACTATAATGTTATTTGTAACTAATTAATAATGAAATATTTCTTTTATTTATTTATATCAATATCTTTTCTGTCATGTTCAAATCTTATTGAACCTCCAAAATTAATATCAATTGAAGATTTTGAGTTTTTAGGAAAAGAAAATGAAAAGCTTATTTTTTCTTCAAATATTTTAGTTTTAAACAATAATAATTTTAAAATAAAAGCTGAGGAGATTAAATCAGAAGTCTTTTATAATTCAAAAATTATAGGTGAGTTTTTAATTAATGATGAGTTTTTTATAGAAAAAAAATCAAAAAAAAAAATAAGTACATTAATTTACTTGAATTCTGAAAATATTGATTCCTTATTATTTAATGACAACTCTAAAAACCTAATAATAAAAGGATATTTAAAAACTCCGATTTTAAATAAAAAGATAAATTTTGAGTACGATTACATATTTAATTTAAAAAACATAATGGATTCATTTGTTGATGAACAAATTTCAAAAAGTGTTTTTAAAATAAAAGGAATAAAACTTGATAAGGTTAAGATTCCAATATTACATTTAGAAATTCTTTTAAACTTCTACAATGATTTAGGGTTTGATTTCGATATCAATAATCTTAGTTCTTTAATTTATGAAGATTTAAATAAATCTAAGGCTATTGCCCGATTTGAAAACTTCAATACAATCTCTGTTAATAATAAAAAAAATATTGATTTTCCAATTAATTTGGATCTTAATCTATTTAGTATAGGTCCAAGGATGTTATATGGAACGCTAAGAAATGATTTGAATCTTTATGTAGATTTTAATTTTACGGTTAAGGTTTTTGATAATGAGTTTCCAGTCCTTCTTTCTAGAAAAATTATAATTAATCCCAAAAATTTTGAAATATCAATTCAATGAAAAAAGAATCTTTTAAATTATTTTTTTATAAGGACAATCAGCTTTTTAAAAAAGTTGTTATTAAAGAGGATTTTTCATTAATGGTAGGTTCTAATTCTAATTGTGATTTAATAATTTCAAATAAAAGAATTTCAAGAAATCATTGTCAAATAATTTATAATAGTTCTGGTGAATTAAAACTAGTTGATTTAAATAGTTCTAATGGAACTTTTTTAAATGGATTAAAATTAGAGTCAAATAAAACTTATAATTTAAATCTTAAGGATCAAGTTCAGTTGGCAGGTGTAAGTGGAATTCTAATTTCTGTTGGCTCTGAAAACACACAATCTAGAGATTTAGATAATCAAGAAAATATCCTTGAATTATTTAAAAATAAAGATTTAATTATTGTTGGAAGAGATTCTTTGTGTGATTTAAGAATTAATGATAACAGAATAAGCAGAAAACATGCTTCAATCAAAAAGTTATCAAATGATAAATTTTTAATTAAAGATTTGGGTTCTCTGAATGGAATTTATATTAATGGTTCAAAACTCAATGGTTCAAAAACAATTTCTAAATCAGATAGTATTTTTATTAGTAAATATCTTCTAAAAATAGAAGGTAAGGCAAAAGACTTGAGTGATGAGTTAGCTATAAGTGCTATTGGAATTGAAAAAGTATATCCAAATCAAAAAGAGGGTAAAAAAGCATTGCATAAGTTGGATTTATCTGTCCCTTCAAAATCACTTTTAGCAATAATGGGACCTTCTGGGTGTGGTAAATCAACTCTACTTAAATCTCTTAATGGAGAATCTCCACCAACAAAAGGAAAAGTATTAATTTTTAATCAAGATTTAATTACTAATTATGAATATTTAAAAACCCAAATTGGATATGTTCCTCAAGATGATATTGTTCACAAACAACTTACTGTTGAGCAATCTCTTTTTTTTGCTGCTAAACTCAGAATAGCAAACATTAATAATGGAGATATTTACACAAAAATTAATAAAATTTTAAGTGAGTTAAATATAGGCCATATAAAAAAGAATTTAATTTCAGATATAAGTGGGGGTCAGAGAAAAAGAGTTTCCATTGCGATTGAGTTATTAACTGATCCAATGCTTCTTTTTCTTGATGAACCAACATCTCCACTTGATCCACAAACTATTGAAGATTTTTTAAATATTCTTAAATCACTTTCTAACAATGGAACTACTGTAATTATGGTTACTCATAAACCTGAAGATTTAGATTACATGGATGAGGTTATTTTTATGGCTGATAATAACGGAGGTAAAATTGTTTATTATGGTGATTCGTCTAAATACAAGGAATACTTTAATGTTAATAATGCTGTCTCTGTTTTTTCACAAATTTCAGGTCCTAATTCAAAAACATGGATAAATAAATATGCAAACCCCCGACCAATACCCGAGACTCAGCAAAAAAATAAAATTTTAATAAATAAATCAAATCAAAATCCATTAGAACAATTTTTTTGGCTTACAATGAGATATTTTAGAATTAAAACTAATGATAAGGTTAACACCTCAATAATGCTTTTACAAGCTCCAATAATTGCATTATTAATATGTTTAGTATTTAAAGAAATACAATTATCTGTTTTATTTATTATGGCAGTTTCTGCAGTTTGGTTTGGATCAACAAATGCTGCTAGAGAGATTGTTGGTGAATTGGCTGTATACAAAAGAGAAAGAATGTATAATTTAAAATTAATGCCTTATATTTTTTCAAAAATAACAGTTCTATCAGTGTTTTCAATTATACAATCTCTAATTTTTATTTTTATTTTATATGTAAATTATAATAATTCCTCATATGACATTTCTTTAAACAATCCTTTTGTTGCATTTTTATGGATGTCTTTTTTAACTATATCTTCAACTTTTTTAGGTTTGTTGTTATCAGCTATATTTGATACATCTGAAAAGGTTTTAGCTGTAGTTCCTATAATTTTAATACCACAAATTATGTTAGCGGGTCTTGTAGCAAAAATAGGGTCTTCCACTGTTGAGTTAGTAAGTTATTTAACTTTTACAAGATGGGGTATTGAAGGCTTTGGTAATATTCAAAGTGAAATAATGTATGAGGGAAATGTAAATAAGGCTATAGAAATATTAAAAATATCTTTTCATAATACTTATCAAGAAAATTTCGATTCTTCAGGAAGTTTGACCTTAGATTTTATTGCTATTATGACTTTAGTAATAATAATGTTTATATTAATATACTTTATTTTAAAAAGAAAAGATTCAATTTAAAAATGAAAGATTTTAATAATTATGAAATATTAAGAAAAATAGGTGAGGGCGCTCAAGGTGAGGTTTATTTAGCTAAGGATAAAAGATTGGGGAGAAAGGTGGCTATTAAATCTCTTCATATAGATCTTGTTACTAATACAGTTTTAAAAGAAAGATTTATTGGTGAAGCCAAGCTTTTAGGTCAATTAAGTCATCCTTCTATTGTTACTTTGTTCGACTATGTTGTTGATAATTCAGGCTACCATTTGGTTATGGAATATCTGAAAGGGAATCAACTTGATGAGTATATTAAAAAAGTTAGTGGGCCAATAAATGAAATAAGAGCAATAGATATTTTTTCACAAATTCTGGATGGAATTAGTCATATCCATAAATTAAATATTGTTCACAGAGATATTAAGCCCTCAAATATTATTATTGATCAGAATGATCAAATAAAACTATTAGATTTTGGAATTGCAAAAGATTACAATAATGATCCAAATCTTACTGTAGTTGGTCAAAGTGTTGGTGGAACACCAATGTACATGAGTCCAGAGCACATCTCTAATGCGAAAATTACTGTTCAGTCTGACATATACAGTCTTGGTGTAACATTTTGGCATATGCTTACAGGAAAAGCACCATACGAGGGTCAATCATTAGCTAAAATTTATTCTCAAATTGAAAATGAAGAATTAGAGATTATTCAAAAAATATATCCATATGCTAGTAAAAAAGTAAATGATATAATTAAAAAGGCCACTAACAAAAATCCTAAAAAAAGATATGATAGTTGTAAAAGTTTTAAAAGAGCACTTTTAGAACTCAAAGAAATTTTAATAAAAAAAGATTCTAAATCTCAAAAAGATATTAAAAGTTTAAAAAATATTGACTTGAGAGTTTCTAATGTTGATGATGTATCATTTATAGTCAACAACCTTGGTTATGTTGGTACAGAATTAACTTTTTCAGGAAACCCTGGCGATAAATTAGAAATTAAGCTTCATAAAGAAGGTTATGATTCTGTTTCAAAAGAATTAATAATAAATCAAGATGAGTTAATTGAATTTGAACTTAAAAAAAGAATGCCAGTTTTTTTTAATCTAGCTCTAATTCCATTTTTTTTTATTTTTTTTATTTTTTATAAAATAATATTATTAATTGAAAATAAAGGACTTTTAAATTTCGATGAAATTAAAACAAATAATTTTTCAAAAAAATTAATATATTATAATTCAAAACTTTATCAATATATTAATTCTTTAAAGTCAGGACTATTTGAGCTTTCTACATTTTTTGGAATTATAATTATTGTTTTAGTAATTTTTAATCTCACAATTAATCCCCCTAAAAATGAAATTTCTCAGGAAACTGCTTTAGATTCTAGTTTATCTTTAGATTCAAATTCTGAAGAAGAAGCGTTATCAAAAAACGAACTTTTAGAAAATTCAAAAACAGTTGAAATTACTGAAAATCCATCAGACTCTTTGATGCCAGTCCCGTCTAAATCTATAAACAAAACTAAGAAGTTTCCAAAAAGAGGATTGATATATAAAAAGGGTGGATGTAAAAGAAATACTAATTTAAGAATATATACATATCATAACGGAAAGGGAGGTTTTTATAA
>TARA_B110001450_G_scaffold55784_1_pt1 | contig 10786 bp, 8 predicted proteins | sample TARA_B110001450 | Tara Oceans TARA_B110001450 (sample SAMEA4396538) | marine metagenome | biome: Polar Biome; feature: [SRF] surface water layer (ENVO:00010504); material: water (ENVO:00002006), including particulate matter (ENVO:01000060) such as... | depth 5 m | reverse complement strand
GGTTTAAATTTTTTCTCGCTTTTCTTACCATCTAATACAACTTTCCTCTTAGCTCTACTATTAGTTCCTGTTGAATTAATTTCTTATATTGCTCGTCCTATTAGTCTAGGCGTTCGACTATTTATTAACCTAATGGCAGGTCACACTTTGTTAAAAGTGATTGTAGGCTTTTCGTGGAGCATGCTTTTATTGGAAAATTTAACAGCAATCATGTTCATTATTCCATTACTAGTTCTAGTGTTGTTGATGTTCTTAGAACTTGGTGTTGCCTTAATACAAGCTTATGTCTTTTTAACTTTAACTTGTATTTACTTAAATGACAGTGAAGCATTACATTAATTTTCATAAATTGTCGAAATAAATTTTTTATTGATATGAGTGATATAAAAACTAGATTTGATTTTAAATATTTAAGTACTGCTCATCAGTTTCATTTAGTAGATCCCAGCCCTTGGCCTCTTGTTGCCTCTATCGGCGCTCTCTGTTTAACAAGTGGTTTAGTTTTGTTTATGCAAAAAATGATAGGAGGATTTAGCCTTTTTCTAACAGGGTTTTGTTTAATACTTCTAGTTATGTACACATGGTGGCGTGATATTGTAAGAGAAGCTACCTTCGAAGAGCACCATACTGTTGCGGTGCAACGAGGTCTAAGATTAGGTATGATTCTTTTCATTGTTTCAGAAATTATGTTTTTCTTCGCGTTTTTCTGGGGTTTTTTCCATTCAAGTCTATCTCCAGCGTTCAATATTGGTGGGGTTTGGCCTCCTAAAGCAATTATTGCTATTGACACTTACACTGTTCCTTTAACAAACACTTTCCTTCTACTAAGCTCTGGTGCTACTGTAACATGGGCCCACCATGCTATTATTTTAGGGGCAAAAAGACACGTGATCATTTCATTAATTTACACTATTCTTCTGGCGAGTTTATTTACTTACTTCCAAGGTTTAGAATATGTAACTGCTCCTTTCGACATTAGTGATGGTATCTATGGATCTTGTTTTTATCTGGCAACAGGATTCCATGGCTTTCATGTATTTGTTGGTACAGTTGCTTTATTAATTTCATTTGTTCGAATTGTCCTTGGGCAGCAGACAACAAATCACCATTTCGGTTTTGAATCCGCAATTTGGTATTGGCATTTCGTTGACGTTGTTTGGCTATTTTTATTTATCAATATTTATTGGTGGGGGAATTTAGAACCACACAATTTATCTGCAACAGTTCTAGTGTAGAGTAGATTACGAGAAATTTATATTTTACTTCAATATTTCCAATGGCAACTAACTTTTTCTTAAAAAATAATTCTGGCTTAAACGAAATCGTAAAACAAACTTCATTGGCAACACGGACTCGAGTTCGAAACGTATTTTTCAACAAATTTCGATGGAATAAAACCTACCTATTAGGTTTTGTCGATTGTCATTTGATTCACTACCCAACACCTATAGGGTTGACTTATGCCTGGAGTTTCGGTTCTTTGGCCGGCATGTGTCTTGTTATCCAAATTCTTTCTGGGATCCTTTTATCAACTCACTACACAGCCAACATAGATTTAGCTTTTGCAAGTGTTGAATATATTATGAGAGACGTTCCTAATGGATGGTTAATACGGTATGTTCACGCAAATGGTGCTTCTATGTTCTTCATTGTGGTTTATTCTCACATTTTTAGAGGTTTGTATTACGGCTCTTATATGAAACCGCGACAATTACTATGGTGTTCTGGTGTGATTCTATTCCTATTAATCATGGGAACTGCTTTCACTGGCTACGTTCTGCCTTGGGGACAAATGAGTTTTTGGGGGGCTACTGTTATTACTAACATGGTTACTGCAATCCCATTTGGGGGTCAAACAATCGTAGAGTGGCTTTGGGGTGGCTTCACTGTAAATGCACCTACTTTGAGACGTTTTTACAGTGTTCATTTCTTATTACCGTTCATTATTGCTGGAGTAACAATAATTCACTTGGCACTATTGCATAAAGATGGTTCAACAAGTCCTATTGGTTCTGATAGTGGGGTGGACGATGTTTCTTTCTACCCATTTTTCTTCGCTAAGGATTTATTCGCCTTCACATGTTTTATAATAGTTTTCGGTGTATTTGTTTTTTTCTTCCCAAACCTTCTAAACCATCCGGATAACTGCATTCCAGCTGATCCTATGGAAACTCCAAAGCACTTAGTTCCTGAATGGTACTTCTTACCGTTCTATGCTATTCTGCGCTCTATTCCACATAAAGCTGCTGGAATCGTTGCGATGGTAGGAGCTATTTTAGTAATGCTTGTTATTCCATTTTCTTATACAGGGTACATTAGAAATACAACTTATAGACCACTATTCAAAATATTTTATTGGTTGTTGGTAGCCGACTTTGCCACATTGATTTGGGTTGGTCAAGCTCCAATTACAGATCCATTTATAGCATTGGGTCAAGTAGCTTCGGTGTATTATTTTGGTTTTTTTTTAGTTATAGTTCCATTGATTGGGATCATTGAAACAAAACTAATGGATTACAAAATTAATTAATATTTCAAATATTGCAGTTGAGAAAAAAGATGATCACAGTATCTTTTGTCAAATGTCGGGTTCAAATCCCTTTCTCAATTAATTATGATGAATCTAGAATTATTTCAAATATATCATTTGAAAGAGATGTCTCTTTCGGCAGAGCTTTTTTTAAGTTGCTCTATTCTCCAACTTACCTTTTATGCAATCAGTACAGCTTATGAACGTAGATCTGGTTTTGTTATATTAAATCACCAAGTTTATTACATAGGTTCTTTGCTGATTATTTTAGCAGTATTTCTTCTGCTAAACGAAGATTTATTGCTAATGAACGAATTTAGTAGTAACAATTTTATTATCAACGATTATTTGAGTTTTGCTGCTAAATTAATGATTTGCGTAACTTCTGTTGCTTTTTTAACAATTATTAATACTTCATTCCGAGACGAACCTATTCAAAACAATTTTGAATATGTTGTGCTAATATCTATTTCAGTTTTAGGCCTATTACTTTTATGTTCCGCAAACGATTTAATTACAGCGTATCTTGCAATTGAATTGCATAGCATTGCTTTTTATATTATGGCTGCCTTTAAACGGGATTCCAGTTATTCAATTGAAAGTGGTCTTAAATATTTCATTGTGGGGGCGCTATCTTCAGCATTTTTTTTGTTCGGAGCTTCAATAATTTATGGGTTCACTGGCACTTTACTTTTCAATGATTTGCAGATGTTCTTCTCCCTTCTTGCTTTACCAATGCACGCTAATGAAAATCTAGAAACTTTTTTCATGGTGAAAAATATCAGCAATCTTTTAGACCCATCGGTTTTCAATTCTATTTTATCACAACAAACTTCTTTAACCGAAATTTCTCAGATATCTCTACCTCAGCCTTATTTCACTTCACCTGATAATTTAGCCGATTGGTGTTATTTGAATTGTGAGAGAGGAATAATTCCATCAACTATTCTTAGCGACTTCAAATCATTTCCCTCTAGCGAAGATTTTTTAGTTTATCCAATTTTCAGTCATTTTCTTGTAGATTTTCCAAGTAGTGTTTTTGCATTGGACTCAGCTGTAAGTCAAGAGTTGAATTGCGGTCTACTAACTTTCGGTTATGACATTCATTTTACAAATTCGTTTGCACCTTTGCAATTATTGGCTAATCTAAATGTTGTAGAAAATTTAAACATGGGTGAAAATTTCTCATTTCTAAAGCAAATTTATGAATTTCACAGTAATTCAGCAAATTCTATCCTTGCTTCAGTCGAACCATCAACGTTAAGTCTAAGTTTTGTTTCGGTTGGCTTTTTTCTGATTTGTGTAGGTTTGTTTATTAAACTTTCGATAGCTCCGTTTCATTTTTGGTCATTAGATGTGTACGAAGGCTCTCCAAACACAACCACTTTTTTCTTTGCAGTTATCCCAAAAATCAGTTTATTTGTTTTATTAATGAGACTTTGCTACATTAGTTTTTACCAAATTTTCGTCGATGATTTCCAGATCTACTTTTTTGGGTTAGCCGTTCTTAGTATTTTCGTAGGTTCTCTTGGTGGTATTGAACAACGGAAACTGAAAACTTTAATGGCTTACAGTTCTATTAGTCACACAGGTTATTTGCTTTTAGCATTCAGTACTGGTAATTTTGAAGGTATACAAATGCTGTTCTATTATTTAGCAATTTATATGATTTCTGGGTTGACATTTTGGGCTGTTTATTTATTTTTGATAAATAAAAATGGTGTTTACTCTAATAAGAACAATAAAGAGCTAGCTGATTTAGTGCTTTTAAAAGAATCCAATCCAATGTTAGCGTTTGTTATGACAATGACCTTATTTTCGCTTGCAGGAATACCTCCTTTAGTGGGATTTCTCGTGAAAGTAGGAGTTTTTTCAGCTGCGGTTAATTCATCTGCATATTTAATTTCATTAATTAGTATTGCTTTGACTGTAATTTCCACTTTTTATTACATTAGACTAATTAAGATTCTTTATTTCGAAAACACTTTAGTAGGGAAATTATACGCACCTATTGACACGCAAAAAGCTCTTCTGATTAGTGCTTTATCATTATCGTTAATAGTTCTTTGTCTAGACCCTACTTTGATTTACTTGTTATTTTACAAAGCGACTTTATTAATCGGTTAATTATTTAGAGGAATGGCTGAGTGGTTTAAAGCGAAGATCTGCTAAATCTTTATATAAAAATGATTATATCATGGGTTCGAATCCCATTTCTTCTGCAGTTAATATCACAATCCAAATCATTTGTCCTTCACAAGTAAATTCCCACATATTAATAATGTTTTTCCATTTGAAAGTTTCTTGTAAAGATAAAAGAATCTTAAAAAAATTTATAAACCTTCTCACAAAATTAAAATCTTTACCTATCTCGATAAAATATTTCCCAAAACACGAGAAGCGTAAATTTGTTACAGTGTTAAAATCTCCTCATGTTAACAAGACTGCTCAGGAGCAATTTGAATACCGGTATTTTTCCAAAGACTTCCTTGTTTTTTCTTTCAAACCATTAACTTTCTTCTTACTGCTGAAAAAACTGAAAAATCTCAGTTTTTCAGGCATTAAAATTGAAATTCGAGGATTGCTTGAAAAAAAAAAAACCGGTAAACCTGTTCTAAAGTTGATAACTCCTGATAATATAGTTTTACGGGAGGTTTGTTTCAAGAACAATAATTTAAAAAAAAATAAGACTCTTGATTTTGATTACAGTCTATCTAAGAAATACATTCAATTATTTGATTCATACGGAGAAATTTATTTACAAAATACTTTCTACCTGTAACTATGCGATACATTGACCATAAATAAACCATGCATCTTTAGCTCAGTTGGACAGAGCAATAGCCTTCTAAGCTAACGGTCGGGGGTTCAAATCCCTTAAGATGTTAACAAGAGGTTCGAATCCTTTTTCAAAATATGTATCTTGTACTTGTTTTTTTATCCTTCTTTGGTTTTAGTGTTACTGGATTATTCGGTAGACACATTGGTCCTAAAGGCGCAGCCACTTTAACTACTGGCTGTTTAATTCTTACTTTTTTCCTATCACTTTTCGCGTTTTATGAGGTAGGGTTAATGGGAAGCCCCGTTTATATAAGATTAGCCCCATGGGTAAGTTCTGAATCTTTATTAATAAATTGGGGGTTCCTATTTGACAGTTTGACTGTGATAATGTGCATTGTTGTTACATTTGTTTCTTCATTGGTGCATTTATATGCAATCGAATACATGTCTCACGACCCACATTTACCTCGGTTTATGTCATATCTATCTTTATTCACATTTTTCATGTTAATTTTAGTAACTGCCGATAATTACATCCAAATGTTTCTTGGTTGGGAAGGTATAGGTTTAGCTTCTTATTTGCTGATAAATTTTTGGTTCACTAGAGTTCAAGCTAACAAAGCAGCCATCAAAGCCATGGTAGTAAATCGAATTGGCGATTTTTGCTTGATAATAGCTATATTAACATTGTATGTGAATTTCAAGTCAGTTGATTACGCGACAGTAGCGTCATTAGCACCATTTTTCAAAACACAAACAGTTAATTTCTTAAACATGGATTTCAACATTCTATCTTTAGTTTGTGTCTTCCTATTTTTAGGTGCTGTCGGTAAATCTGCTCAATTAGGGTTACACACATGGCTGCCTGACGCAATGGAGGGTCCAACCCCTGTATCCGCACTAATTCACGCAGCTACTTTAGTGACGGCTGGAGTTTTTTTAATTGCTAGATCTTCATTCCTTTATGAATTAGCTCCAAACGGTTTGGAATTAGTAGCAACACTGGGTGCTTGTACAGCTTTTTTCGCCTCAAGCGTTGGATTGTTGCAAAACGATCTAAAACGAGTGATTGCTTACTCAACTTGTAGTCAATTAGGTTACATGGTATTCGCATGTGGGCTTTCAGACTATTCTGTGGGTATTTTCCATTTAGCAAACCATGCTGTTTTCAAAGCTCTTTTATTCTTGGGCGCTGGGATGGTTATTCATGCCGTAAATGATGAACAAGATATGCGTAAAATGGGGGGATTGAAAAATTTGATTCCTTTCACTTATTCTGTAATGACAATTGCTTCTTTAGCTTTAATTGGGTTCCCCTTTTTAGCTGGGTTTTATTCAAAAGATGTGATTTTAGAATTAGCTTATGGAAAATTCACTCCGCTTAGCCACTTCAGTTATTATTTAGGAACATTTGGTGCATTTCTAACTGCATTTTATTCAACACGTTTAGCTTGTTTAACCTTTTTAGTGAAACCCAATGGAGTTAGACCTGTGATTGGTTTCGCTCACGAAACGTTCAGTTACATGTTTGCTGCTTTATTTATTTTGGCTATTCCAAGTATTTTCGTGGGTTTCTGGACAAAGGATATGCTTATAGGTGTTGGAAGTGACTTCTTTGGAGCAGCAATTTATAACAATCCAAAAACTCTCCATGTTTTTGATGGAGAATTTGTAGAGTTTTTTTATAAGATTCTACCAGTGGCATTAAGTATATTCGGTGCCAGTCTTTCATTCGTTCTTTATAATTTTCAAAGTTCAATTTTGTTCAATATTAAAATTTCATCTTTAGGTAGAAAGGTTTACACTTTCCTAAATAAGAAATGGTTTTTCGACAAGCTTTACAACGAGTTATTCAGCCAATTCTTTTTCAAGATGGCATACACGGTAAGTTATAAAGCTATTGATAGAGGAGCCTTTGAAATAATGGGACCTGCAGGTTTGTCGGCAGTAATTTCAAATGTTGCCCACAAGCTTCACAAAGCCCAAACGGGTTCATTATATCATTATACACTATCAATCCTAGCAATCGTCACTTCCATTCTAACGCTGCGACAAGTTTGGTTATTATTTGAGTATGACTTAGACTATAGAGCAGTCATCCTGCTTTTCATTTCACTTTTTTTCATTTTAAGTTCAAAAAAATAACGTATTAATTAAATGAGTATAGAAAAAATCTTTTTCCTTTGCGATGCTCCCGAGTTCGCACAATTGAGACTACAGGACCCATCTACAACCACTATGGAAGGGCTAATAGCGTTCAACAAGCACCTATTAATTGTCATGACCATTATTGTAGTATTAGTGGCTTGGTTGTTATTTGCAACAATTTCGAATTACGATGAATTTAACACACAAAAAAGTCAAAGCTTTTTCCATTCTAACGCATTGGAGATTGTTTGGACTTCGTTACCAGCACTAACATTATTAAATTTAGCTTCACCATCTTTCACCTTACTTTACTCAATGGACGAAATTTCGACACCTGAAATTTCAGTCAAAATCATAGGTCACCAATGGTATTGGAGTTATGAAATTTCTGATTTCGACACTATGGCAACTTGTATGGACTCTGATAAAACTTTGAAATACACTTGCTATTTATTGAATGAAGAAAGTATTTCTCAAAAAAATTATCTAGGATTTTTCAGATTGTTAGAAACAAATAAACGTGTATTATTGCCGTCAAATACCCATTTACGGTTATTAGTTACTTCAGTAGATGTACTACATAGTTGGACTATACCATCTTTCGGAGTTAAAGTTGATGCATGCCCTGGACGATTGAATCAGGTTAATGTTTTCCTGAAAAGAATTGGTATGTTTTTCGGGCAATGTAGTGAGATTTGTGGTGTTAACCATGGGTTTATGCCTATTGCTCTTCTAGTTGTTCCGTCTGTTCAATACCACTATTTTGTAGTATCAAAATTATTTTAATGACTATTTCAAAGCTTGTAACTCAGTTGGTTAGAGTATACGCCTGATAAGCGTAAAGTCAGTAGTTCGAATCTACTTAAGCTTATAATATATGGCTTTAAAAAAGAAATTAGTAAAAGAAATTAAAAACTTTACTGTGAATTTTGGCCCTCAGCACCCTGCAGCACACGGCGTTTTAAGACTCGTTTTAGAATTAACCGGAGAAGTTGTTGAGCGAGCTGAGCCACACATAGGCTTACTTCACAGAGGTACTGAAAAATTAATTGAATACAAAAATTATTTACAAGCTTTACCCTATTTTGATCGGCTGGATTATGTTTCAATGTTATGTCAAGAACATACTTATTGTTTAGCGATTGAAAATCTAGTGCATTGCAAAGTACCGAAACGAGCTCAATACATCAGAGTGTTGTTTGCAGAAATTACGCGTATTTTAAACCATTTGTTAGCTGTCGGTTGCCATGCAATGGACGTTGGCGCAATGACACCAATGCTATGGGGGTTCGAAGAAAGAGAAAAATTAATGGAATTTTATGAAAGAGTCTCGGGAGCCCGAATGCATGCTGCTTATTTCAGACCTGGAGGAGTCCACACCGATTTACCTAAAGGTTTATTGACGGACATTTTTATATTTAAAGAACAATTTAAACTTCGATTATTAGAAATTGAAGAAATGTTAACCGAAAACCGAATTTGGAAGCAACGGCTTGTTGATATAGGTGTTGTTTCATTGGACCAAGCCCAAGATTGGGGCTTCAGTGGTGTTATGCTCAGAGGTTCAGGTTTAGAATGGGATTTAAGAAAAAACCAGCCTTACGAAATTTATGATGAGTTAGAATTTGACACTCTAGCTGGCACAAACGGAGATTGTTATGATAGATATCTTATTAGAATTTTTGAAATGAAACAATCTCTTGGAATTATCGAACAATGTTTGGACAATATCCCACTCGGCCCTATAAAAACATCTGACACAAAAATAACACCTCCTTCAAGGTTTGATGTTAAGCAATCAATGGAAGCATTGATTCACCACTTCAAATTTTACACTAGCGGTATTATTGTTCCAGCAAGTGAGACCTACACTGGCACTGAAGCCCCTAAAGGTGAATTTGGTGTCTATTTAGTAGCAAATGATACTAATAAGCCATATAGGTGTAAAATAAAAGCACCAGGGTTCGCTCATCTGCAAGGATTAGACGTAATGTCTCGTGGTCATATGATTGCTGATGTTGTAACAATTATTGGAACCCAAGATATTGTTTTTGGGGAAGTTGATAGATAGATTTAAGAGAAAATGAAAACTTTTAAATGTCTCATAATTTCTTCAAATGGAAGTTGTCATTTTGCTAAGTCAAAAGCTTTATCTTCGAATAAACTGATTGTTTTTCGAAAACAGGATGATAAAAATTTCATTTTTAATCAAAAAAAAGAGCAGATTGTTGCCGATTCTAAAAGATTTTCTTCTTATAAAAAAAAATATTTGAAATAGTGCACTTGTATTCTCTTGGGGTATAGCCAAGTGGCAAGGCGATCGTTTTTGGTACGAGTATCCAAAGGTTCGAATCCTTTTATCCCAACATAGTCCAAAACCTTCAAGGTTAAATTCCTTGAAAAAAATATGGCTTTAACTTCTGCAACTTACTTTCAAAATATTTTAGTTTACACATCTTTCATTCCGCTAATAGGAATCTTATTACTACTTTTCGTTAATCCAGAACAACGGAAATTGTCTAAAATAATTGCTTTAAATTTTTCAGCATTCCCATTCCTAATTTTCGTCGTTCTTTGGGGAGGATTCAAAAAATCAATTGGTAGCTTTCAATTCGTTACCAAAATTTTATGGGTTCCAGTGTTGAACTTAAATGTAACTTTAGGCATTGACGGAATTTCATTGTTCTTCTTGTTGTTAACCACTTTATTGATACCGTTATGTATTTTGATTAGTTGGAATAGTGTCCAATTCAACTTGAAAGAATACTTGATTGCTTTTTTAGCAATAGAATTCTTTTTAATTGGTGTTTTTTGTGTACTTGACGTATTAATGTTTTATATTTTTTTCGAAAGTATCTTAATTCCTATGTTTTTAGTTATAGGTGTTTGGGGGTCAAGAGAAAGAAAAATTTGGGCGTCTTATTATTTTTTTCTATATACACTTTTCGGTTCTGTGCTAATGTTAATTTCAATTCTGTACATCTACAATCAAGTTGGTACCACAGACTACGAAATTCTTTTAACTTTTGCATTTTCAGATTTAGAACAAAAATTGTTGTGGTTCACTTTTTTCCTAGCATTCGCATCTAAAGTACCTATGATGCCTGTTCATTTATGGTTGCCTGAAGCTCACGTAGAAGCCCCTACAGCGGGTTCTGTGATTCTTGCCGGTGTACTCTTAAAATTAGGAACCTATGGTTTTATCAGATTTTCTTTACCACTGTTCCCACAAGCTTCATTTTATTTTGCACCGTTTGTTTATACTATGTCATTGATAGGCATCGTGTATGCTTCTTTCACTGCAATCAGGCAAACAGATTTCAAACG